>Ga0206966_1115_pt1 | contig 21829 bp, 23 predicted proteins | sample Alteio_BWOrgHeat_23_FD_152970 | JGI IMG/M metagenome (GOLD analysis project Ga0206966, IMG submission 152970) | Enriched cells from forest soil in Barre Woods Harvard Forest LTER site, Petersham, Massachusetts, United States -... | ecosystem: Environmental > Terrestrial > Soil > Temperate forest >...
CTTCGGCAAAACAGTCAACGGTATATCGATATCGGGGGCCAAGTGGTTGATCGATCGCAGAGCGATGTGATGGCGGACATCTCCGCTGCGATGTCGAAGGTACAGTTCCCGACCGGCAGTTATTGGGCCTATAGCGTCACTCAACTGCAGGCTCAGCAAGACTTTGCCGGCCTGGGAGTTTCGGTCTTCCTTGCCGTCGCCCTCATCTACATGCTCCTCGCGACTCAATTCGAGTCGTTTGTTTATCCCTTGGTAGTCCTTTGCTCGGTTCCTTTATGCGCGATTGGAATGGTGTTGGCGCTGTTTCTAACCGGACGATCATTTGGATTGACCGCCTTCATCGGTCTTCTCATGCTGATCGGCATCGTCGTCAAGAACGGAATTCTGCTGGTCGACTACACCAATCAACTGAGAGAGCGAGGCATCGAGCGTGATATCGCGGTACTGACAGCGGCTCCGACAAGGCTGCGCCCGATCATGATGACCACTCTTGCCGCCATTTTGGGAATGCTTCCTCTCGCGCTCGGCATTGGAACCGGCTCAGAAATGTACGTTCCGCTAGCGACCACCGTGATCGGTGGATTGGCGACTTCAACCATGCTGACACTCTTTGTCGTTCCCACGGTCTATACGATCTTCGACGATCTGATCGTCAGGTTCAGAAGAAAGCCGAACGAGGACGACGAATCGGTGATTGCCGCATTTGCCTCAATGCCTGAAGGGGAATCGACTGATTCGCCGGAGTCGCACCATGCTTAATAAGAAACCTTGTTCGCGATTCATTCTCTCGTGTGCAGCGATGAGTGCCGCATTAGCCTGGGGGCAAGCTCCGCCGGCGCAATCGGGCGGGACGCAAGGCGGAACGCAGGGAGGCACTCCTCCGCCCAAAGTAACCACGCCGGATGTAAAGATTCCTGGACCGCTAACCTTGATCGGTCCCTCCCAAGCGGAGATAGGAGCTCAACCACTCTCCATAACGGAAGCCGTCAACATCGCCCTAAGAAAGCAGCCGCTCGTCAACATAGCGAAAGCAAACATCATCAGTGCTCAGGGTCGAGTCGAGCAAGCCGCGTCTGGGCTGTATCCGCAATTCACGGCCAACGCCGCTTATCAAAATCAGGCGAGTATCAGAAACAGCGGACCGGTGCTCGATCCATTCACTGCGTCGGTAACGGTCAGCCAGTTGCTTTTCGACTTTGGGCGGACACGCGATCAAGTTCGCCAGCAGAACGCGTTGGAACGATCTATCCGATGGGATCTCACGCGAACGCAGCAGACAACCGCGCTGCAGGTCAAGAGTGCCTTTTACAACTTAGTTCAGGACCTCGCCAACGTTACGATCAGCGAGGACGATGTAGCCAACCGGCAGCACGAGCTGGACGAAGCCAACGCCCGCATGAACAATGGACTTGGCGCGCCCGTCGACGTTCTTCAGGCAAAAACGAACCTGGCCAGCGGCGCGGTGTCCCTATCTGCGGCTCGAGATACCGCTCTGAACGCGCAAGTGCTGTTAGCCCAATTGCTCGGAATCAATCCGCGAACACCGATCGTTCCTGCCTCAGCGAAGGAAGTTCCCCTCGACATGGAATCGGATATTGAAAAACTGATGACCGCGGCCATGACCGATCGGCCCGATATTAAGTCGGCAAAGGAGCAAGTTACTGCGGCTTCATTTGCGGTCTCTCAGGCTCGAAAGGGCGATTTGCCGCGCGTCGATGCGGTTGGCGGCGTTAACGGCAAGGGGCCTAACGATCCATTTGCTACCCAAGCTGCCGCCTACGGACTTGTGGTGAGTTGGACTTTTGGAAATGGCGGCTTAACTGCCGGCCAGGTGAAAGAAGCCATCGGAAACGAGGATGCCGCGCGGCAGACCCTGATCCAAGTGTCCAACCAGGCCATTGCCGACGTCGGCCAAGCATTCGTCGACCTGCAATCGGCCCTCCAGCGCCTCGATTTGGCCCAGGTTGGCGTCGCTAACGCCCAAGAACTGGTCAGAGTCGACGAGGGCCGTTACGAAGGCGGCATTGGTCAATTCTTAGATGTCACGACCGCACAAAGCTCTCTATTCACCGCCAAACTCAGCCTTACCCAAGCCCAAGGCGACGTCGAGCGCGCCCGTGCGAAATTGCGCACTGCGATTGGGTTGCTTTGACGTCGTTCCTTTCTGGCACACGCTTCTTCTCAAAAGCCTATGCCCTCGATTAATTCCGCTCTGAGGAGAAGGAGTTGGATTGCTTCCGGGCGCGAGGTGAAAAATCGCTTGATCTCAATACTTGGATCCGGATCGAGGGCCCTCCAAAACCACTGATCGAATCTTTGCTCGCGCGAAACACGGCCTACCAGCGTGCCTTCGCACCAAACCTCCCCGTTTCTGGTAAGGCCGACTTCGATTCCGCTGATTCGAAACGTTTCGGAAATCTCGGATTTCAAGGCGCGATCAATCTCCCGCGCCGATTTGCGGCGCACTGACTTTCTGCCAGCCCGCTGTTGGAGAATGAAAGTATTTCAGTTCAGCGGGAACCCGATTTCCTGAACCGTCAGTGTAACTAGCCCTTCCGGGAGGAAAGGGCAATGGCTTCCGACCACGGCCGGCGGATTGATTTCGTCTTGGGTCGGTAAACAGCGTTTGCGGGTCTATAAGTGTTCCCTCGATGCTATATGCGGGGGAAATCACGTTGTACCCGCCGGATAATTTTGACAATGAGGCGCCGTTCTCAATCCCGGCCAAGATCGGTTTGGCCTGATCGGTGTTTTCTATCACGTTGTTTACGAGTCGTGCCGATACAGTTGGTGCGGATAGATCCAACACCGCCGACACGTAAGGGGTCTTAATCGTATTGTTGATCAAGAAAATCGCCCCGTCCCGCCTGCCGTTTTCTTGCCCAAAATGGATAACCGTTCGATTCCCGCTGGAATCGGTGGCCTTTTGAATCACGTTGCCGATAAGCACGGCATTGGAGTTAGGGCGCCGGGTGTCCCACGCTTCCACAAAATCTAACTCGCGATTGGATGAAGAAGAAATTGCACAGTACTTGACCAGCGTAAAATGGGCCCGGCTCTTTAGGTTGTGACCCGTAAGCGAGTGATCGATGGTACAAAACTGTACGGTAACGCTCGTGCCGCCTAAGTAAAGGTTATGGTTGTATCCAGGATTACCAGAGTTGCCGTTACCGTGAACGGCGCAATGATCGATGAGTTGATCTTCGCCGGCATGAGGATTTCCGTCTATGCCGTTTGACATGATGCCCATATCGTTGCCATGGATATCACAGTTGCGGACGGTAACACGGTCGGCTTGGTTGATTCGCACTCCGGCCCCGTTGAAAGAACGATTGTGAGCATTTTTTAATTCGAAGTTTTCGATGGTGACGCCATCCGCGCCAGGATCGATTTGGAATATAGCGCGCGGCATGTTTCCGCTCCCCGAATATTCGAAACCTGTTCCGTCAAGGCCGATCTTCTCTAGCTTGCCGACGAACCTCAAACCTGGCGTTCGAACCAGCACCGCCGTCCCGTCGTATCCGGACGCTTTAGGGTAGACGTCGATTTCGTCGCCCGTGTGGGCAGCCTTGACCGCATCCTCAATCCGAGCAAAAGGCTTACCGTCGCCGACGCTCAAGGGCTCGGAATGCGGTGCTAACAGCAGAAACAAGAGGAGTACCGACATTCGTCTATTTTTGCCGGAACTCGGAGCCATTGAATAAAGAAGTGTCCGAGCATTGGCTCGGACTAAGAATTGCAACTCGGTTCGAATCCATAACTTCCTCACTCCACAGCCCCATAATTCCGCTCCCCTAAGACAGTCCCTTTGCCGCAAAGAAGTCGAAACTTTGTCGAACGGCTTCTACCGGGTCGCCGGGAGACTCGTCCAGTTCGATCGAACCGAACTGAACGCCTGCCGCCAGGCAGGCAGGCAAAATCGAGTCCCAATCGAGGATGCCTTGTCCGGCAGGTCTCCATTGCGGACTTAGGTTTGGATCGTAGTCTTTGAGGTGGACTTGGGGGAGGCGATCGGCGAACTTGCTGATCGTGGCAACCGGATCTTGACCCCCGATTGAGACCCATGCGAGATCCAGCTGTGCCTTTAAAAGATCGGGATCGGTGGCGCCATAAAGCCCGTCAAGACCGTCTGTCTTGAACTCAAATGCGTGGTTATGATATGCGAGTTGCAAGCCTTCAGCCTTGAGTTTCGCTCCGAGCGGCTCGCACTCCCTTCCGAATTTGTCCCAACCGTCTTTATAGTGGTCTTCGCCAATCCAAGGGATAACAACGGTATCGCAGCCCATCGCTTTGCAGTCGGCGACGACCGTATCGAATTCGTTCGCAATTTGGTCGAAGCCGATGTGGGCCGCACTAAATGTTAATCCCCGATCGGAGGTTAAGTTCTTCCAGTCGGACGCGGTCAGGCCGTAGAAACCAGCGAACTCTACGTACTTCAAGCCGATATCGCGAACTTTATCGAGAGTGCCGTTGAGATCCTGGGCAAGAGCGTCGCGCAGAGTGTAGAGTTGAAGGGAGATACGCATTGCCAGGATTATGACGCCTGGAATTCGCCTCCCGTCGTACCGCTTGTAGAGCCGGTTGATCCAGCCGTAGTCGGAGTCGTAGCGTCTCCCGTAGTTCCACCCGACGGTGGCGTTGAGTCTGCCGCGCCCTTATAGGGCCATTCGTTCGTGAGGACATAGGAGATCCAAGCGTCAGACGAAGCCGCCTTTTGCTGCCAGTCGTCCGTCAACGTATCGGCATACTTTGTCCGGGGAACATCCGCCATATAAACCAGCTTGTCGTCGCGCATCGCCCGTATCGTTACCATCTGCGAATCCGGAGATAGTTCAAGCAGTGATTTCGCTAGTTCGGCGCCAATGGTTCGTTGGTCGTCGCCATCGCCGATAGCGTACGTCAATGTCGTGAGCTTGATTCTAGGGTCTTGAACAAGATCCTTCAGATGGGAACCCACGGGGCTTTTCTCCACGACCCGTGCCATGAGAGCCCTGTCTTCGTTGGCACGGCCACTGGCTGTCTGGTCGTCCGAGTTAGAGGCGATGGACGTCTGAGTTTGAGTCGGAGGTTTGGTTGCGCTTATGTCGGTAGTGACGATCGCGGAAACGGCATTATCCGCTACGGCCCTTATCGGGGTTCTGATCACGGGCATCTCGCCAGAATTGGAGAGTCGGCCGTATCGAATCGCGTACCCAAAGCCCGCTGCGAAAATCAAAAACACTGCGGCTCCGACGGCGAACCAGGTTGGAGTCACCCGATGAGCTTCCGGGAGGCCAAGCTGCTCGACCGAGGAAATATGATCTCTCTCTTTGATCTGCTCTCGGACGTCTTCGAGTTTCTGCTTGTCCGACCACGAGCTAGGGTCCAGGTCGAGGGAAAGTTCGTACCATTGAGCGGCTTGTTCGAGAAGCCCTTGGTCTGAATAGATGTCTCCCAGCAAGGTATGGGTGGCCGCGCTATTAGGGTAGGTCTTCAAGATGCCGATGCAGATTTCCTCTGCCTTCCTATATTCGGCGCGCATGCGCAGCAAATTGGCGCGAGCCAAGTCCGCGTCAAATGTAGTGCTCATCAGCTCCTCACTTTCCTGTGCTCCCAAAGCCGCCTTCGCCGCGATTCGTCCCATCGAGTTCATCTACCACCTTTAGCTGGGCTCTTACGACCGGGCAGATGACTAGCTGCCCGATTCGGTCGCCCTCGTTAAATTGGACTGTCTCTGTGCCGAAATTGATCAATATGAGCCTCAGTTCGCCTCGATAGTCTGAGTCGATAGTCCCAGGTGAATTGACCATGCTAATTCCATGTTTGATGGCCAATCCCGACCGAGGTCGAACTTGCCCTTCAAATCCTTCGGGAATGGCGATTTTCAAGCCCGTACTAACGAGCCTGCGTTCCAGTGGTTTCAGCGCAAAATCCTCAGAACAGCATAAGTCGAGTCCAGCCGCGCCGGACGTCTGATATTTTGGCATTGTCGCGCCTTCCGAAATCTGGATCGGGATTTCGACGATGTCTGACACAGGCATAAGTTACTCTGATTAGGGCGAATTAAGTCGAATACTATGAAACGGCGATGAAGATAGATGCACTGGGAGACTCCGCACTAATCCTTCGGGAATTGAACGTCCCTGCGTATCAAATTGCAGAAGCCATTCAGAATGCAAATCTACCTGGCGTCCACGAGGCCGTCGCTAGCTACGAAACGGTTGGTGTCTACTTCGACTCCGATTTGTTCGACGCTCAATCTCTAACTCGAATACAACTTAAACTATCGGATAGCCGAGGCGAAACGCATGAAATACCTGTTTGCTACCAGTTTGGCGACGACTTGACAGAAGTTTCCGAACGGCTTGAGATCACAATCGACGACGTTATTCGTCTCCATACGGCTCAACCCTACCGGTGCTTTGCCGTTGGCTTCTGTCCAGGCTTTCCCTATCTTGGATACCTGCCGGAAAAGTTGTGTGGAATTCCCAGAAGAGACTCGCCCCGAGTTCGAATCGTTCCTGGCTCCGTCGCCATTACCGGCCGCCAATCCGGCATTTATCCCTTGGAAAGACCTGGCGGATGGGCCATTCTCGGACGGACTCCGCTTTGCCTCGTTGACGTCGACGACGGATACTTTCCAATCAAAGCCGGTGACGAGGTGCGATTTGTTTCGATCGGCGTCGCTGAGTTTGGGGCATTGAAGGGTGTTCGACTATGAAGATCTCTCAGATCGTCGGAAAGAAAACGATCGACCTCAACGTCGATATCGGCGAAGGGTTTCCTTTTGATCGTGAACTGCTTTCGTTCGCGAGTTCCGCCAACGTGTGTTGCGGCGTTCATGCCGGCTCTGAAGAACTTTCGCGTGAAACGGTCGCGTTGTGTAAGGCTCAGCGAGTCAGAATCGGTGTCCATCCAGGATATCCAGACCGCGCGTCGATGGGTCGCATCGGCATGAAGCCGGGTCAGGAAAGGGTCTATCTCAAAAGTGTTTTTGACCAAGTGACCCGTTTCGCAGAATTCGGAGAGCCCAGCTATTTGAAACCTCACGGCGCCTTTTATAACGACACCGCCATCGTGCTGCCTAAGGATTGGCGCACTGCTATTCGCCGCAATCCTCCTCCGGCTAGCGCCTATGAGGCAAGCGGTTTGTACTTAGCACAATTTCCTGGAGTGCAATCGCTGATCTTGCTGTTGAGGATGCATAAGCTTCCTCTCATGGGACTTGAGGCGACCGCTCATAAGGAGATCGCGCAACGGTCCGGACAATCATTGTTGCGAGAAGGTTTTGGAGATCGCCAATACACCCAAGACGGCACTCTGCAGCCTCGAGACGAACCTGGAGCGGTTTTACAGGAGCCGGCCGCCATTCGAGAGCAGGTCATTCAACTCGCACCCAACGTCGATTCGATCTGTTTACATGGGGACACGCCTCAGTGCCTCGTTTTTGCCGAGATGGTATTCAAGGCGCTTGTCGATTCCGGTTATGGTGTGGGCGTGTGAGCTTAACTCTCGGTCGCCATTTCGGCGTGGTGGGAAGGCAAGGCGGGCAAATCACTTCGCTGAGACGGTTCGGTGTGCCGGCCGGCGGTGCTTTCGACAAGGAGTCGATGGCGTTGGCAAATGCATTGACAGGAAACAGGCTAGACGAGCAAATCTGGGAACTCAGCATGGCCCAAGCAACTTTTCGTGTAGAAAGCGAGGGCGTTGTCGGAGTGGTCGGAGCTAAAGCCGAGGTTCGATATGGGGCCGAGATCCTGGATTCGGGAACCGTATTCGCAGTTGGTCGCGGGGACGAATTCGTCGTAGATGCCCCCACCGAAGGAGCCCGTGTGTATGTTTCAATTGGCTCTTCCTGCCGTGACTCTGGTTGGCGCGTGAGGTTAGACAAGCCTTCAACCAACGTCACTAGCCGCAACGTCGTTCGCGTAGTGGAAGGCCCACAAGCAGAAATGTTCGATAGGCGCGTACTCGATTGGCCATTTACTGTGAGTCGAACTGGAAACCGTGTTGGAATCCGGCTCGAAGAATCGATTGGGGCTCACAAAATAGAACTTCCTAGCGAACCTCAGTGTGTTGGAGCCATTCAAGTTACGAACGACGGCACTCCAATCCTTATCGGTCCCGATGGTCCGACTATTGGCGGTTACCCCAAAATCGCAGTGGTGGCCTCCTGCGACATTGGCCGGGTCGCACAGCTTACGCCTGGAGATATGGTGCGGTTTGAGCAATGCACCGTCGAGCGAGCCCGCGAGATCGCCGCATTATCTCGTCAGGAATTAAATCGCCGCATTCAACTTTTGCAGTTCAGCATTTCCTAAGGTGTTAAAGTTATTTCGCATAGGTCGCGCGCATCTCGGCAGCCATGAGTAGGGCGGGAGCGCGATCTTTGTTTCGGCTGAAGATCTCCGCGAGGAACTGACCAGTGTAGCTTCGTTGAACGTTCGCGACTTCTTCAGGAGTGCCGGCGGCGACAATTTGGCCACCGGCGTGTCCGCCTTCGGGGCCCATGTCGACGAGATAGTCGGCGGTCTTAATCACGTCGAGATTGTGTTCAATAACCAAAACCGTATTCCCTTGGTCAACCAGCCGGTGAAGGACCGCGAGCAGCCGCTTCACATCTTCGAAATGGAGGCCGGTCGTTGGCTCGTCGAGGATATAGATGGTGTTTCCGGTTGAACGCTTAGATAGCTCGGCGGCCAATTTGATACGCTGGGCTTCGCCACCGGAAAGAGTCGTTGCCGGCTGCCCCATGCGGATGTATCCAAGCCCAACTTCCTGGAGCGTCTCCAACTTTCGGTAAATCTTCGGGATCTGCTTGAAGTATTCGCATGCTTCGTCGATAGTGAGTCCAAGGACCTCGGAGATATTCTTTCCTTTGTATCGAACCTCCAGCGTTTCGCGGTTGTAACGTTTGCCCTTGCAGACTTCGCACGGCACATAGACGTCCGGCAAGAACACCATCTCAATTTTGAGAACGCCGTCGCCTTTACAGGCTTCGCACCGGCCACCTTTTACGTTGAAGCTGAAGCGGCCGTTCTTGTAGCCTCGGATCTTCGCGTCTTGCGTCAATGCGAATAGCTCGCGAATCATGTCGAATGTGCCGGTGTATGTCGCCGGATTAGAGCGAGGAGTGCGCCCTATCGGGGATTGGTCGATATCGATCACCTTATCGAAATGATCGAGACCCGTCACCCCGTCGTGCGGCTCCCAAACCGTGCGAGTTCCGTAAACTTCATACATCAGTCTTGGGAAAAGCGTGTCCTGGATCAAGGTCGACTTACCTGACCCAGATACCCCGGTGATGCACACGAAGACGCCGAGGGGAATCTCCACATCGATGTTCTTGAGGTTATTGCCACGCGCGTTTTTAATCGTTATCCACTTGGGCGAAAGAATCGTCGGAGCCGTTTCGGTGGTTTTCTTCTTGGTGACTTTCGGCGCATGGTGAACGACGGTTAGGTCGTCGCGGCCCGAAGGAATCCGCCGGCTTTTTGGCGTCTCAATCTCCATTTCGCCGGTAAGGTACTTCGCGGTGACGGCGTCGCTTTTCAGAAACTGCTCAACGGTTCCTTGCGCGACGACGGTGCCACCGTGCTCTCCTGCTCCGGGGCCGAGTTCCATTAGGTGATCGGCAGCAAGCATCGTTTCTTCGTCGTGCTCGACAACCAAAACTGTGTTTCCAAGGTCGCGCAGTCGAATCAAGGTTTCGATCAGCTTGCGGTTGTCTCGCTGGTGGAGACCGATCGACGGTTCGTCAAGAATATAGAGGCAACCCATTAGTCCGGAACCGATTTGGGTCGCCAGTCGAATGCGCTGCGCCTCCCCGCCGGCTAACGTGCGAGCATTGCGATCGAGCGTCAGATAACCGAGGCCAACGTCCGTCAAAAATCGCAGTCGCTCCAAGACTTCCTTTACGGCGCGCTCACCAATGGTCATTTGGCGCTTGTTGAGCTTAGACGACAAACTTTTGAAGAATCTGAGGGCATCGTCGATCGAAAGCGTGGTGACCTGCGACATGTCTCGGTCGGCGACTTTTACGCTGAGCGATTCGGGCTTTAATCGCCTTCCCTTGCACACCGGGCAGGGTTTGGTCGCCATATATTGCTCAAGGTCCGACTTGACCCACTCGCTTTCCGTGTTTTCATACCGCTTGCGAAGAGCGCCAAGCACGCCGTCCCAATGCGTCTGGAAGCTACGCTCACCACGCGCATAGCGCATCTTGACCGTAATCGGTTCCTTCAAACCAAACCAAACTGCAGTCATCCCTTCTTCCGGAATTTGATTGATCGGAAGACTGGCGTCGAAGCCTATTGTTAAGCCGACCGCGTCGAGCATTTCCGGCCACCAATCTTTGACTTCGCCGGATTTGTACACAAACGGAAGAATTCCACCGTCTCGAAGTGATTTTTTGTGATCGGGCGCCACCAGGTCGGGATCGAATTCTGTTTTGGTACCCAGACCGGTGCATTCTGGGCAGGCGCCGTATGGCGAATTGAAAGAGAACATGCGCGGCTCAAGCTCAGGCAGGGAGTAGCCGCAAACCGGACAAGAATAGCTCTCCGAAAACAGAAGATCGTGCACTCCCGGTTGGGAAACCGTCGAGGTTTCCGCTTGTTGTGCGGCGAGCTTTTGCACAATGTCGGGCAATTCAGAATCTTTCGGCGCATCAATGGAAAGTGTCACGAGACCCTTGCCCATCTTTAATGCGGCTTCGATGGAGTCGGTCAATCGGCGCTCGATACCGTCCTTGACGATAATCCGATCGACGATAACCTCGATGGTGTGGTTCTTGTATCGATCCATCGGGATGTCGTCAGTTACCTCGTAGGTCTCGCCGTCCACGCGAACGCGGACGTAACCTGCCTTGTTGACATCGACCAGGACCGACTTGTATTCGCCCTTCCGGCCACGAATGACCGGGGCCAGAATCTGCATTCGAGTGCCTTCCGGCAGCGACTTGGCGATGTCTACGATTTGATCCGTAGACTGTCGCTCTATCGGTCCATGGCCGTTGATACAGTAAGGCGTACCAACCCGCGCATACAGAATTCGCAGGTAGTCGTAAATCTCAGTGACGGTGCCGACCGTCGACCTCGGGTTCTTGCTGGCGCTCTTCTGGTCGATCGATACCGCCGGCGACAAGCCGTCGATGTGATCGACATCGGGCTTGTCCATTTGCCCAAGAAACTGTCTGGCATAAGCGCTGAGCGATTCAACATATCTGCGTTGCCCCTCGGCATAGATCGTGTCGAATGCCAGCGACGACTTTCCGGACCCCGACAATCCTGTTATGACGACAAGGCGGTCCCGAGGGATCTCCACGGTGATGTTTTTGAGGTTATTCTCGCGGGCGCCGACGACGACAATTTTGTCTTGGGGCATAGCTTGAGTATTCCGGGAAACCTGTAGACAGAATTGCACCTATTGTACGCGGACAACCTTATCTGGCTCAAGGGATTTGGAGATAGATTTACGAAAAATAATCGATAGAGTTTTTGGCGGCCTCACAAAGCATGAAATATGGGATTCGGCAGGCGTTGGGACCTTGCGCCTTTGCGTGCTTCTCGCTCCATACTATGGCCCACATGCCCCGCATCATTGTCGAAGCCGCAGAGGCACTCCTTGATCAGGAGATCAAAGTTCTCGACAAAGGCTTTGTCCGCTTAGTCGACTACATGGGCGGCGATCAGCGAATCGTTCAGTCCGCCAGGGTGAGTTACGGCGCCGGAACGAAGTCGTATCGACAAGATCGAGGGCTGATTCATTATTTGATGAAGAACTGGCACACGAGTCCGTTCGAGCAGGTCCAGCTTACTTTTCACACGAAAATGCCGATCTTTGTTGCTCGGCAATGGGTCCGCCACCGTACGGCGCGGCTGAATGAGATTTCTGGCCGCTATTCCGTGATGAAGGACGAATTCTATCTGCCGGAGCCAGAGAACATACGGCCTCAAAGCGACAACAACAAGCAGGGAAGGAGCGAGGAGCGGTTTACCGAGGACCAAGAGCAAGAGATCATCGGCGTGTTCTCAGAAGAGCAAAGAAGCGTCTATGCCAACTACGAAAAGCTGCTGAACTTGAACGTAGCTCGAGAATTGGCCCGCAACAACCTGCCGTTAAGCCTATACACGGAGTGGTATTGGCAAATCGATCTACACAATCTCTTTCATTTCATTCGACTTCGAATGGATGCGCATGCCCAGTATGAGATTCGGGTTTATGCAGAGGCGATGGCGCAATGCGCGAAAGCAGTTGCCCCGATAGCGTACGAAGCTTTCGAAGAGCACATTCTAGGTTCCTTGACTTTTAGCCGCGCAGAATGCGAGGCACTCTCCGCAATGTTTGCTGAGAAAACAGTGGAGTTAACTGGGAGGAATCTTATTGCGTTTGAAGAAAAGCTCGCCAAGATTAAGACTAAAGAGCCGCTGGCTGCACCCGACGACCCGCCGGAAGAGCCTCACCTGCCTCAGGGCTGATTATTTCGAAGATTGCTTCGCAGACTTTTTGAGGCCGGGCTTCGCCACGAGATACAGTATCGGCGGATAATACTCGTGCTTCAGGTCTAAGCCAGGTTCGAAAACCCATATTGAGAGACATTTATCATGTCTGCCGGCTTGGGCATCCAAACCCTGTTTGAATTCGAAAGCTACCCCTTTTACCGAATCCTCATACACGGACACGCTGGCCGAGAACTGAGGCGACCCGTATTCGGCGACTTTTGCAATCTTGGGAAACTCCTTTTTGATGTCTTTGAACTCGCTACCAACCTTAATCTTGTCGGAAGTCGCAAAAGTCGGCGAGGTTGACCGGATCAAACGAATCTCATACTTTCCCGAGGCGTTGAGTGACGAATAGACATCGAGGCTGTTGATAATCTTGCCGTTCCGAGGATCGGGCTTTTTAGCGTCCCACGTCTGCCACTGATGACCGGATGAAGCGTCTCCGTAGTCGGGCTTCTTTAGCCACTTCATGTCTTCCATGAGGTTGCCGATGTTTAGTTTGCCTAGCTGTCTGCCCGGGATAATCCGTTTTGGATCTGCTTGGGCGTTTGCGGCCACGGCGACGCAGATAACGCCCATACAGAAAAGAACTCGTTTCATGAACACTGATTAATACGCTTGAAGGTAAGGGAAGTATCGATTGCGAATCGGGATCTTCGGTTACCAGCCCAAATCCTTGTGGATGGTTTCGATAAGCTTATTAGCCATATTGCGGTGGGTCGTTGTATTGGGATGCCAAGACGATCCAATGCCGTCCCGCTCCTCATTCTGCGTTTCAAACTCAATGACTTTAATTTTTGTGTCGCCAACCGCCGTTCGGAGATTCAGCACATCCGTTAAGTAAGTTCGCAACGTGGTAAGCGCTTTGGTGGTCGGAGGCCAGTTGTCGGTCATCATTGGTCCGATTGCGCAATAAACCATGGCGCGCGGGGCGCGTTGACGCAGTCGCCCGATAAAGGCGGCATATGCTTCCGTCCAACCCTTTTCGTCGGGATTCGCTTTGCCAAAATCGTTGGTGGCAAGGTTAATCACAATCGCGCTTGGAATTTCCTGCTTGAGATTCCACTTTGTGCTCTTATCGGCAGGCAGAGCCAGATCGTAGATCTCCGGGATCGAATTAGTCGGCCACATCGTTCGACCGGACCAGGCAATGTCGATAAAGTCGGCATTGAAGGCCCTCGCCGTGATGGCGCCGTAGGTCAGATAGGCGTTTTCTGTCTCAATGGAAAAGGGCTCTGCTTTTGTCTTTCCTTCGTTTCCAAAGCCGCAGCTGATCGAGTCGCCGATGACTTCCAAAATATGTTTTGGTTTTTGAGGTCGCTCCAGCGTGCCGTCTACTTCAAAGTCCAGGAATTGAGTCGTGCCTGCAAAGGCCTCGGTTCTCTTGACCAATTCGACCGTGTGTTTGTCATTCGAGAGTCCGGTTGCCAAATCGTAATCTAAGTCACCCTTCCGAAGCTTGATCACTTGTGTAGGAGTGCCGTCTACGACAATCTGAAAGCGATCCGAGCCTTCGTCACGAATCTTGGCCTTTAGTCCGACGCCGCGAAAACAGAATTCGACCGTACTTGCCGGCCAAGCACACCTAGGCCCTGCCGGGTCTTGAAAATCGAATCTTCCGATATAGCGGACGCGAGGGTCGTTCGGCCGCACCGTCGACGTTTCAAGAGAGGTCCCTACGATTGCGTAAAGAACCGGAAGCAAGAAAGCGGTGATCATCTTATCTCAGTTTAATCCCTCGGCAAGGGCACCCCGCTTGTTTCTGGTGCGAATGGTAGCGCCAGGAGTCCCAGGACGTATACAAATCCGGCGATCAAGACGCCTGCAGCCACGCTTCCGTTGAAGGCGCCGATGGCTGCTCCGATCAGCCATGGGAAAGGAGCTGAAAAGATGCGCCCGGCGTTGTAAGCAAGGCCTGATCCCGTTGCTCTCAAGCGAGTGGGGAACAGCTCCGGGAAGTACAGTGCGAAGCCGGCGCTGACACCGATGGAGAAGAACGTCGCGATAGGAAGCAGCATCAGAAGGCGTAAGTAGCTCGAACCGCCGAAGAGGGCAACTGCGGCGGTGCACGGACTCAAAACGAAAAACAACGCAAAGGCCCGCTTTCGTCCAATACGCACGGCTAACCAAGGGAAGGCGAAAACGCCCAGTAAAGTGCCGACATGAATAGCCAGCGTGGCATTGCTCGTGCGAGTTCGAATGGCTGCTTCGCTAAGGCCCAAACTCGCCTCCCGGACAAGATTGGGAATCCAGAACGGAACAATGCCGGCGCCGGTAACCCCAACCACGCCGATGACGATGGCTACCGAGACATTCCGTCTCAAGGTGGGATCTGAAAAAAGCTCATTGAGCATCGAAAGGGCGCCCTTTGTAGGTGCTGAACTTGCTGGACCCTGAGGCTCTGGAATGTGAGTTCGAATGACCACGCACATGAGAGCAGGAAGAACTCCGACAAGGAACAGCGCACGCCACGAATGCTCCGCCAAACCGAAATTAGCTAGTGCGGCAAAAACGGGTCCCAATGCGGCTGCACTTTGAAGCAGGGAAGAAGCCTTTGCGCGAAAGCCGTCGGGAAGCGACTCTGCCACCAACGCCGCTCCTGCCGCCCACTCGCCGCCGATACCCAGGGCAGTCAGAAACCGAGTGACCATCACTTGTTCCGGAGAACGGCAAAACGCGGTTAGGCCCGTCAGCGCGCAGTACATCAGGATCGTAACCACGAGAGTCCTGGTTCGCCCCCACCGGTCGGCCAATATGCCGAAGATTAATCCCCCAATTGCCCAGCCGACAAGAAACCAAGTTTGGATCTGACCCTCGATCCGAGGTCCAACCAGCTTGTAGCGAACTGCTCCAAGCATCTCGATCAGCATCGGCGCCTTCGCGAAATTGAAGAGAGCCGTATCCATAACGTCGAAAACCCACCCGAGCCATGCGACCGCCAAGATCGTCCACTGAGTTCGGGAGAGGGAGGGCATTGGTTGTTGGTGTTGCGGTAAACCGTCGATCGTTTGTGGCCGCTATAATTTCATTTGATGACCGGCAAACATCCGACGTGGTACGCGTTCATTCGCTGGTTGGTGAAGACAGCTTACTTCGGCACCCACGGCGGGATTCGGTCCGTCGGCCTGGAAAACATTCCTAATTCCGGTCCGATCTTAGTGGCTCCGCTTCACATTAGCCACCTCGATCCTCCCGCCGTGGCGTGTGGAATGCATCGGCGACTGCGATTCATGGCGAAGGAAGAGTTGTTCAAGCATCCGCTCTTTGGCGGCTTGATCGCTTCTCTGGGCGCATTTCCAGTTAAGCGGGAGGAGATTGACCGGGAGTCGATTCGAATGGCGATTGCTCTCCTTGAGGAGGGCGAAGCATTGCTGATCTTCCCGGAAGGTACTCGCGGAAACGGCGAATCGATTCAAGAGATGAGCCGGGGAGTCGAAATGCTTGCAAGGAGAACAAAATCGCCGGTTATGCCTGTCGGGGTCATTGGAACGAACATCGTCATGCCGAAGGGCAAGTCGAAGGGCAAAAAGCACCCGGTGGTCCTTGCTTACGGAAAGCCGTTTACCTATGAAGAGATTGCTACCGCTCCCACAGAGCGGGAGAATCGAGAGATCTTTGCCTCCGAGTTAAGGCAGCGAATAGTCGATTTATGCGCAGCTAACGGCATGCCCCTCAAAAGCGGGACGTCGCGCTCAGACTCAGAAGTGTCCGCTGCTCCCGAACGATGAATCGAAGAGCCATTCGAGAACTCGGGCGAAACTCAAGGCCGGCATTAATTCGGAAACCGTTGTCCTCAGCTAAAAGATAGAGGTGGCTGGTAAACGGCACTGACACGCCAACGAAAGGAGATGTCAAGCTGCCGACTTGGAAGCCCAACGTGATGTCGGCATAGACGTTGCCGCTAATTTCATCCATCGTGTTCCGAAATGTCGTTACGGCAAAGAAGCGTCGACCATCCGGCGTGACATTGGCAGCATCCTGAACTCCAAAGCTGACCCCCGGGGCCACACCGCCAGGAAACGCGGAGATCAGGTTATAGGAAAGATCGAGCGTGTTGACCGATTGCCCGCCCGCCGGCCTAAAATCGCGCAAATCCAATTCAAACGATTTACCGATACCTAGACCCAAGAAATTCTGAATTTCTCCACCCACCGTCGGTTCGGCACGATATTCGTAGCGGAAATCCTCGAACACGATCTTCCTTGCAGTCGGAATGTCTATCAACTGGTCGGCGCAAGCTAACGTGCTCGTCATTCCCAGGCACAAAACGGTCAAAAGGCGCACCGAGAGACCATACCAGACGTGTGAACTTGATATCGCTTTAGACACGCTGTATCGTTACAGTTCCGGGTCCGTTTTCGACGCCTCTTACCGTGATGTGTATGGGAGTGAACTGTTTTACAACCCACACGCTCGTTAAGAAACGCCGCGTCAATTGCGAAACGGTAAATGTCGAAGCGGATTCGGCCATGACCAGAGGCAGCAGTATCTGGTCGGCAAGATAGGGGTCGGTGGTACTCGGTGTCGACATCCATTCGAGCAGCTCTTCGAATGCCATCTGCGCCAAGGTCTCGGCACGAATACTTGTAGTCCCGATCGCGGTTCCTCCACCCATCCCCCTATCATAAGTCGCCCAAATTGTGACGAATGCGCCCCGCTCTCCCGCCTGCAAATCGTGCTTTTCGACAAGAAGCTTTAAACCTGCGTTTTGGCTCATCCGCAATAGATGGGAAGCTATGCGGTCAGCGACTGTGGAAGGCAACGATGCCGTCGAAACGATAGCCTTTACGCTCCTGAGCGAGCCCCGCTCAGTCCAGTCGATGCCTACCAGGGAACTCGGCTCTACATCCAACGCGACTTGCCCGCAGGCTTCACGCCCAAATCCCGCGCGTACGAGCTCAGGGAACGCATAAAGCCCGGTATGGCGAAGGGCGGGCAGCGTGACATTCGCGAAGTAGTCGTGACTCAAGCTGTTTGAGCCGTACGTCTCGCCTTCCACAAACAAGCTTGAGTAGACCCCGCTTCGAGCCAAGACCGGCAGCAATGCATTAAGAATGACGAGCGCATTAGATCCTCGCTTCGACGCGTTCCTCTCGGACGTGATCTGTCCTTTGAGGCCCTTTGGGCGCGTGGTTGGCTGAAAGCTAACTAAATGCGATCCAATTTCGGCACCAAGCGTTTCCGCGTTGCATGTGTCGGCGAGGGCTTTGATGAGGGTGATGTCCTCGATATCGAGACCGGGATATTTTGTACCGCCACGTGCGTCTTGAATGCGTACTGCCTGCTGCGTCAGCGCCGACATTGCCAGGGCCGTGCGGAGAAGGGCTCCGCCCCCTTCTCCATGCGTGCCATCGATGACAACGAGCGCGTGCGCCTCGTTCCGCATCAGAGCTTGATCTTAAAGATCGTGAACTCCAGAAGCTTCATCGTATAGGCCAGTGCGATCAGCATAAAGAACGCAAGCATGATTTCTACAAACGATGTGGGCGGTTTGTAGTTACCCGCCGCTCCCAAAGTGGCTCCATTCACGGCTTGATTTATCTTGAAAAGGAGACCCGTCACCGCCGCTACCAGCAACCCATGACATGCGCCATAAAACAGGAAGAATCCAGGGACGGTGATCCACATGCCCGCCTTATATTTATGACGCTGATGCTCGTTGTAGATGACGCAACTGTAGCAGCGCTCCTTCTTTTGAGCTTCCGACAGACGATGGTTTTGTGGAATGAAGTTCGCGGCGAGGATGGCTTCCTTCGGAATCGGCTTGTTCTCCATCGCGTTGCGAATGACTTGCTCTTCGCACATACATCCGACGAGTTCCTTCCAACAGGTTCTCCTTGAGTGGTAGATCGGACACCGTTCGCGAACAAACTTCCGGCAAAAGGGCAACTGCCAGCACTTGCCCAAAAAAACGTTTTGCTTCTCCCCTTCCTCTTTGATCCCCTTGCCGTACTTAATGTGATCGGCCTTAGCGCCGACCTTCACTCGGTTTCGAACACGGATGCTAATGTCGGCGGTTAGCACAATCAAGGCAAATATGCCAAAGATCGTTCCTCCGACCTGAAGGGATCCTAATGCCGCCTCGGTAGCCCGGTTGGGGGTGCCGCCGATAACGCTTGGAAGATAAAGCGGGGCAAAGTAGAGGGCCAGAGCCAGCATAAGTTGACCCGCGCCAAGCAACTCTTCCCCCCAAAACATATAGGTCGATCCAATCGCGAGACCCACCACGCCGGCAATGAGAACCTTTTGAAATATCTCAACGTTTCGTGAAGCATCCGATATGGCGCTAGTTGCTGCCGAAGGGTCGCTTCCTAATCGAAAGCAGGTAAAGACCAATAGACCGACAGAAATCAAGGTCGCTACCGCGCCCAAAATCATAACTGTCTTTGCACAACCCGTTAGGATTTCGTCTAACGTTTCCGATATATCTCCAGATCCAAACCTGCTCATAGATTATTACTTCTTAACGCGCTCAAGGTATGTGTCGGTTCGCGTGTCTACTTTTACGACATCGCCTACGTTTATATGGAAGGGAACGTTTATGGTTGCACCTGATTCAAGTTTCGCTGCTTTAGTGCTTCCACCACTTACGGTATCGCCCTTAAAGCCAGGGTCAGCTTCGATGATTTCAAGTTCCATAAAGTTCGGCAATTCGTAACCAAGAGTTTCCTCTCCCGCTTTCAGTGCGATGACCTCTACATCTTCCTTCAGATATTTCGCTTGTGAGCCTAAGTTTTCCTCAGGAACAGGAATTTGTTCGTAGGTGTCAAGGTCCATCAAGATGAGATCGCCTGTCTGACGGTACAAAAACTGCATCTTGACCTTTTCAACGAACGCCGGCTCAACTCGTTCTCCTGATCTGAACGTTTTCTCCAAAACCTGACCTGATCTTAACTTTCGAAGCCTCGTTCGGACAAACGCACCGCCTTTTCCAGGTTTGACGTGTTGAAACTCGACGATGGTGTAAACCTCGCCATCCATATAGAAATGCATTCCGTTTTTAAAATCGCTTGTATCAATGGCCAATCTCGCTGCTCCCAGGGGTTCCCCCCGCAATAGGCTCAATTGTGACAGGCGGAGAAGACAGGAGTCAGGAGTCGGTACATATGAAGTCATGAATTCATATTGTAGGTGCTGATCTTTCGGTGAAACGTTCAACTGAAAGCTTGGTTCGGCGTAAGTACAATACGTGAGTTCCCCAATGGCGCAATCTCAGCAAGTTCCCGTTCCCACTGCGCTTTCGTCGCCGGTCGGGCACCTCATGCGCCCGACGCTTTCTTGCAGCGATGAAGATTCGGTCGAGCGAGCGGCGGGAGAACTGCGCCGTAACGGCGGTGGGATCCTTCCCATCGTCGTAGAGGGCAAACTGGCGGGCGTTCTCACGGAGACAACGCTGGCAATCGCACTGGGAAATGGGTTGAGCTTGTTCGCGTCTTGTCGAGAGGCGACCTCGGAGGCCTTTACGATCGCGCCGTACCAAAGCGGCGCCGAGGCGCTAAGGCTGCTATCGGAAATGGATCTTCCAACTTTGGTGGTCGTAGACGACGCCGATCGAGTGGTGGGACTGATCAGTCCTTCCGATCTCTATCCACGGCGGAGGCATCTGCCGCGCCCCTCGCCGGTCGGCGGCATGGCGACCCCCTTTGGCGTCTACCTCACAAACGGCGGACTTCACGGCGGCGTCGGCCTGCCCGCCGTCATGGCTACCGGCGCCTTGATGTTTACGATGCTGACGACCAGCATCGTTCTATCCGCGTATGGAGTTTCTTTGCTGGATAGGACCTCCGCCTCTGAAGTCTTGAAGGGGGTCTTATTCAATGGAGCAATTCTGGCTTTGTTTCTAGGCATGATGCGTTTGGCCCCCCTTTCGGGGACCCACGGCGCCGAACACATGGTTGTCCATGCGATCGAGCGAGGCGAAGAATTGACTCCGGAAGTCGTCTCCAGGATGCCGAGAGTTCACCCCCGATGCGGTACTAACCTATCGGTCGCAATGGGCTTGTTCTCCGGGATCAGCTTTACACCTTGGGTTGCCGATCCGTTCATTCGGACGCTTGTCGCCGCTCTTGTCACCTTGTTTTTATGGCGACCGTTAGGCTCATTCGCTCAGCAATACATCACCACTAAGAAACCCAACGCCAAACAGCTCCGTAGCGGAATTAAGGCGGGAACGGAATTGATCGAGAAGTACTCGACCCACAGGTTCAGCTCACCGGGAATTCCGGCAAGAATTTGGAATAGCGGCTTGTTGCACGTCATCTGTGGAAGCACGTTGACTTATCTGGCCCTTGAAGGAGTTCAGCGGCTATTTCACTTCCGGCTTCCGGGCAACTAGGTACAATATCGTTTTCGAGGTCATAGTCTTTCGTGCAAACCGCCTATTACGTTCTCCTCTTTCTCGCGCTCATCGTGGCACTCGTTTTCAGTGTGCTGGTCCTCGTCACTGGGAAAGGCGATGCTATGTCGGGAGGAGGCAGCATTAGAACGACCTTCAAAGGCAAGGCAAGCTTCGATGACTACATGTCCCGTCTGACCCTGATTTTAGGCGCTTCGTTTTTTGCGTTGATGCTGCTCATCGACGGCGTCAGCAACCGTATCGACCTTGCCAAAGCAACCCAGACGAAGGCGCCCGTCGCTTCTTCGACGAAGACCGGAAAGTAACCTATACCAAAAATGAAAAAGCCCGATGTCCATGGACATCGGGCTTTTATTGTCGTTAAACCGACTACCTAGAGGTTTTGGTGGATTTGGGAGCCTTAGGGGTTGCGATGTGCGGCGCCTTAGCGAACTTCGCAGGATCCTTCTTGAAAGCTTCTGGGCAGCCGGCGCAGCAGAAGAAGTATCGATTGCCTTTGTAGTCGGCAAACATGCCCTTCTTGGTGGCAGAGGCGATGTCGATCTTGTTGGCCGGCATAACGGCGCAAACCATTGCTGTGGCCTTGGCCGGAGCCTTTTTGGCAGGAGTCTGAGCGCCGGCAGCGGCAACGATTGCTACAGCGAGTACGGAGAGGGAGATTATTTTCTTCATGAGATCGGTCCAAAATTGCTAAACACGTTTCGCATTAGCGCGACTGTTATTATAACCTGGTCTGCCGTCAGATGGCACAATGACCTCGCCGTGGGAATACGACTCCTCCATACCAACGACATGCATGGAACCCTCGACGGTTCCCGGTTCGAATGGCTCGCGGCATTGAGGCGCGAAACAGATCTGTACTTTGATTCGGGTGATGCGATCAAGACCGGGAACCTCGGAATACCTCTCAAGGCTGAACCCGTTTGGCCCATGCTCGCCCGCCTAAACTGTTCGGGGAGCCTTCTCGGGAATAGGGAGACTCACGTGCTGG
>Ga0206966_1043_pt2 | contig 21810 bp, 16 predicted proteins | sample Alteio_BWOrgHeat_23_FD_152970 | JGI IMG/M metagenome (GOLD analysis project Ga0206966, IMG submission 152970) | Enriched cells from forest soil in Barre Woods Harvard Forest LTER site, Petersham, Massachusetts, United States -... | ecosystem: Environmental > Terrestrial > Soil > Temperate forest >...
TGCACGTTGGCCAATCGCTTGAAGTCACCGCCGACGTAGAGAACACGGGTGACACCACCGCCGATGAAGTCCCGCAGCTTTACATTCACCAGCGCTATGGCACCACCTCGCGCCCGGTGCGCGAGCTGAAAGGCTTCTCCCGCATCACCCTGGGAGCGCACCAGGAGACAACCGTGCACTTCCCACTCACTCCTGAAGAGCTTCGCTACTGGAGCACGGCAACGAAGGGCTGGGTCCAGGACCCATCGGACTTCGACGTGTGGGTCGGCCCCGACTCTACCGCAGATTTGCAGGCAAGCTTTACCGTCACGCCGTGACGACCAGGGAATGCGGGTGCCCCACGTCCGGATTTTCGGACGTGGGAGTAAACCTACTCCGTCCGCAGCGCCTTCATCGGATCGATCGATGCCGCTCGACGCGCGGGTAGCCACGCCGCCAGCAGCGCGAGAAGCATCATGAGCAGCGGCACGATGCAGAAGGTGAGCGGGTCGAGCGGGCTTACTTCGAACAGGAACTGTTTCAGCAATCGTCCTGAAACTGCCGCCACAAACAATCCCGCAATCGATCCGCCAAGTGCCAGCAGAAAGCTCTGCCGGACGATCATCATCACCACGTCCCATCGCCGCGCGCCCAGAGCCAGACGGATGCCAATCTCCCGCGTGCGCCAGCTCACCGTGTAGGCGATCAGGCTGTAGATGCCAACCGCGCCCACGCTCACGGCGAGAAGACCGAACCCGAACAACATCACCGCCGGAAAAAACGCCGTCGCTCAGCGGATCTTTCTCCCCGTGCAGGTTGCGTTGACTCTTGCCCTGGTTGTCGTCGCCGCCATGCTGAGCACTACCGTCAGCCATCTGCGCGCAACTCACCTCGGCTTTCGCATCGACAATACCCTGTTAGCTCCTGCTGATTTCGAGAGGCTTCCGCAAAAAGGCCTCGATCTCGTTCACCTCTATCGGCGCATGATCTTGCGCATGGAACAGATGCCCGGCGTTGACAACGCGAGCGTGGCGGTGAGCACGCCTCTCCACGGCATGGGTCAGACCGGCGTTTTTACCAGCGCCGCGTCAGGAAAGCCGGCAATTGATTTCACCAATCGCTACTGGGTGAACGACGTAGGCGCGGGCTATTTTGCGACGCTGGGAACGAGGATGCTCGCGGGGCGTGATTTCGCGGACGAAGACAGCGATGCGGGGACCTGTATTCTCAACCGATCGGCGGCGGGCAGGCTCTTCCCTGGCTCAACCGCAATCGGGCAGAGTCAACGCAACCTGCACGGGGAGAAAGATCCGCTGAGCGACGGCGTTTTTTCCGGCGGTGATGTTGTTCCCCGAACGATGCAGTACGGGTTCGATCGAAATATGGCTGGCCAGCCAACCCGGAGTGAGTCCGAAAAGCAGGGCGCAGAGAACTGCGCAGCCTCCGGTGATGAGCAGGGTGAAAAGATCCGGCTGGACCGGCAAAGATGCCGCGGCTTCGCGGTTGGCGAGAAACTGCAGCAGATAGTGGTCGGTTGCCCAGGCGAAGAGGATGGCCAGCGCGCCTCCGCAAAGCGCAAGCAGGAGCGACTCGACGAGAAGCTGCTGCATGATCCGCGTGCGCGCAGCCCCCAATGCACCACGAATCGCAAACTCATGCTCTCGCGTCAAGGCTCGCGCCAGGCAAAGTCCGGCAAGATTGACGCAGCAGACGAGCAGCACCACACCGACGAGAATCTGCAGCAGAAGCAGTGGCCGTGCATATTGAGGACGCAGAAGGCTCCAGCCTTTGCTGCCCGGCCGCAGGGCGAAGCTTGATCGCTCGATCACGGCAAGATGACGGACGGACGCCGGCAGTGTCTCAAAGATCGCGATCGGATAAAGTGTCCGCATCTCGGCCGTCGCCATTTTTTGGCTTACGCCGGGCAATAACCGCGCCCATACCATGATCCACAGACCTCCCGGCTGACGCAGCATCGACCCCTTACCGCGCATGACCGGCTCATATTCGAGTGGGAGATAGAAATCCGGATGCATCGCCACGAAAACGCCTTCGAAGCCTATCGGTGCAACGCCGACGATCGTGACGCTGTGATCTGTGAGCGTGACGTGACGCCCGATGATCGACGGATCGGCATGATAATGCTGCTGCCAGAAGCGGTGGCTGATTACGGCCGCCCATCCGTCGGGTCCGCCGCCGCGGTGGTCATCTGCGGGAGTCAGCAATCGGCCAGCAGCGGGTGTGAGCCCCAGCACCTGAAATGTGTTGCCGCTGACGACGGCTCCGGAGTAGATGTGCGACCCGGTATCTTCTTTCAGGACGAAGTCGTAGGGGCTCCATCCAAACAAGCCGGATAGGGTTTTGGTGTGCCTCTGGATCGATTGGAGAAGAAATACGTTCAAGGGCTGATCGCTGACAACGCCGTTGGGGGAGTCGATGTCGAGAGCGATGCGCACTAGCCGGTCAGGCTCGGGAATCGGCAGTCTCTTGAGCAGGAGCGCATGCATCAGTGTGAAGATGCCGGTATTTGCTCCGATGCCCAGCGCGAGCGTCAGAACCGCGGTCGCCGCAAACGCAGGAGACTTCCCCAACTGCCGAACCGCAAATTTCACATCCGCCCAGATCGATTCCAGTCTCGGCCACTGCCACGCCTCACGCCCACGCTCCTCGATCAGCGTCGGGTTGCCGAAGGCCCGCCGCGCGACGTGCTCGGCCTCTTCACGGCTTATGCCTTCGCGGATAAGCTGCTCTGTCTTCTCCTCGAGATGCTCGCGCATCTCCTCGGCGAGGTCGTTGTAGAAGTCGCGGCGGCGCCAGAGTATCGGGGAAAGGATGCGTGTAAGCCAGCTCATCATTATCTACTCCGTCCGAAGCGCCTTCATCGGATCGACAGAAGCGGCGCGGATTGCAGGGATTAGCGAAGCAACAGCGGCAATCAGGCAGAGGGCCGCGAGCGAAAGCGTCATCACCCACGGATCGCGCGGCGAAGTTCCATAAAGAAATGTCTTCAACGCGCGCGACGCGAGCACGGCAACAAGCAGCCCCAGCGCGGAGCCGGCCGCGGCGATCCACGCGTTCTCGCAGAATACGAGGGAAATCACCTGCCCCCGCTCTGCTCCCAGAGCCATGCGAATGCCGATCTCGCTCGTCCGCCGCGCCGCCGAATACGACAGGACACCGTAGAGCCCAATCGCGGTCACCAGGAGCGCATTTACGGCAAAGAAGACGGCCAGCAGGGCCATGACACGCTCCGCGGCGATGGAATCGTCAACCTGGCCTTCCAGGTTTGAGAAGGAGGGCGTCGGAATCTCCGGCGCAACCTCGGCAACGATGCGCCGTAAAGAGGCGGCGAGAGGCGCCGCCTGCCCCGACAGCGAGCCGGATACGCGCAGAATCGCAGTGTACGAAGGCTTCTTCTCTGTTGCCTGCGTCACGGCAAAATAAGCCATCGGCGGAATCGCGTCCCGCAGTGCGGTGTATTTCGTGTCGCCCACCACCGCAACCACTTCGTAGATATTTTCCTTCTTCTTGTTCTCATCAGTCTCCCGTACCTGTTTCCCGACTGCATCTCCTGACGGGAACAATATCTTCGCGGCAGCCTCGTTGAGGATGACCTTCAGCCCGGAGCCGGGAGTGTCCGACCAGGTGAAATCCCTTCCAGCTAGCATCGAAATGCGCATGCTGCGAAAATAGTCCGGCGCTACACGGCTCTCATACATTTCACGATCCATGCCGCCAGGCAGATGAAGGTCGCCGGTCCACGAACTGCCGGAAAGCGGGGTCACGCCGGAAAGGCTGACAGAGCTCACGCCCGGCTGGTGCGCAAAACGATCTGCAAGGTCGTGATAAAGGCGCACCAGCGGTTCTCCATCAAGCGCCTGCTTTTCCATATCCAGATCGACAAGTACAACCCCCCGCGGATCGAAGCCCAGTCCAGACCTGTAGAGGCGCATGAGGCTCGTGCTCAGCAGCCCCGCGCCGCTCACCAGCACCATCGCTAGCGCAACCTCCGTTGCCAGCAGAATCTTAGGTAGAACCTTCCGCCGCTCTCCGCGAGCAGCCTGGGAGCCGTCTTTCATGTGCTGATTCAGATCGCCCGCCGTCGCCTGCCAAGCCGGCAATAGCCCGATCAGCATGGTGGACAGAACCGCCGCAATCGCGGCGAAAAGAAAGACGCGCCAGTCGATCCTCGTGTCCAGATACAGAAGGCTTTGGCCGTGGACCAGCATCGCGACCAACGCGCGGCTTACCAGTGGAGCGACCGCTAGTCCCGCAGCGGTTCCGAAGAGAGCCAGCAGCAGGCTATCGACCAGCAATTGCTGAATCAGTCTGCGGCGCGTCGCTCCGATCGCCAGCCGCGTAGCGATCTCGCGCTGACGCAAGGTCGCACGCGCCAGCAATAGGCTGGCGAGGTTGATGCAGGCCAGCAACAGCACAACCGTGCAAAGTGCAAAGGTCAGCAGCAGAGGATCGCGATAATGAATCCGCAGAAACGAATATCCCGCTGCACCGGGCTCGGCGGCAAAGTACATGCTCTCCCGTTTTGCTCCGTTGAGGGTCCACTTGGGATCGGGAATAGCTTCTTTGAAGGTTGGACCGCTGATCGATCGCAGCAGCGCATTCGCCTGGGCCATGGAGATTCCTGGCTTGAGCCGCGCCGCGACCCGCAGCCACCACGAGTGATATCCGCCCTCCGTCATGTTGTATGGCGCATTCACCAGCGGCTCGGTAATGACCGGCACATAGATCTGGGTATGGCTGTTCGCATCCGCGCCGATAAAGCTGGCCGGCATTACGCCCACAACCGTAAAGGGCACACCGTCAAGCATGGTCTTGCGCCCGATGATCCCGGGATCGCCATTGAAGCGCGTCTTCCAGAAATCGTCGCTGATAACAGCCGCGTTCTCATTTGCCCCTTTGCGGTTATCATCCGGAGTGAGATAGCGCCCCCGTTTGGGCGGCGTCGCCAGTGCCTCAAAGAACTGCCCACTGACGAAGCCCCCCAGCACCGTCTCATTGCCTTTCCGGCCACGAATCTGGAATCGATGGCCAGTAAACGCGAAGACTGAGCTGAAAACTTCATGGTGCTTTTCCAGTTCCCGGAAGAGCGGCAGGCTGAAGCTGTAGTGGAACGAAGTCGGCTCGATGCGCAGCAGCACAAGTTGGTGTGCGTCGGGCACCGGCAGCGGACGCAGCAGCAATCCATTTAGGAGGCTGAAGACGGCCGTATTAGCCCCCACGCCCAGCGTGAGCGTCAGGATAGCGACGATCGCAAACCCCGGAGACCTCCGCAGTAGCCGCGCCGAAAAGCTGAGATCGCGCAGCAGGTTCTCGATTCTCGGCCACTGCCATGTTTGGCGCCCACGCTCTTCCATCAGTGCCGCATTGCCGAAAGCCCTCCGCGCGGCGTGCTCGGCCTCTTCGCGGCGCATGCCTTCGCGGACGAACTGCTCGGCCTTTTCCTCGAGATGTTCGCGCATCTCCTCGGCGAGATCGCTGTAGAGGTCGCGACGGCGGAAGATGCGCTGGAGCAAGTTCATGGTAGGTTTCCTATTCAATACGCAGGGTTTGTATTGGATCGATGGAAGCGGCGCGCCAGGCTGGGAGCCAGCCTGCAAAAAGTGCGGCTAAGAGCAAAATGCCTGCGGACAGGGAGAATACTGCGGTGCTCTCTGGACGTACGCCGTAGAGCATGCTGGTCAAAGCCCGCACTGTCAGGATCGCGCCGGTCATGCCCAGCACGAGCCCCACCATCACGGCGCGCAGAGCTTCCTCAAGCACTCCCCTCATTACGCATGCGCGACTTGCGCCAAGCGCCATGCGGATGCCAATGCTGCGCCTTTGTCGGATCACTGCTTGCGCCAGCAACCCATAGATGCCGATCGCAGCCAGCATCAATGCAAGGAGCGCGAATCCGCCGAACAACACCGAGCGAAAGCGCGGCTGCGACAGCACGGCGGACTCCTTGTGCGCCATCGTGTCCACTCCGGCCAGCACCAAGTTGGGATCGATGTCCCAAAGCTGCTGCTGCACAGCGCCGGCCAAGCGCAGCGGCTCATCCTGAGTTGCCACAATTACTGCCAGTGCTGCTGGAGGATCCTGTGACAGCGGACGATAAACTGCCGGTGCGACAACGTACCCCATCTCTTGAAAAACGGTGGTTGTCTTCACGTTGGCAGCTACGCCAACAATCGTGATCCACTTATGGTAGGGATCACCAGTGCGGCCCAGTTTGACGGCCCGGCCGATAGGATCTTCATGCGGAAAATATTTCTCTGCTAAAGCCTCATTTACGATTGCGACAGGCTGCGTGTTCGAGCGGTCGCTCGTACCAAAATCTCTGCCGCGCAGCAGCGGAATCTGCATCGTGCGCAGAAAATTCGCGCTAATCCCCTGTTCCTGGACACTTGGCTGCGGGCCAGGGCGCGCAGCCTTGCCTTGAATTGAAAATAGGTTCTCACTCTTTGGGAAATAGCTCGACCCGCCCATTACCGACTGTACGCTCGGCAGTGCGGAAATCTTTTCCGCGAATCGTGTGTAGAACTCGTACTTTGCATCGAGTGACCGATACTGGTCGGTCAGATTGACCCACGCTGTAAGCAAATTGTCGGTGCGATATCCCACGGGGGTTGCCGCAAGGCGCCATAGGCTCTCGATCAGCAATCCCGCGGCCGCCAGCAACATCAAAGAAAGCGCAACCTGGGCCGCCACCAGCGTTCTCGAGATGCGATGCGCTGAAGCGGTCGCACCAACGCCGCGGTCGCCGCTACTGAGGATCGTGTTCAGACTCACGCACGAGCCGCGAAACGCCGGAAACAAGCCAAAGAAAATCGACGATCCGACAGCCAGCGCCGCCGTGAACAGGAGCACCCGCCAGTTCAGATTCAGCGTGTTACTGGGGGGCATTTCCACAGGGTGTGCTCGAACAAACCACTGCAGCAGCGCTTCGGCAAGCGCGATACCTGCGCCCGTTCCAAGCATCGCCAACAGAAGGGATTCGGTGAACATCGTGCGGACCAGGCGCCTGCGCCCGGAACCGAGAGCGGCGCGGATCGCCATCTCTCTTGCGCGCTCCATGGAGCGGCCAAGCAGCAAGTTGGCGACATTCACACAGGCAATCAGCAGCACCAGCGCAACAGCGGCGAGCAACGTCCAGAGCGCGATGCGCAAATTGCGCCCGGCAAGCCAGGTGAATTCTGACTGCATGTCGAGCACGTCAGGCTCTGCGGCTCCAAGTGCACCCAGGTACGGAGACTCGGGAAGAATGCGCTTCTCAATCGCATTCAACTCTGCTTGGGCGGCTGCCCTCGACACTCCCGGCCGAAGGCGTCCAAACACGCCAGTCATCGTCTCCCACGGCTTTTTGACAAACTCGCTTTCCGGCGTGATCAGCATCCACCCATCGGTCTGGGTTGGGTAAAACGAAAAATCCCTCGGCATCACTCCCACGACAACGCAGGGCGACTGATCGATCGACAATTTATCGTCGAAAATATTACGGGCCGCTCCGAGCTTCGTCTGCCAGAAGTGGTGCGACAACACCAGAGTGCACTTGTTGTGGAGATCGCCCGCCTCGAAGGTCCTTCCTAGCTGCGGCGCAATGCCCAGCATCGAAAAGAAATTAGCGCTGGTCGGAATCGCGAGCATATCCACGGGTTTGCCGTGAAGCAGAAGCGGCTTTCCTCCGGTCGCCCAGCTCAATGCAGTGAGCTGCTCGAAGCTCTTGCTGGTGCGTTGCCACTCATCAAACTCTCGATAGGTGTCAAACCACGCGCCCGTGCCGCGATGCACTGCATCCGTCTGCCAAACCACAACCAGTCGGTCCGGATTTTTGTACGGCAGCGGTCGGAGGAGTACCGCATCGACAATGCTGAAGATCGCAGTATTCGCTCCAATGCCCAGCGCCAGAGTGAGGATGGCCGTCACCGCGAACCCCGGTGACTTCCGCAATTGCCGCAGCGCAAACTTTGCGTCGGCGATCAGCGACTCCAGCCTCAGCCACTGCCATGCCTCACGGCCATGCTGCTCGATCACCGCCGCGTTGCCGAAGGCTCTTCGCGCGGCGTGCTCGGCCTCTTCGCGGCTCATGCCTTCGCGGATGAACTGCTCAGTCTTTTCTTCGAGATGTTCGCGCACCTCTTCCGCAAGATCCCTGTAAAGATCGCGGCGATGAAAGACACGCGTGAGCCAGCTCATGGTGTTGCCTCGTCAGGAGATCGCCTTGCCAGGATCGAGCACCAGCGCAATGCCCTCGAACATACGTTCAAAGCTGGAGATTTCCCGTTCCAGATGGCGCATGCCGGCGGCGGTGATCTGGTATGTGCGCACGCGGCGGTTGGTAGAGGAGACGCCCCATTCAGCCTTTACGAGCTTTGCCTTGAGCAGCCGCTGTAGCGCCGGATAGAGCGAGCCCTCTTCGACCTGGAGCAGGTTATTGGAGCGCTGTTGGATGTGCTGGACCAGGGCGTATCCATGCGCGGGCTGGCGGCGAAGCGACTCGAGGATCATCATTTCGAGTGCGCCGGGGAAGAGGTCGCGAGGCATTTCTTTACTGTTTGCCATAAGGCCTAATTTGAACAGGCCTAGAGTAAACAAGTATCAGCGGAAAAGTCAAACCCTTGAGCAAAATTAATTCGGAAACTACTATTGCCGCCAGCGCAGGTCGGCAAGGTCGAGATCCTTCTCAAGATCGCGCAGCACGCTCTCGCGAAAACTTCCCTGCTGCCGCAGGCGCGTGATTTCCCGCCGCTCCACCTGGCGTACCTTGTAGTAGAGGTCTTGATATTTGCGATCGAGATCGAGGGCGTCCTTGTCGCCGTCGCTGACGCTCAGGCTGCGCAGTCGCCGCCGGTAGTAGCGCTTGAGCAGGTCGGCCGCCTGGCTCTCTCCTTCGTCGGTGGTTGGTGGCATTTCTTTCAGGGCCTTGAGCGCCGCCTCCATCAACACACTGTATGCCGCTCGCTCTTCGTCGCGGGCATCTCCGGACTCGCCGAGCCCAAGTCGCTGCAGCAGAATCGGCAGCGTCAGTCCCTGGCCGACGAGCGTGACCAGAATGACGGAAAATGCCAAAAAGATGATGGCTTGACGGTGCGGGAAAGGCGCACCGCTGGCGGTGACCGCGGGCAGGGAGAGCGCCGCCGCAAGGGTGAGCACGCCGCGCAGGCCGCTCCAGCCCAGCGCAACTATCTCACGAGCCGGGGGCTGCTGGACATCCTGGCGCAGGAGGCGTCGGCGCAGCAAGAAGGAGAAGCGAGCGCCAGGAAAAATCCAGAACATGCGCAGGCCGACGACCACGGCGCATACGAAGGCCGCGCCGCCGATCAGGACGGGCCAGCGCAGGGGCCGCATGCCATCCAGAACCGCGGGGAGTTGCAGTCCAACAACGATGAAGACCAGGCTGTTGAGGACGAAGTCGATCGTGTTCCAGAGGGCGCGCGAGTCCATCCGGGCCTCGGTGGTGAAGCTCTCCGAGCGAGTGCGGCCGAGATACAGGCCACAGGCAACAACGGCCAGCACGCCGGAAGAGCGAAGGGACTCGCCGAGCAGGTAGGCGAAGTACGGCGTGGCCACGCTCACCATAAGCTGCAGAGCGGTGTCACGGATGGAGCGATCGAACCAATCGATGATCGCAGCCACCAACACTCCGGCCGCCACCCCCCCCCCGCAATGAGCCAGACAAACTCCCTCGCGCCCTGCCACACGGACGGGATTTCGCCCGATACCACGATCGCCGTGGTGAACTGGAGCGCGAGCAGGCCGGCAGCGTCGTTTACCAGGCTTTCGCCCTCGATGATATCCAGGAGGCGATGAGGAAGTCCTACGCGACTCGCGATGGCCACGACGGCAATGGTGTCAGTAGTTGAGACGACGGCTCCCAGCACCGCCCCCACGCGCCAGTCGAAATCAGGTATGAAGAAGTGCGCTACGATTGCCAGGCCGACTACAGTGAAGGCGACCAGCCCGATTCCAAGCATGGAGATGCTGATCAGGTTGAAGCGAAACTCGCGCCAGGCAGTATTGAGCGAGCTCGCAAAGAGTAGCGGCGGCAACACCACCAGGAAGACGAAGGCGGGGTTCAGAGAAACATGCGGAGTCGCGGGAATAAAGCTCAGGATCAGGCCGCCGAGCACCAGCACGATGGGATACGGAGTCTTAAGCCGCTGCGCGAAGGCCGCCAGGAAGGCGACCAGCGTGACCAGCGCCAGCAGCGTTACCTCCGCGCTATGAATTCCGGAACCCATCGGCCGAACCCCTGCTACCAGTCAGGAAGGCGTGACAATAGTATTACCCGGAACGATACCCGAAGAAGCAATGCCGGGCTGTAAAGCGCTGGCTCACACTTGTGCGATAGACTGATTCGTTTTGGACTGCTGTCTGGGACGCGCGAGCTGGTGTGCGCTACCACCCCCCAGGGAGGCGCATTTATAATCGACCTTTGCGCGTTAACTGCTGGGCGCGCCACAGGTTTTGTTGAAGTGCCAACCTGGTTTGAAACACTGCGGAAAGGAAACACATGCCGACGGATGTAGTGATGCCCCAGATGGGCGAGTCGATTTTTGAGGGCACAATCACCAAGTGGCTCAAGAAGCCCGGCGACAAAGTCGAGCGCGATGAGCCGCTCTTCGAAATTTCGACGGACAAGGTAGATGCCGAGATTCCTTCGCCCGCGGCAGGTGTCCTCACGGAGATCAAAGTCGCCGATGGCGCCACCGTGCAGATTAATACAGTTGTTGCGGTGATCGACGAGGCCGGCTCGGCTGCACCCTCAGCGCCCCCGCCTCAGGCGGTGTCAGCGGATCATGCACCCACTCCTGAGGCTCTGGCTGCTTCTATTCCGGCTGAACCAAAGCCAGCCGCAGCCTCGGGTCCGGCGACCGAGGTGGTAATGCCGCAGATGGGCGAGTCGATCTTCGAGGGCACCATCACCAAGTGGCTGAAGCAGGTTGGTGAAAAGGTTGAACGCGACGAGCCGCTTTTCGAGATTTCGACAGACAAGGTAGATGCCGAGATTCCCTCGCCTGCGGCGGGTGTGTTGACTGAGATCAAGGCCGAAGCCGGCACGACCGTGCAGATCAACTCCGTAGTTGCTGTCATCGGCGGAGCGGTTGGCGCTGCTGCACCTGCTCCTGCCGCAACGCCCGCTGCCCCTGCCCCGGCAAAAGCACCCGAGCCTGTCGCAGCACCAGAACCAATCTTCGAGCCTGCTCCAGTCTCAGCCGAGCACCTCCGCTCCTCGCCACTGGTCCGCAAAATCGCTAAGGACAATAACCTCGACCTCGCCCAGGTCCCCGGCACTGGTGCAGGCGGACGCATTACCAAGGAAGACGTCCTCGCCTATCTCGAGAAGCCCGCCGCCGCAAAGCCCGCCCGCTCTCCTGTTTCCGCACCGCCTGCCGCTGCGCCGGCACCCGCTGCTGCCAAACCCGCTACTCCCGCGGCTACTGCCCCGCAACCCGGCGAGCTGGTTCCCTTAAGCAAGATGCGCTCCATCATCGCGCAGCGCATGGTCGAGTCGAAGCGCACGGCCGCGCATGTGCACACCGTCTTCAAGATCGACTTCACGCGCATCGTCAAAATCCGTGAGAAGGAAAAGAACAAGTACGAGCAACGCAACGGCGTCAAGCTCACCTATATGCCGTTCATCACGCGCGCCGTCATCGCCACGCTGCGCAAGATGCCGATCGTCAACGCGCAGATGGAGGGCGACGCCATACGCTACCCGAAGAACATCAACATCGGCATCGCCGTCGCGCTCGACTGGGGTCTCATCGTGCCCGTCATTAAACAAGCGGAAGAGAAAAGCTTCCTGGGCATCGCCCGCGCCATCGCCGATCTGGCCGAGCGCGCTCGCTCGAAGAAGCTCAAGCCCGACGAGGTCGGCTCGGGAACTTTTACCATCACCAATCCGGGCATCTTTGGCGAGCAGTTCGGCACGCCGATCATCAACCAGCCGGAGAGCGGCATCCTCGGCGTTGGCGGACTCTTCAAGGAACCGGCCGTCGTCACAGGCGAGGACGGAACGGACTCGATCGCCATCCGCCACATGATCCACCTGACGCTCGGTTTCGATCACCGCATCATCGACGGAGCCGACGCCGGCAAGTTCATGGCTGAGGTCAGGAAGTATCTGGAAAACTGGTCAGAGGATATCGGGTAATAGAGCGAAACCGAGCGCAATCTGTAGAGAGAAAATGGGGTACGCCAAGACGCCGTATCCCATTTAGCTTTTGACCTCACTTGCACTCGATTGCCCCTCCCTTGTGCGATTGTTCCCCGTACGCGGCCACCTTCTTTTCATTCTTTCATTGCAAAATGCGTGCCCGAATCCTGCCCTGAATAGGGTCATCCAAAGAGGTTTGTCATCCTAAGCGACCGAAACGAGGTGATGGGGAGTCGGAAGGAGCTGCTTTTCCATCTAAGTCTTGCCTAGCAAAGCCCGGTAGCCCGGGGAAAAATCGGTCCGACCGGATGGCACCTTACTGCCGTAGGCCAGAGCGCGGCCAGAAGTGAAGCGATCGCATCTCTGCCGATCTGTAACGCTGTTCGGAATTCGCCATGGCAGCATGGTGAGCCGTAGAAGCCCTCCCGAATCCAGAAAGGGATGCCGGTGCCCATCCGCAGGCGCGCGAATCAAGATCTAGATCTGCCGGATTCGTTATCATCCAATCTGCGAAGCCACGCCCCATGACTCGAAATGCCCCCAAATTTTGACAGTGGCTTCGAGACCTATACCGTCGTTAGCCAAATAGGCGCAGGTGGCTCCGGTACAGTGTTCGAGGTCAAGAACTCACAAGGACAGCGCCTCGCCTTGAAAGGTGTGGTCGGTTGGAGGGGAGGAAAATCAGGGAGGGGTGGGGGAACCCTCAAATCCAGCCTACAGCAGCTCCTTCGCCGTTAGCACCCTCTGCACTGCCTCATCCGGCGTCTTCCCCACCGCCGAGAGGTGCCCCATCTTTCGCCCCTTGCGCGGCTTGTGTTTCTCATAGAGATGCAGACCGACTCCTGGAATGGCCAGCGCCCGGTCGAGGCGCGGCTCGCGTGCCTCGCCGTCTTTACCGAGCCAGAGATCGCCTAACAGATTCGCAATGGCCGCCGGCTGCACGACGGAGACATCGCCCAGCGGCAGATCGCACACCGCACGCACGGCCTGTTCGAACTGGCTGGTAACGCAGGCGCGCTCACTAGCGTGATAGCTGTTATGCGGACGCGGAGCGAGTTCGTTCACCAGCAGTTCGCCGCCTTTGGTCACGAACATCTCGACGGCCAGCAGCCCTTCGATCTCAAGTCCGGCGGCGATACCGGTCGCGATCTGCTGCGCGCGGGCTTCGAGATCGGGCTTGATAGAGGAAGGAATAACGCTCCAATCGAGGATCTGGTTTTCGTGGTGATTCAGGGCAGAGGCGAAGCTTTTGGTCTCGCCATTCGGCGCGCGCGCGACCATCACGGAGATCTCCTTCTCGAGATCGAGCGCCTGTTCGGCCACGCACGGCTTGCCGCCCAGCAGCCGCCACGCCTCGGCTGCACTCGTCGCATCTCCAAAGCCGATCTTCACCTGGCTCCGGCCGTCGTATCCGCCGCGTGCGCTCTTCACGAAGCACTTGTCGCCGAGAGCCGAGACAGCATCAGCCAACTCGGCTTCAGACTCCACCGCGCGCCAAGCTCCAATAGGAGCTCCGTGATCGCCAAGCCAGTTCTTCTGCAGGATGCGGTCCTGGATAATCCGCATAGCACCAGCGCCTGGGCGAACCGGCGCATACTTCGCCGCAGCCTTCAAGCACGCAATCGAGATCTGCTCGATTTCGAGCGTCACCACATCGCAGCCGCGCGCCAGATCGGCGGCCACGCGGGCGTCATCCCATCCGCCCTCGAAGCACGCATCGACGACAAAGCGTGCGGGGCACGAAGGATCAGGGTCCATGACCTGAATCCTGTAGCCAAGGGAGCGCGCGGCCATGGCCGTCATGCGGCCAAGCTGCCCTCCGCCTAGAATGCCGATGGTCGCACCGGGCAGAATTCCCGTCACAGCGGTAGCACCTCGCTGAGCACTTCGTCGCGTCGCTCCTCGCGCCAAGCGTGCAGCTTCTGGCGCAGGTCGGCATTGAAGAGAGCGAGAATCTCGGCGGCGAAGAGGGCGGCATTCGCCGCTCCTGGCTTGCCGATGGCCAGCGTGCCCACGGGGACGCCCTTGGGCATCTGCACGATCGAGAGCAGCGAGTCGATGCCGTTCAACATTGTGGCCGGAACCGGCACTCCCAGCACGGGGACCAGCGTCTTCGCCGCCAGCATCCCAGGCAGATGCGCCGCGCCGCCGGCTCCGGCGATAATGACGCGCAGGCCCCTTTCCTCAGCCTGCTCGGCATAGGTAAAGAGCCAGTCGGGCGTGCGGTGCGCCGAGACGATGCGCGCCTCGCAGGGAATTCCAAAATACGTTAGGAGTTCTATGGCGGGGGCGAGCACTTCATAGTCACTTTTGCTACCCATCACCACGCCAACCAGCGGGGTTTGCTTCATGGGGAAATTATAGCGAGTCAGCAAGTTAGCTAGTCAGCAGGCTTCGAACGCACCCGGTCCATGCCTCCAGCTCATCGATCGCAATGCACTCCCGATCGCTGTGAGCGGTGTGCATGTCCCCCGGACCGAGGACCACAACTTCCTCGGCGATCTTTGCGAAGTGTGTCGCCTCCGATGCGAACGAGATTCCGGTCGGTTGCCGTCCGAAGGTCTTCGACAGCATCCGGACGAAAAGCGAGTCAGCGGAATAGGCAAATCCGGGCTCGGCTCGCCGAGCTTCAACGTGGATTGCGCATCCGGGATTCTCGCATTGCGTTCTTGCGGCGATAATCTTCAGCCACTCAAGCGCTGCTGCCGGATCTTCGTCGGGGATGGGCCGCCACTCGACCAGGAAACGACACTCGCCGGGAACAATGTTCTTTGCCGTACCACCGCTGACAACCCCCACGTTGAAAGTAGTGTAAGGCGGGTCGAAGAGATCGTTGGTTGTGGTCTCTTGCTCCCTGCCCTCGATGGCCAACATCATCCTCGCTGCTGCGTAGATGGCCGAAGAGCCTTGTCGCGGAAAGGCGCTATGTGCTTCCTTGCCCTTCACCATGACCTCGGCAAGACCGTAGCCCTTGCCCGCAATCGCTGGCCGTAGCGATGTCGGTTCACATACAAGAACGCTGCGCGCGCGCAGCACGGGTGCCGAAAGTAGATGAGTCGCGCCCACACACCCCACTTCTTCGTCGGCCGTGAGGATCAGGGCCACGCTGCTGTCGATCCCCGCGCACTTTATCCCGGAAATCGCGGCCAGAACTCCGGCAAGCGAGCCTTTCACGTCACATGCGCCGCAGCCGTGGAGAGATCCGTGGCGCTCTTCGAGTATGGTCGCGGTCGGCCACGCCTCTGAGGCGAAGGGAACGGTGTCTGTGTGGCAAACAAAAGCAAGGTCTGCGTGGGCAGACTCGGCTTGGTGCCCGGGGCGCGCAATCACGTTGATCTTCTCGACGCCGTTCGCGTCAAAATAGCAAAATTGCCGCATAGTCCAGCCGCTCGTTTCGAGAATGCGTACTGCCGCATCAATCACCGGCCGGTTGGACATGGAGGAGACGGAAGGAATGCCGACCAGTTCTCGCAGGATATCGGTCCCAGATGTCATGTGTGCCAGACCTTTCGGTACACTTCTTTGTATTGCTCGACAATTTCGTGCTGGAGTTCGTGGCTTCCGTCCTTGAGGATGTGTTTCCCGGCAACGATCACATCCTTGATAGCCGGCCGCGAGAGGCCGAAGACAACGATGGGCAAAAGATCAGCGGCCGAGTTGCCGGCGATAGAAATATCGTCGAGATCGATCCCGAAGAAATCCGCCGGACGACCGACGGCAAGGGTTCCGCTATTGAAGCCCAAGGCCTCCGCCCCGCCGACCGTCGCATAATGGAACAGTCTGTGTGACAAATTAGACGCCCCTATTTCATCCAGGACCACGCGTTTCTGAATTTGTAACCGTAAGTGATACTCAAGTTCCCGCGCATCTTCCAACGGATCGATCTGTGCCTGGCTGTCGGACCCAAACGCGAAGCGAATGCCGCGCGCAGCGGTCCGCGCCGCATCAATAATGCCGTCGCCCAGGTTGCGCTCTGTCGTCGGGCAGGAGCAGATGATGGTATTGGCTGCAGCGAGCGAATCACTCTCAGCCTCAGTGATGTGGATTGCGTGGACGAGTGTAAGTTTGTCCGAAAGCAAGCCGCGCCGTGCGAGCAGCTCGATCGGCGTCGCGCGATACTCGCGTTGGCAGGCGTCGAGCTCTGCCGTTTGTTCGGCGGCGTGCATATGGATGGGCAGTTGGCGCTCGCGAGCCCACACGATCGCCTCTTCCAGTTGCGCCAGGGGTACGGCGCGAATGCTGTGCGGCGCAACGCCCAGCCAGGCATAGTTGTCGCCGATTAACTCGGTTGCAAGAGCCGCAGTGTTGTCGAGATATTCGCGAGGAGACTCATAAAATCGAGCCTGCCCCGGATGCGGCGGCAATTCAAATCCGGCGCGCGCATACGCCACACGCAACAGCGCGATGCGCAGACCTACGGATTTCGCTGCGGCGATGATCTGCTTGCTCAACAGGTTGGGATCGTCGTATGCCGATCCACCCTGCGCCCGGTGCAGGTAGTGGAACTCGCCGACGGTCGTGGTGCCGGCCATCACCATCTCGAGAAAGGTCATGCGGGCGACGCGGTAAACATCCTCGGGATCGACGCTGAGCGCTGCACGATACATGGCTTCGCGCCACGTCCAGAAATCATCGCCGCTCGCACCGCGTGTCTCTGTGCGTCCGCGGATCAGCCGCTGAAAAGTATGGGAGTGAGCGTTGGCGAAACCGGGCAGGATGGCTTTCCCCTTCAGAAGCGTGGTCTCGTCGCCCTGGCCTTCGGCCACATCGACGACCGCCGTGATGCGGCCGTCGTCACCGACAAGCAGTCCGCAATCAGACTTGAATTCCCCGTTGAGATACACGAGATCAGCGCGATATAGATGCGCCATGAGTCTTCAACCCTTCGTTGGCCGGATGTGCAGCTCCCTCAGCTGCTGCTCGCTGACCGGCGTTGGCGCGTCGACCATCAGGTCGATGGCCTTGGCCGTCTTTGGGAAAGCAATCACCTCGCGCAGACTTGAAGCACCGGTGAGGATCATCACCAGGCGATCGAGGCCGAGCGCAATGCCACCATGCGGAGGCGTGCCGTACTGCAGTGCGTCGAGAAAGAATCCGAATCGGGATCGCGCCTCTTCATCCGACATGCCGATGGCTCGAAAAATCTCCTGCTGGATCGTTTGCTGATGGATACGGATAGATCCCGAGCCCAGCTCGAGGCCATTCATTGCAAGATCGTAATAACGTGCGCGCACCGAGGCCGGGTCCGATACCAGCCGGTCCATATCCTCCTCGTGAGGCGAAGTGAAAGGATGGTGGGCCGGCAGCCACTTCTGCGTCTCCTCTTCGAACTCGAACATAGGGAAGTCGGTCACCCAAATTGGCCGAAACGCAGCCGAGCCGTATACCGTGCCCGTGTCGCGTTCCTGCGAAGCGACAACCGCTTCCGTCACCGCGAACGCACCGTGACGGTCGGCGTACTTCTTCGCCAGCTCGACGCGCAGGTTTCCCGCAGCCGAGTAGACGGCGATTTCGCGCTCCGATAGCCGCCCTGGTGTTTTCGTATCTGAAGCGAGGATGTGTGTCGTAGCGTCGCCAGCGACGATGAGAACAAGATCGTCGGTTTGCGCACCTGACAGTTCACGAATCTTTGCGACTGCGTCGGGGAAGGATTTTTCAAGACGTTTGAGATCGTCGATCAGCTTCGCGCCTTTGCGGGTGTCGAAGAGCGGACGGTTGTCGTCGCGCTCCTTGCGGGAGAGCTCGCCAACGTTGGGCACACGCACTGCAACCACCGGCAGTTTGGCATCAATCGCCAGCGTTTCCAGATTCTCCAGTGTAAAAGCAGCTTTGACGTCGGTCAGGCCGGGGAGGCGTAGGTCGGGCTTGTCGATGCCAAAGTTGCGTATGGCCTCGTCGTAGGTGATCTGCGGAAAGGGCATAGGCAAATCGATGCCGACGGCCTTGAACGAAGCAGAGAGAAAACCCTCGACCACTCGGAAGACCGTTTCCTGCTGGGGAAAGGTCATCTCCAGGTCGATCTGCGTGAACTCCGGCTGGCGGTCGGCACGCAGGTCCTCGTCGCGGAAGCAGCGGGCGATCTGGAAGTAACGATCAAGACCAGAGATCATGAGGATCTGCTTGAACAACTGCGGCGACTGCGGCAGAGCGTAAAACTCGCCGGCATGCACACGACTCGGCACCAGATAATCGCGCGCCCCCTCGGGGGTCGACCGCGTCATGAATGGCGTTTCAATTTCCAGAAATCCCTGGCCCGACAGATACTCGCGCACGGCGAGCGCCACTTTGTGCCGCACCTCGAAGTTGTGTTGCATCTCCGGTCGGCGAAGGTCCAAGTATCTGTATTTTAGGCGAACTTCTTCATTCTCAATCGCATCATCGGAAGGTGAAAACGGTGGCACCTTGGCATCGTTGAGAAGGCGCAGCTCCTCGGCCACGATCTCGATCTCGCCCGTCGGCATCTTGGGATTGATGACGTCCTTGCCGCGCAGCCGCACCTTGCCGATCGCGGCGACGACATACTCCGGTCGCGCCTGCTCGGCTTTAGCATGGCCAGCCGGCGTCAAGTCCTTGTCGAGCACAATCTGCGAGATACCGTAGCGGTCGCGCAGGTCGAGAAAGATGAGGTTGCCGTGGTCGCGTCGGCGATTTACCCAGCCGAGAAGGATTACGGATTGGCCCGCGTCGCTTGCGCGTAGTTGGCCGCAGTTATGGGTGCGCGTCAGAGTGCCTAAAAAATCCAGCAAGATCAAAAATCCTAACTTTTATCGATTAATTTGAAGTCGCGTGTAACGTCTGCGCCAGCTCTGCTCGCATCACCTTCGTCTGCTCGCCGCTCGCAAAATCCTTCACTGTCAGGATACCGGACTTCACTTCATCCTCACCGAGCAGCACGATCTTCCGGGCCAGCTTGTTGCCAATCTCGAAAGACTTCTTCAACCGGAACGATCCATCTCCCAGCTCGACGCGCAGTCCGGCACGGCGCAGCTCACGCGCCAGTTCAAGGGCCGCGTGGTTCAGCGTTTCTCCCAGCGGGGCGATGAACGCATCGGCGAGTGTTGCCTTCTCTTCGCGCGTCGCCTGCAAGGTCAGAATCAATCGGTCTTCGCCCATCGCGAAGCCGATCCCTGGAGCCTTCGGTCCGCCAAGAATCTCGCTCAGCCCGTCGTACCGCCCACCGCCGAGCAGCGCATTCTGCGCGCCTAGTCCTCCGTGGGTGAACTCGAAGGTCGTGCGCGTGTAGTAGTCCAGACCGCGCACGAGACGTGGGTTGAGGTGGTATGACACGCCGCAGGCATCGAGAGCAGCGAGCACAGCTGCGAAATGGGCCTTCGAGTCGTCGTCGAGATAATCTGCGATCTTCGGAAGCCCGTCGATGATCTTCTGATCGTTCGGATCTTTCGAGTCGAGCACGCGCAGAGGATTCGTCTCGGCGCGACGCTGGTTGTCCTCGCACATTTGGTGCTTGACGGGCGCGAGGGCTTCGCGCAGCGCCGTGACATAACGCACTCGATCCGTGCTGGACCCGACAGAGTTGATCTCGAGCTGCCATCCCTTGATGCCCAGCTCGTCGAGAAATGCCGCCAACATCTCCAGCACTTCGGCGTCGCGAAGCGGAGACTGCGACCCCACGCTCGACGGTCCGATGACCTCCGCGCCAATCTGCCAGAACTGCCGGTAGCGCCCCTTCTGCGGACGCTCCCGGCGAAACTGCGGTCCGATGTAGTAGAGCTTCTGCAAGAGGCCTGTTTCGCCCAGCTTGTGCTCGATATAGGCGCGAACCGTGCCGGCGGTGTTCTCCGGACGCAGCGTCAGCGACTGCGCCTTCTCGGACTGCGCCCGCGCACGATCTTCCCACGTGTACATCTCCTTCGAGACAATGTCCGTCTCCTCGCCCACGCCGCGCGCAAAAAGCGACGTGTCTTCGAAAATGGGCGTGCGAATCTCGCCAAAGTTGTAGCGCGCAAAGACGCGGCGGGCGGTCGCTTCTACATGATTCCAGAGTTCGGTTTCCGGTGGCAGAAGATCGCGTGTGCCGCGAACGGCTTTCAGGGTGCTCATTGCTTCGATTAGGCCTTATGTTCAAGGATATCAGGGAGACGCTGCGAGTCCGGTGGCCAATGGCCATCGGGGAGGTCGAATATCCTGATATTGCGATGCGGCTCTTCATCGGGATTGGCCTGCCGGCTCCGGTCTCCGAGACACTGGCGAAATCTGCGCACAGCCTGCTCCTACCGGCCGGACGAATCCGCTGGATGCCGTCCGAGAATATGCACGTCACCCTCAGTTTTCTTGGACAGGTGCACCCGGCGCGCCTCAATGTGATCGAGCAGGCCCTCGCCAAGATACACGCTCGTCGGCTCCGTCTCGAACTCAGCGGCATCGGCGTCTTCGACCGCGCAGGCGTCCTCTTCGCAAATGTGACAGCGTCACCTGCGCTCCTCACCCTCGCCGAACTAGTCATCGCAGCCATGGAAGCCTGTGGGTTCACCCGTGAGCTGCGTCCTTATTCTCCGCACATAACCATAGGACGAATTGGGGCCCGCACTCGCGAGCGCATCCACCTGCGCACCGCTACTGACGATCCCGCCTTCCACCAGACCTTTGACGCCAGCGAATTTCGCCTCTACCAGAGCCTTACCCTGCCCGGAGGCGCGCAGTATGAAGTCCTTCGCGTCTTCGCGCTCGGCTGATCACCGCCAGCGGACTCCCCCGGTTATGCTTGAGAGATGTCACAAGAACTCTGGACTTCCGTCGACCGCTACATCACCGATACGTTGATACCCGCCGACCCGGTGCTCGAAGCGGCACTCAGCGCCAGCACTGACGCCGGGCTACCGCCAATTGCCGTCGCCCCGAACCAGGGCAAATGGCTGATGATCCTAGCGCAAATCGTCGGCGCACAGGCAATTCTCGAAATGGGCACTCTTGGCGGTTACTCGACCATTTGGCTTGCACGAGCCCTCCCTCCAGATGGCAGCCTCGTCACCCTCGAAGCCGATCCCAAACACGCCGAAGTCGCCCGGGCCAACATCGCTCTTGCCGGATTCGCCGACAAAGTCGAAGTTCGTCTCGGCAAGGCCCTGGAAACCCTGCCTGAGATCGCCGCCGAAGGCCTCAGCCCCTTCGACTTCATCTTCATCGATGCCGACAAGGGAAATTATCCCGGATATCTGGAATGGGCGCTCAAGTTGTCCCGCCCGGGCACCCTCATCATCGCTGATAACGTCGTGCGGGATGGAGCGGTGATCGATGCAGCCAATCCTGATCCAGCCGTCCAGGGAGTGCGCCGCATGAACGAAATCATCGCTTCAGAACCGCGTCTGAACGCTACGGCGATCCAGACGGTGGGCAGTAAGGGCTACGATGGATTCGCGATCGCCATCGTCAGGGACGCTTAGGAGAAGAGCCATGAGCCAGTACCCTCCACCGCCAACCGTCATCGTCGCATCTACCAAAAGCGTTGCGTTATCGCTCGTACTCACCTTCTTCTTTGGTCCGTTGGGCATGCTCTACAGCACGATCTGGGGTGCTCTGGTGATGATCGTGCTCTCGGTACCGGTCTTCTTCCTCACCTTCGGGCACGGGGCCTTCCTCATCTGGCCCATCTCCATGATCTGGGGAGCCTGGGCCGCGCACCGCTACAATCAGCGACTGTTGCGCCGCGCGGG
>Ga0206966_1116_pt1 | contig 21806 bp, 20 predicted proteins | sample Alteio_BWOrgHeat_23_FD_152970 | JGI IMG/M metagenome (GOLD analysis project Ga0206966, IMG submission 152970) | Enriched cells from forest soil in Barre Woods Harvard Forest LTER site, Petersham, Massachusetts, United States -... | ecosystem: Environmental > Terrestrial > Soil > Temperate forest >...
GATAAAGAGATGCGTCGACTCTTGTACGTTGTTGCAGGCGAAATGGCCTCGGCTATTAGATGCAATTTGCCGGCGTTTGCCTTTGGCAACAATTTCAATCCGATGCGCGCCGTGCACGATCCGTAGCCCTTCCGGTATTTGCGAGCGTTCTCTTCGTATCGCATAAGTGCAGCACCGAAATGCGTGCTTAGTTTATTGGCTAATGCGCGAGTCCCCCTTCCCGATGGCTTCATTGCGAAACGACTCAGCGTGAAGAAAGATCAGGCGCTTTTGAAAGACTCGGTCCCAATCCACTCCTAATGATCTTAGCCAGACAGCTGTCCGGGCTGAGGTCAAGACACTTTCGCACGCAAAAGTGCCCGTCGGATAGTCTGGCGGCCTCTCCGGGGTCCATCTGGACCTCTTCGCGACGGACCCCTACGGCACAGTGTGGTCCACAGTGGAGGTGGCAGTTGGGATCCGACTTCCGGTGGGAAGCGGGACCGCAATGGCAGTCCACGTTCGCCATGCGCCCTCAGGTCACGATGTACCCGGGCAGCACCGTGACAGCACAGTGGGGATCCGAAAACCGCCTCGTGCTGGGCGAGTCCCTAAGGGATACAAATGGCGCCGTCTGGTCCACTTGGTGGACCGTGCGGTACCGCGAATCGCTAACCCAAAAAATGTGACTCAATTCGCGGGTATGGGCGATTGACCCTTGCAGGGCGGGTCAACCCCCTTCGATCATGCGTTTGACCGTAAACCATTCATTCCAAGATCAGGTCCAGCAAAATACCTGACTTAACATTTCCCGCAATTAGCTGTAACAGAAACAGAAGCAAAGTGGAAAGCCCATCCCTGTGGGGTGGGCTTGTGGGATGGGCCTTTCTTATCTAAAGCCTTTAGAATGAATCAGTATCAGGTTTAGCAGTTTGGGATCAATCAGTTTCAGGTTCTCTCTTTGGAATCAATCAGTTTCGAAACACAAAGAGGGAGGGTACAGCCACCTAGCCGGACTTTTGCTTCTTCTTGTGCTTGCCTTCCGCCTTGTTCTTCTTCTTCTTTTCCGGATTCGGGGAGACAGGCTTTGGAGCCTCCGCTGCCGGAGGCAGGACACGCTTAACGATCACACCCTCCATCCGAAAGGTCTCCGTCTCGGTCTGCGCCGGACGCCGTGCGCCCGTCAGGGGGTCGATGGCCACGTCTTCGCTAGTCGCAACCTGGATGGAAAAGACCGGCTCCGACTGGCGATCGAAGACCTGATTGCCCACAGTCACCGGCAGATAACCCTCCAGGTTGCGTTGTCGATAGGCCGTTTCGTAGCGATGTTTTCTGTTATTCCAGGTAAAGACGCGCACCTGATCGAAGTCGTAGGGTAGACCCTCTTTCCAGGAGTTCATCAGGGCCACGTATTCCGGTGCCTTGCCGTTCGGAAAGCTTGAACCGGGGTCATCGACGTTGCGCAGGACGTAGGCCCCCACATATCTCTGTCCCTCGGCCAGCCCGGCGATCTCGGCGGGGATATCGATATCCATCATCCGCGACCAGACCCACCCGGCATGCCCCTGAGAGTCGCGCACCAGCCACCAATCCTGGAGTACGGGAGCCGGGGCAGGCGCGGGGACAGTCGCCGGCACCGGGGCTTTAGCGGGTTTTGCGGCGGAATTCGCAGGGGGTGTCGGAGCGGGAACGGGCACCGCCTGAGGCGGCGTGGGCTTAGCCACGGATGCGCGTGCCAGCAGTTGTAGCTTGCTGTTTTCCGCCAGCAGGTAATAGTGGTCTGTCTGCCGGCCGGGGGCGTCGTGCAGATACGAGTCGTCGCGTAAGGCGGCCGTTGCAATCACAGGCTTCTGCGCCTGCTGCGCGGCCAGCGTGGAGAACTTGTCATAAATCTGCTGATCGATCACGGCATGTTCGTCGATCCAGCCGATTTCGCCCTTCTCGGTCTTGACTTTAACGAAGCGGCGCGCGCGTTCCATGACGAGCAGGCGCTGCCCGTTCGATACTTCCGCAATCCGATTGGAAACAGCCGCCAGACGGTCGCGAAGAAAGGTGCCTTTCGCCGATACATATACGTATTCCTGTGGAGGTTTGGGTGCGAAGCGTCCACAACCTGCGAGCGCGACCAGGAGGAGCAACGATGAGAATCGGGTGAAGATATTCCGGAAAAAAAAAGACATGATACGTGCGCGAAGTTCGTGGAAAAGCCAAGCTGCGAGCGGCCCTATGTTCACATTAGTCAGTTTGAGGATAGCATCGCGGGATTGGCGCAGATTTTTACAACGTTTCGGATCCGAGGAATCGATGCGGAAACTAGTTCGATTTTTTGGGAGGAGCGATTTGAAGAACATCTATCCCACTGAATTCCGCAAACGGCATGTACAAGCTAATATGGTGACGCCTGACATTGTCGCTCCAGGTGCGGTCCATGGATGGTGCGGTGCAAGGCTCTAATTCAGTTCAACCGAAGGAGGTTTCATGACAACCGAAGCTCTTGGCAGTCAGGTAAAGAAGGCGACAGGATGGGCCATGGTCTGGGCCGTCCTGCTGGCAGTAGCCGGAATCGTCGCACTGGTATTGCCCTTTGAGGTTGGAATCAGCATCGCGCTTATACTTGCCTGTCTCATCATCATCGCTGGGATTTTCCATCTCATTTTCGCGGTTGTTGCCGGGAGTTTCGGCGGCTATTTGTGGCGAACCCTTATAGGGATCCTCTATATGGTGGGAGGCATTTTTCTGTTCAGGCGCCCCATAGTCGGTCTCGCGTCTTTCACCATCGTGCTGGGCGTGGTCTTCCTGGTCGAGGGATTTCTACAGATTGCCGCATTCTTTGCGATCCGATCGGTGCCGGGCTCAGGCTGGACGCTTTTCAATGGTCTTATTTCACTGCTTCTCGCGGTCCTGATTCTGGCACATTGGCCCTCAAGCGCCGTTTGGGCGCTTTCAACCATTGTGGGCGTGAACCTGCTAGTGAGCGGAATCAGCCGGTTCATGCATTTGCTGGCCGCCCGTCGAGTGGCAGCTGCCACGTAGCCGAAGCGCCCGTTCCACGAACGGGCCCCAAGGCATTGCGATTGTCCTATCTGAAAAATGCCTAATTCGCGGCGACAATGGCCAAGGGGTTTGTGGGGTCCGTGCCGGTGGTTGAAGTTTTGAAGGGATCGAGCGCCCCAGGGATGGTGGTATCAATCTTAAAGACCTGTAGGTCAGGGGTACCGCCAGCGCAGACGACCGAGACATAGGTGTGTGTATTTTCTTCGGCAAGGTCGATGGGATTGATTCCCGTCGCAAACGGAGACCCGCTGATTTGCGTTAAGGCACCTGACGACGACAAGAGGAACGCGCTGATGTTGTTAGACGCCCGATTTGTCACATAGAGATAACTTCCGGTCGAATCGATGAGCACACCTGTCGGTCCGGTTCCGGTGGAATAAGGGGAACCCGTCAACTCTTTCAGCGCGCCGGTCGTTGCAATGGAGAGCACGCGAACGATACTCGTCCCCGTCTCGGCGACGAATAGATATGTACCGGTAGGATCAACCGTCAGTCCCTGAGCCGCATTGAGGGTCTGCTTCGGAGCGAGGACCTGATTGGTGTTCGTGAGCACGCCGGTGGTTGCGTTGAAGGTCAAAATGGCCACTCCCCCGGTGCCAAGCGATACATAAACAAGGCTATTGTTCGGTGCAATCGTCATATGGTTTGGACTGCCGGTACCGAGCGGGACGCTCCCCGCGGAGGTAAGAGTTCCGGTGCTGGTGTTGATGGCAAAAACATATGCAGCTGGGGTTGGATCGACGACGATGAGCCACTGCCCAGTCGAGTCCACGCGCAGAGCGGTTGGACTGATACCGGAAACCACGGCGTTACCGTTATTCGCGATGGTGAGCGCTCCTCCGGTACCGATGGAGTAGGCAAAGATGCCCCCGGCCAGGCTGCTGACATAGAGAAAGCTGTTGGCTGGCGTAATAGCCAGGGCGCTTGGCGACACTCCAAGCGAGTAAGGCGAGTTCGCGAGAGTATTAATGCCACTGCTGGCGATCGAAAAACCTGCAATATTAGCGGTATCGTTGTTGCCCACATAAATATCAGCGTTGCTGCCGGTACCGCCGCCCCCACCGCCCGAGCTTGTTTGTGGCGGGAAGAACTGTCCACAGCCGGACAGCGCCTGGGACAGTACCAGGAGGACGGCTAGGGAAAGGATTCGCGAAGCGGTTTTCCAGGTTTGCATGTATATTCTCAGTCTGACTTGCCTCTTTTGCTTGATGGACAGCATATGGTTCAGTCTCTTGATACTACCGGAGGGCGCAGCTAGTCGCCTTCTCCATTGAGACTCGCTGCTGGGTTGCGAATAGAAAGACGCAGTAGAGAGCAGTTTTGTTCAGGCAGATCGAAGAGCTCGCAAACGATGGGGCTTCGAACCGGGGCGAGATTGCGCTTTCATGTCGCGTAAATACTCGAGAGGAATGGGGTTGTAACATGTGAGTTGAAGTGAGAGGTGTATGGACGAAGGGCGTTGGGTTTTATTGATCGCGAGTGAGGTGGGTGGCACGGATTCCGTATCGGATCGGGCCATGGAGCGGTTGGTGGATGCGATCAGTAAAGAAGGCTATGAGGTGGTTCGGACAGCAACGCCGGAGGATGGCCTGTCGCTGGTGAAGTCGGACCCTTCGCATAGCGCGATTCTGCTGGACTGGGACCTGCCGGACGAGCACCAGTTCGACGAAAGGGCGGCGCTCAAAATTATTCGCGCGGTTCGCCGCCGCAACAAGAAGGTCCCGATCTTTCTCATTGCCGATCGCACGCTAGTGAGTGAGCTTCCGCTGGAAGTGGTGAAGCAGGTGCACGAATACATTCACCTGTTTGGAGATACACCAGCGTTTATCGCCAACCGGGTGGATTTCGCAGTCGAGCGCTATAACGAGCAACTGTTGCCGCCCTATTTTCGCGAGTTGAAGAAGTACACCGACCAGGGCGCGTATTCGTGGGATGCTCCGGGTCATATGGGTGGGGTGGCCTATCTGAAGCACCCAGTGGGTATGGAATTTCATCGCTTCTTCGGCGAGAACCTGCTGCGATCGGACCTGGGCATCTCGACGGCGCCGCTGGGCTCGTGGCTGGATCACATCGGGCCGGCGGGCGAGTCGGAGCGCAATGCAGCACGGATTTTCGGGGCGGACTGGACCTTTTATGTGCTGGGCGGATCATCGACTTCGAATCAGATTGTTGGCCATGGGGTGATCGGGCAGGACGACATTGTTCTGGTCGATGCGAACTGCCACAAGTCAATCTGCCATTCACTGACAGTAACGGGCGCGCGACCGGTGTATGCGACTCCGACGCGCAACGGCTACGGCATGATCGGGCTGGTTCCGATAAATCGCTTCAGTTCACAGGCGATTCGGCAGCTGATTGACGAGAGTCCACTGACAGTGGGCGCTGCGTCGAAAGAGCCGACGTATGCGGTAGTGACCAACTCCACCTATGACGGGCTTTGTTATGACGTCAATCGCGTGGTGACGGAGCTGGCGCAGAGCGTGCCGCGGGTTCACTTCGACGAAGCATGGTATGCGTACGCGAAGTTTCACCAGATCTATCGCGGACGCTTTGCCATGGACGTACCGGATGAGATGCCGAATCGTCCAACGCTGTTCGCGGTGCAGTCGACGCACAAGATGCTGGCGGCATTCTCTATGGCGTCGATGGTGCACATCAAATTGAGCCCGAGGGCTCCACTGGAGTTCGATCAGTTCAACGAATCCTTCATGATGCATGGCACGACCTCTCCTTTTTATCCGTTGATTGCATCGCTGGATGTGGCCGCCGCGATGATGGAAGAGCCGGCCGGGCCGACGGTCATGAATGAGACGATTCAGGATGCGATCAGCTTTCGAAAGGCAATGTCGTCGGTTGCGCATCGGCTGAGGGCGGCTGAGGGCGGAGGCGGATGGTTCTTTCGTCTTTATCAGCCGGACCAGGTAACGGATCTTGAGGGACAAACGCATTTGTTCGAAGAAGCTTCGGACCAACTGTTAGGCACCCATTCAAACTGCTGGACGCTGAAGCCGGGTGAGGACTGGCATGGATTTCAGGATGCGGATATCGCGGACGGGTATTGCATGCTCGATCCGACAAAGGTCACGATCCTGATGCCGGGCGTCAATGCTCAGGGTGTTGTGGGTGAGTGGGGTATTCCGGCGGCGATTCTTACGGAGTTTTTAGACGGGCGCCGGGTGGAGATTGCGCGTACAGGCGACTACACGGTACTGGTGCTGTTCTCGGTCGGAACGAGTAAAGGAAAGTGGGGAAGCCTGCTCGAGAATCTCTTCGAGTTCAAGCGGCTTTACGACACAGAGGCTTCGCTTGAAGAAGCGCTGCCAGACCTGGTGGCGAAGTATCCCAACCGGTATCGCAATGTCTCTCTCAAGGAGCTGAGCGATGAGATGCACGCGGCTGTCGTAGAGCTGAATTTGACCGGTCTGGTGAGCGAGGCATGCGAGTTGGAGACGGAGCAGGTGCTGACTCCCGCACAAACGTATCAGAGACTGTTACGTAATGGCACGGAGAAGGTGAAATTTACCGAGATGGCCGGGCGTATCACGGGCGTGATGCTGGTTCCATATCCGCCGGGTATTCCGGTAAGCATGCCGGGAGAGCGGCTGGGCGCGAAGGACAGCGCCGTGATCCGGCTGATCCTGGCAATGGAAGAGTTCGGCAAGCGATTCCCCGGGTTCGAACGAGAGGTCCACGGAATTGAAGTGGATGCGCAGGGAGATTACTGGATGCGCGCGGTGATTGAGACACCCGGCGCGAAGCCAAACGGCAATGGCAAGCAACGGGCGCCCAAGTCGGGGCCTCCGGTGAAGCGGAAACGGAAGGCGGTCAAGCCGCCTGAGCCGCCGCCGGTGATGTGAGTGTCCAGGGAATGACTCATGTCTAAATAAATCGGGAAAGGGGTGGCATTTATTTATGACGAGGAAATGGTTGTTGTTACCGGCTGTAATCCTCGTTATAGGGGTCTGGCCGGCATTTGGTCAAACCTTCACGGATCCGGTCAACTATTGCCAGGCGGTGAGAACCATCGACAAACCCGACTCGCGATATACCGGCCCAAAGGTGCCGGTATGGATGGCGAAGAAGCTTAACCTGAAGCCGAGTCAGGGCAAGATGATGGAGTGGCGTTGCGCAAATGGCACCGTGCTCGCATGTGTCTATGGAGCGAACCTGCCGTGCGGGTCAAAGGCGAACACCAGCCAGATACCGGCGCAGCCGATTGTCGACTATTGTCGGCAGAATCCGGATTCGCAGTTCGTACCGATGGTCGTGACCGGACACGAGACCACGGTGTCTTGGGCGTGCCATGGCCCGCGCCCCGTAGTAATTCGGTCGGACGCCATCGACGCCCAAGGCTATGCGAAGGCTTACTGGCAGCCGGTGTCGCCATAACAGGGAAGAATCATGTCCGAAAATTCGGCCTGGCTGCCACCCGAGGGCCGAAGTCACCAGGGTCCTTTCTTACTGGACGGTTTTTGGACGCCCAGAGAAGCCGCTGGCTTCGCGGAGAGCGTCGGCATCCATCAGCTTGCCGCCCATCATCACGGTGCGGGTATTTCTCAGGTCGCCGATCCGTTTCGATGGATCGCCTTCGACCAGCACCAGATCGGCGGTTTTACCTGCTGCGATGGAGCCGGTGGTCTTGTCGACACCAAGCATGTGCGCGGGAGCGATCGTGGCTGCTTCAAGGGCTTCTTCGGGCGTAAAGCCGGCAGCGACATACAGTTCAAGCTCGCGGACGAGTTCGAGTCCTGAACCGTCGGTACCGGCTACGATGGTAATGCCATTTTTGTGCATCAGCGCGACAAGATCCGAGAGTTTCGCGAAGCTCTTGCGAAAATCCGCGCGGGTAAGATCTTTGGGCACGGCAAAACCGCCTTGGCGGAAGCTGCGCTCGGTCACCGGAGGGAGCGTGCCGACGTAAGGGGCATAGGCAGGCGACAGGTCCCCGTTTTCGGGGACAAATAGAGATTCGCCGACGACGAGGGTGGGATCGGAGGCGATTTTCTTCCCAGACATGGTCTGAATCAATGTGCTTATCGGCGGTGCGTTCAGGTTGACGTCTTTTGCGTAGCGGCCAGTGCCGTTGAAGCGGTTAATGCCGTTTGAGGTAGCCACGACGCTGTCCGGCATTGCCTCCATCATGACGAAGTAGATGTGTGTAATTTCGTCGTAGCCAGCGGCAATTGCCTGCGATGGCCGCATTCCTGCCGGAACATGACCGTGGACATGCAGACCGAGCTTATGCGCTTCGGCCGCGGCGGGAGCAACCCAGGCGGGATTATAAGTGCCGTAGAACTTTATTCCGGTGAAGCCCTCCGCTTTCGCTTTATCGACGGCTGCAATCGCCTCCTGCTGCGAGCTAACAGCCGTTCCCACCTGGGCAGTATTTGGTCCTTTGCCATCGATCAACATGGACGGATAGACCATAGGCATCAGTAATTCACCATTGGCCCGCCGTTTTGCACGCGCCAGGGTCAGTATGTTGTCGTTGCCTGGGTCGCGCGCCGATGTGATTCCCAGGGCGAGCAGGAACGGGCCACTCGAATCATCGCCCACGTGCATGTGTGAATCCCAGAGGCCGGGAACGAGAGTCTTTCCACCGCCGTCAAGGACCTGCGCATCTTTTGGCACGGGTACAGAAGCGGCGGTGCCGACGAGCGTGATCACGCTGTTGTCCACGACTACCGTCTGGTCTTCCGCGTAGTGATTTCCGTCGACGAAGGCGCGAACATGGGTGAAGGCTACGGGTCCCGCGGGTGTCTTAAGCAGGGCTTTGACCAGTGCCGGGCTGCGGGCGGCGAGAGCATCGTCCTGTGCCCGGTCGAGAGCGATAAGGTCGCTCTCGTAGCCCACGGGCAAAAATGACAGGCCGCCGGCTGTGCCGAAGAACTTGCCATCCGCGGTGGTCCAGACTGTTTGCGGCGAGGGCGACAAGCCTGTAACGGCCCAAAGGGTCACGGTTTTAGCGTTTGGCCCGCTGCCCACGGTGTGATCGGTCAGCTTCTCTGCACGAGCGCGGCCGCCGGGCAATAAAGGCATCGATTTATCAGGCGATTTCAGGAGCGCTTCGATGAAGACCTGCGTGCCACCAGAATTTGTGCCGCCTTCGGCCACGTAGAAGGCCGGGTGATAAGGTTGGTGGCCTGAATCTACCGGGCTCTTCCAACTCGCGACGCCATGTGTAATGGTGAAGGTTTCGGCGGCGTCGCCTTGTGGAGTAACACCGCGCACAATGAGCGCCGATGGCATGCCGTCGGCGCCCAGCTTGATGCTCTGGTCCATCTCCCAGACCTGGCCACGCAAGAGGATGCTCTCACGCGACCACAGGGTGCCGTCAGGACTAGTCCAGATGGAGGCCTTTCCATGCGTGCCCGCGGTCGAGAGGATGGTGAAGCGTTGCGCATCGGCCGGCGGTTTGGCGAGTTGATCGGCTGGTACCTGAGCCCGCATCGTTGCGCCGCTCAATATCAGCACCACAGAGATGATCTGCTTCATCATGTCTAGCCTCCGGCGAGAAGTGCCGCACCCATTCATTGCAGGCGATCAGACGTCGGGATTCACAAAGAGTCGCCACAATCAATCTGCAGCGCTTTAAGCATAGGCTCTCAGTGGATTATTGCCACATAAAAGTGCAATCGTCGGAATTGGCCGGGCCCGCAGGCCGCTAAGATTACGAGGCGCGCGCTCTAGTGCCAGCTTCGGTGTGAGCCGCGATCTCGTGGGCGACGTTGGCTTCCTGGCCAGCGAACATCGAACGCAGGCGATCGGCGATGTGAAGGTGCCACTGGGCGCGGCGCTTGGCGGGCAAGCGTACGTATAGAACTTCACGATAAAGTGCATGGGCGAAGACGTAAAAGGTGGATCGCGTGCCGTCGGGTAACTCGTCCTGGCCAGCGATCGAAAGCAAGCGCACGCGCCGGACTAGTGCAGCGTAAGACTCTTCCACTTCCTCGACGTCCTGGTCGAGAGCAGCAGCAGCAGCCCATGCGGGAAAAATGGTTCCGTAGACGCTGCCGGCTTCGAGTAGTACGCGATCCTGATCCGTGAGGCGGCCTAGTTGGAGTTCGATGACGCCGGAGAGACCGTCGGGGACCCCAAGTTCTATCTCCGCGACAGGAAGGCTCAGGGTGACCTGGCCCTCTTCACTGAGCAGGATGCGCTGTGTGCGCAGGTGATCGAGCACGGCGACCATAAAGAGGGGATTGCCGGCCGAATTCTGGTGAATGAGGCTGGAGAGACCGGAAGGCAGCGCGTCCGTGATCAGTTCGCGCCGCAGATATTCGCCGACGGCTTGTTTGGAGAGGGGGCCGAGGCGTAGGCATTCGCTGCGGCGGCTGGTGAGGAGGTCCTGCTCAAGAAGCCGCAGAGGGTGGTCGGCATCAATGTCGGATGGCCGGAAGCTGCAGAGCAGCATCAGTCTGGCACGCCCGCGGCGGCGGGCCAGAGCTGAGATGAGGTCGAGAGTAGAGGAATCAGCCCAATGGATGTCTTCAAAGACGAGGAGCAGTGTGTCGTTCTGACTGAGGGCCTCGAGCACTTCGCAGATTTCGCCGAGCGATGGCGGAGATGCGGACTCAAGGCTAAACCAACCAGGTGCGGCGGAGGCGAGAAGCGCGCGAGCCTTCTCGTCATCGGCGTGGCGGAGACTGTTGAGGGCCTCGCGGACGGGGTAAAAGGACTCTTTTCCGCCGAAGCTTTCGAGCGATTGCCCACGGGCGATGCGTAGTTTGGCCGTGTTGCAAACTTGGGCGCTGAAGGCATCGATGAGAGCGGTTTTACCAATGCCGGGATCGCCAGTGATGAAGACCGTGGGTCGCTCAGCATTGCGGGCGCGCGCCAGATGGCCGTGCAGGGCGTCCAGTTCGGCATCCCGGCCGACGAACGAGCCGGCATGCGAGGCTTCCGAGGGGCTTAGGGTGTCAGTGACCGGAGCGAGGAAGCGATAGCCGCGCTTGGGGACGGTCTGAATGAAGAGGGGATCATGGGGATCGTCGCCGAGAAGTTTGCGGAGCTCGAGAATATAGGTACGCAGGACCTGCGGCTGTACGTAGGTCTCGGGCCAGAGGGCTTCGAGCAACTCGTCGTGGGTGACCAGGCGCTGGGGATTCTCAACCAGATAGCGAAGGACGGAATAGGGACGGGGGGTGAGCGTGAGCTGCTCTTCGCCTTGCCACAGGCATTCGTTCCGAAGATCGAGCCGGTAGGTTCCAAACTGTCGCATCTAGTAGGGGGACTCCTGACTAACAGTATTCGTGAGCAGTTGGCGTGCCGTGTCGCGGTGATGTAAAGTGTACGTTTTTGTTTGGTTTGTGAAATTGTCCTGCCCGGGGCGCTGTCCAAATATGGACAGTTTATGTCCGGAGATGTTCGTAATGAGCCTACGGATAGTAGACGAAGACGGTTCCTCCAGCGCGAGCACTATTGTGATGCAGTAGCTGAAAAAAGAGATGAAACGAATCTCCAGCGTGACCGCTAGTTCAAGGTTATATCCAGGCGCGAATTTTTGCAGGCGAGCAGCCGGGCGGTTTTGGGCAGCGTGCTGGCGAGTGCCTCGTATTTGAAGGCAAGATGATTATGGCGGGGGCATGAGCTCCACGTTATCTTTCGCCGGGGCTGAGGACCTGTGATCAGGGAGCCACAGGTTCAGGGACTTCGTCACTCACCACGTAAAAATGCTTCAAGTTGGCCGTCCCGAAGGATGTGGTGATGGCCACGTCGGAGGCGTCGCGGCCTACGGCCATCAGGATGCGTCCCACGCGCGGCGTGTTGTTGCGCGCATCGAAGGGCCACCAGCGTCCTGATAAGTAGACTTCGAACCATGCGCTGAAGTCCATCGGGGCAGGCGGGAGCGTGATGCGGATGTCGCCGAGATATCCGGTGGCGTAGCGGGCTGGGATGTTAAGCGCACGGCAGAAGGTGATGGCAAGGTGCTGGTAATCGCGGCAAACGCCCTGTCGTTCGATGAAGACATCGAGCGCGGTCTTGGTGGAGCGGGCGTGCTGGTATCCAAAGACTACTTTATTGTGGACCCAGTCGCAGATGGACTGCACGCGGGACCAGCCGGGCGGGAGATTGGCGAAGAGGTCGAGCGCGATATTCGAGAGGCGGTCGACCTCGCAATAGCGACTGTTGAGGAGGTAATGGAGCACATTGCTGGGGAGGTCGTGAACGGGATGCTCGATGGCGAAGGGATGGACCGGATCGGGCTCGCCGGTGTCTTCGATGAGGGTACTGTTCGAGAGGCGCAACGGGCCTGCCGGCGCGTCAAAGCGAGTGCATATGTTGCCGAAGCTGTCGATGTAGCTGTCGAGTGACAGAGCCGGTTCTGTTTGCAGCAGATCGGGTTCGCGCAGATCGTTGGCGCGCGAAGGATGTACGTGCAGCATGGCCACAAAGGAGACGGGAGCGGGCAGGTCGAATTGAATATCGTAACCGAGGCGAATCAGCATAGATGAATTCTCAAACCCTCTTTCGCGCAATGTACCAACAGTTTGAGAGCGGGAATGCAGATATCTGAGATGCGATGAAAGTGTCTAAGGTTCGGTTCGGGTGCGGCGAAAAGCTTGTGCTCCTCAGAATTTTGGCCCTGGTGTCGCTGGAAGGTCGGTATTTACTGGGCTTCTCCGACGGCGTAGTAGCCCTTGCGCGCCTGGACCTTTAGACCGTCGCCCTGGCAGGAGACATCGAGCTTGCGATAGCCGCCATCGAGCTTGGTATTGGTGGGCGTGTAGCTGGCCAGATACTGGGTGCGCAGCTCCTGCTCGATCTGGGCAAAGGCGTCTTCCATCTTTTTGCCGTTGTTGCCGACGTTGATCATGCGGCCACCCGTTTCTTCAGTTATCTTTTTCATCTGCATATCGCCGGTGTAGCCGAACGGGCCCCTGTATCCGCCATAAAAGGGGCGGTCGGCGATGAGAATGACGTAGATGATGGCGTTGGCCTTCTGCGCGGCTTCAATGGCCTCATTGGGCTTAGTGACGGAGCCTTCATCCTCGCCGTCGGTCAGCAGGATGAGCGCCTTGCGTCCGGTCTCGCTGCGCAGTTTGTCGTTCGATACCTGAGCGACAGCGTCGTAGAGCAGTGTGCCCTTGGGAGCGCCTTGGGTGGGAAATGGTCCCTGACCGATGCCAGGCACTCCAGCGGAGCCGTTACCGGCTGCAGTGTTGATCTCCGCCTTATCGATAGCGCGGATGAGCTCGTTGGCGTTATTGGTGAAGTCCTGTTCGAGGTTGACACCTACGTCAAAGGTCACGAGAAAAGCCTCATCCTTCTGGCGTAGGATGCTGCGCAGGAAGTTGCCACCGGCCTGCTGTTCGAGGGGAAGAACGTTCTGCTGGCTGCCACTGGTATCAAGCAAGATGCCAAGCGTCAAAGGTAGATCGGCCTCAGACGAAAAGTTCTTGATGGTCTGCGGCTGCTTATCTTCGAGGATGCCGCAATCCTTTTTGGTAAGCGTGGAGACCAGACCGTTGTGCTTGTCACGCACGGTGAAGAAGAGGCTGACCAGGTTCACGTTCACCCTGAGGGTGGCGGCGGGCGCCGCTTCCGGTTCAGGCGTGTCAGGCACTGTGCTCACGGGTGGGGCATCGGGCGAGGGGGCCGATTGCGCCTGGGCCTGGGAGGTAAAGACGAAAGGCGCGAGGAGAAGCAGGAACGCGGATACAGCAAGCAAGCGGCGAAGGCGTGACATAAGTACCTTGATAGACGGGTCACGGGGTGGAAAGGTCTGCATAGAAGGTCAATCCGGAGACGTCGTAAAACGCCAGTCCCGAAACGCGAATCTGATAGTCTGAGGATACACTTGGAGCGACTGACCAAGAGGGTTTGGGCGCGTCTAAGAAATTGGAAATAGACTTTTAGACGGTTTAGTGCGGCGGTCCATGGAATGCAAACCATGGCGTGAAGTCAGGCGCGACCGTTTTCTGTGATAATGGTCGCGCCGTACGGTAAGGCCAGTCGCAGCAGGTAGTTGGAGGAGTTTGTGACGCAAGGCGCCTTGGCAATCGCGATGTCCCTCTTTCTTATGGGAACCGCGCAACAACAGCAGCAACCGAAACCGCAGCCCCAGAGTATCCCGGACGCACCTTCGCCGTCGGGTCTTTCCGATCTGAAGGATCAGATCACGCCAGGCAGCGGGACAACGGCCGACTCCAAGCAAGGTGCGCAAGATACTCCGCAAAGCCAACCGCCCGCGCAACAGCAGAGTACGCCGCCTGCCGTAGACCAGGTGCAACAAGAACCGCCTGAGATTGCCAAGCCAGGCCAAGGGCCGGCTTTCTTAATCCATGTGCCGGTCAACTTCATTGATGTGCCGGTAACGGTGCGCGACAAAAAAGGCAACCTAGTTCCCGGGCTCACCTACCGGCAGTTCAGGATTTATGAAGATGGACAACGCCAAAGACTTGCCTTTTTCTCTGTCGATCCCCTCCCGCTATCGGTAGCCTTCGTGATTGACCAGAGCCTTCCCTCGGACGTTTTGAAGAAGGTAAACCGGAGCCTTTCGGCCTTATCGGGAGCTTTCTCTCCCGCGGATACGATTGCGGTTTTCACTTATGACACAAGTCCGCAAATGCTGACCGATTTTACCGCTTCGCAGGGACCGAGGTTGCCGGTAGCGCTGGACAGGGCGAAGAGGGAGGGTCGCGACATGGGCGTGCCCATCGCGAGCGGACCCTTGGCCACGGGCATGATGATCAACGGTCAGGTCCCCGATCCGAATCTCGCCGCGCAACGGGGCGGCGGCGTAGGCTTCTTGACCGCACCCAAGGATGTTCATCCTTTGAACGACGCAATCCTGGCTGCTGCGAAGGAGCTGGCGAAGCAGCCTAAGGGCCGCCGCCGCATCCTATATGTGATCACAGACGGCAAAGAAGCAGGTAGTAAGGCGTCGCTGAAGGAAGTTGTCAAATACCTGTTGACCAACAACATTTCCGTGTATGGAACGATGGTGGGCGACTCGGCGACGTGGGGAATCGGGTATCTGGATAAATTTCATCTGCCGCTGTTGCCGACTAACAACCTGATGCCGAAATACGCTCTCCAAACTGGAGGATCACTCGATGCCGAACTTTCGGAGAACGGCATCCAGCTGAGCTTTGCCAAGATTGCCGACTCGGTGCGCAACCAGTACACGCTGGGTTACTACAGCCACAATCCGGCGATCAGCGGCAAGCATCACACGGTCGATGTGCATGTGGAAGGGATTCCGGGCCTCGATGTAACGGCCAAAGAAGGCTACTATCCCTCTTTGGCGTCCGTAACGCCGTGACCTTCGCCAGCGGTCAGGCCGTTGTTTTTGGTCTGACTGCCTCGGCTATCTGGAGCGGCAGATTTTTTGCGTCGCTTGGTGGCAATGGCACGCCTTCCGCATTTGTGGTAACAGTTGCGCAAATGGCGGGAATGGTCTGGCGCGTGCGGTCGGTGGCGCGTGCTGATTTCAGCTTGAAAAGGGAAGTGGCCGGGAACTCAAGAGCTGCGTATCTGAGCGCCTGCGTCTGAGTTCCGGCGTCGGAGTCCGAGGTGGACGCCGCGAGCTTACTTGGTTTGCGGCGTGACTTCGGACTTGGCAGCGTTCTCCTGTTTGGCGGCATCGGCGGTGCCGCCCTTGATGCCGTCCTTGAATCCGCGAAGGCCTTCGCCCAGGCCCTTGCCCAGCTCCGGCAGCTTGCGCGGGCCAAAGATCAACAGGGCGATGACCAGAATGATGATGAGATGCGTGGGTGTAAACAGGTTATCGAGCATGGTATCGTCTCCCGAATCCAGCAGGTCTCAGACCTGCTGGAAGGCGAATATCCTTTTCGCTGCTGTCATTGTCGCACAGGGCGGTGGCGTGATGCATTGGTGCCCCGGTTACAGCGTTTCTGTCATCGGTACGAGCCGCGAGGCATGAATGGATTCACGGCGAACAGGACAGAAGGCGCGGTGGCCATGTATCTTTAGAACATTCCGGGGAGATACCGCGGGGCATTCTGAAAATTCAAGGATCAGTGCCCACCCGAGCCAGGTTTTTGGAGGTTGTGTCTGTTGAAGGACGTGCGGAAGATTGTGTTCATTCTGGCGGCGGCGGTTATGCTGCTGTCATGCTTTCAAAATGAGGCGCAGGCGCAGTATAAACAGCCGGTGGTGGCGCCGAACGACACGCTGTCGGGTGTGAGATATGACTACCGCTGGGAATTGTACGGTGGATTTGCCTATGCGCACTTCAATGCCGGCCCGCAGCTAGTTCAGGGAGCAAATCTTGGAGGCTTCGATATTCAGGGAGCGCGTTTTTTTACGCCTCGCCTGGCGCTGGCAGGAAATGTTCGCGGATATTACGGAACGAGCGGGACGCAGCCGAATCCTTACGGCATTCGTGGGCCTTTTGTGAGCCAGCATATGTTCATGGCCGGTCCGGAGTATCGCGGTCCAAGCAATCAGCACATTACGACAACGCTGCACGCCTTCTTCGGCGGGGCGTATGGCAGGTTTCAGTCCGCTCTTCAGGATCAGCAGGGCAACCCGGTTCCTCCGCTGGCGGTGGGTTTCTTCAATAACCAGTTTGCCTTTGGGAGCGCTCTTGGCGGATCGATCGATCTGAATCGCTCACCCCGGCTGGCTTTCCGGATTTCTCCTGACGCGACTCTGACGAACTACAGCAGCCCCGCGGGCTCCGGGATTAAGGCGCAGTTCGCGATCTCGGTGGGGCTGGTTTACCGGCTGGGTCGCGGGCTGAACAGGTAAGAACTGTCGAGAATTGAGCGCTGCGCGCCAGGATTTCCGGCGCGCATTTTTGCGCGCGAGATGCGGTTTGATCCGAGTCCAAATAGCTGCTGGTTCCCATTGAAAGGCACAGCCGTGCTAACGTAAAAAGTTCCAGACTTTCCTGCCGGAAGGACCCCCCGTGGCAACATCTACTCCAATGGCGCTTCGTAAGACTCCGCTAAACGTCATGCATCGGCGCATGGGCGCTAAGATGGTGGACTTCGGCGGATGGGATATGCCAGTCGAGTATTCGGGACTGATTGCCGAGCACATGGCCGTGCGCACAAGTGTGGGGCTCTTTGACGTGAGCCACATGGGCGATATTCAGCTGCGCGGGCCGGGGTCGCTCGACGCTGTGCAGCACATCTCGATGAATGATGCCTCGAAGCTGCGCGAGGGCCAGGCACACTATTCGGCAATGCTGTATCCGCAGGGAACATTTGTGGACGATGTGATCGTGCACAAGCTGAGTGACAACGATTACCTGATCGTGATCAATGCGGGGACGCGGGAGAAAGACTTCCACTGGGTGAAATCGAACGTGCAGCGCTTTAACTGTCACGCGAATGATTACAGCGACTACTACACACAACTTGCGATTCAGGGGCCAAAGGCAGCGGAGACCCTTGCAAAGCTGACCAAGGTCGACTTGAGCGCGATCAAAGGCTACTGGTTCAAATGGGGTACGGTTTGCGGGCTGGCGAATACGCTCGTCGCACGCACCGGGTACACAGGCGAAGATGGATTTGAGATTTATGTGCCGTCCGACGTAGCGACCAGCGAGCGCGTGTGGAACGAAGCGCTGGAGGCGGGCAAGGAGTTCGGCATTCTGCCCTGTGGGCTGGGCGCGCGCAACACATTACGGCTGGAGTCGGCAATGTCGCTATATGAACATGAAATTTCCGACAAGATCAATGTTTTCGAGGCGCATCTCGATCGCTTTCTGAAGCTCGAGAAGGGACCGTTTATCGGCTCAGAAGCTCTCAAGACAATTTTGGCCGAGGGCGGCCCGACGAAAAAACTAGTTGGCCTAGAGATGATGGAGCGGGGAATCGCACGCGATGGTTATCCCGTGGTCGATGCGGCGGGGAAGAAAATGGGCGCGGTGACGAGCGGCTCACCGGCTCCGTTCCTGAAGAAAAATATTGCGCTCGCCTATCTGCCGACTGAATTGGCGGTAGTGGATGGCGAGGTTGCAGTTGAGGTACGCGGGAATCCGGTGAAGGCGCGCATTGTGCCTACGCCGTTTTATCGCAGACCGAAGAAAACTGCGTAACGAGTTTGGATATAGGAGAGAACGAACGAATGGCATATCCGGAGAATTACAAGTACACGCGGGAACACGAGTGGATTGAAGTCGCGGGGAACGTGGGAACCGTAGGCATTACCGATTATGCTCAGAACTCGCTCGGTGACATCGTGTTTGTCGATGCGCCAAAAGTAGGCGCCAAGGTCGAGAAGGGTGCGGTATTCGGCAGTGTGGAGTCGGTAAAGGCAGTTTCCGATCTCTACTCGCCTGTAACCGGCACGGTTACAGAAGTGAATGGAGAGCTGGCTTCGTCACCGGAGAAGATCAATACTGACGCACACTCTTCATGGATCATCAAGGTGGAATTAGGTGATCCGGCAGAGGTTGGGTCACTGCTGTCGGCTGCGGATTACGAGAAGTTTATCGCGGAAGAGACCGGCAAGTGATCCGGCTCCAACAGAAGGAAAAGCATGCGCTATCTGCCTAAATCCGATGCTGAACGTGCGGCGATGCTGCAGGAAATCGGCGCTTCGTCCATTGACGATCTTTTTACCGCAATTCCGGAAGAATACCGGCTGACGCGTGATCTGAAAGTGCCACGGCAGATGGGCGAGTCGGAGATCATTGACTACTTCAAGGCGGCCGCGGAAAAGAACGCGAAGGTCTACTCCAGCTTTCTCGGCGCGGGCGCGTACCGGCACTATCGGCCCGTCATCATTGATTCGCTGGTGCAGCGCGGAGAGTTTCTCACTTCGTACACGCCTTACCAGGCTGAGATTACGCAGGGCACGCTGCAGGCGATCTTCGAGTTTCAGACGATGATCTGCGAACTGACGGGCATGGACATTGCGAATGCCTCGATGTATGACGGCTCAACCGGCGCGGCGGAAGCGGTGATGATGGCGGTTCGCGTGACCGGGCGCGATGACGTGCTGGTGGCGCGGACAGTGCATCCGGAGTATCGCGAGGTGATGCACACATACGCGCAGCATCAGAGCCACGACGCGCGTGAGGTTGCGTATGGGAACGACGGGCGCGTCGATCTCGAGATTCTGGAACAGGAAGTTACAGACGAGACCGCCTGCGTGCTCGTGCAGTCGCCGAATTTCTTTGGATTGATCGAGGATATTCCCACCATTGCGGAGATCGCACATAGAAAAGGCGCGCTGTTGATTGTGTCCATTGCGGAAGCTGTGTCGCTGGGGATTGTCCGGCCGCCGGTGGAGGCGGATATCGTCTCGATGGAGGCGCAGTCGTTTGGCGTGGCGCTGACCTATGGGGGTCCGTACTGCGGTGTGCTGGCGGCGAAGGAGAAGTATCTGCGGCAGATGCCGGGTCGGTTGGTTGGCGAGACAAAGGACACTGAAGGTCGACGTGGATTCGTCCTGACGCTATCAACGAGGGAGCAGCACATCCGACGCGAGAAGGCGACATCAAATATCTGCACCAACCAGGCCTTGGTTGCCTTGATGACGACGATCTTTCTCACTGTTTATGGCAAGCAGGGAATTCGCGAACTGGCGATGCAGAATCTGGCGAAGGCGAAGTATGCGGCGGACAAACTGGGAACGCATGCCCAGCTGCTATTTGAACGGACGCCGCGGTTCCACGAGTTCGTGCTGCAGACGGAAGAGCCTCCGAAGCGAATGAACGCGCGGCTGATGGAACACAAGATTATCGGCGGACTCGATCTGCGGAAGTGGTATCCAGAGCTGGGAAATGCGACGTTATGGTGCGCGACGGAGCTAACCACAAAAGCGCAGATTGATGCGGCCGCCGGGATAGTGGCCGAGATTTCCGTTGCTTCTGCGGCACGATAAAGACGATCGACAGAGACGATCGACTACGAACGAAAATTGCGGTGTTTGCTGTGGAGTGAGCACACAAAAGGAATCTAGTTATGGCAACGACGACGAATGCATTCATAGGCACGCCGCACAAGGTAACGGCGCACCTTACGCAGAACGAACCGCTGAGCTTTGAGAAATCCTCGCCCGGCAAGAAGGGCTATAAGCTCGCTCCGCTGGATGTGCCTGAAGTCGATGCCGAGGCGCTTCTTGGAGCGGCGGCGCGCAATGACGAACCTGCTCTACCGGAGTTGAGCGAGATCGAAATCGTCCGGCACTTCACACGGCTCTCGACGTGGAACTACGCAATCGATCTGGGGATGTATCCGCTGGGCAGTTGCACGATGAAGTACAACCCGCGGGTAAACGAATATGTCTCCCGCTTGGAGGGCATCGCAGAGGCCCACCCATATCAGCCCGAGCGCCTTTCGCGGGGTGCGATGGTGATTATCAAGCTCCTGAAGGATTGCCTGCTGGAGATCACAGGCATGGACGCGATCACGCTGCAGCCGGCGGCAGGAGCGCATGGCGAGTTTACTGGCATGCTGATGACGCGGGCGTATCACCAATCTAAGGGCAATCCACGCAAGACAGTTATTATCCCGGACTCGGCGCATGGGACGAATCCAGCGACGGCGGCAAGTTGCGGATATCAAGTGGTGAACCTGAAGTCGAATGCGCAGGGTGGCGTGGATGTGGCGGCCTTGGCGCAGATAGTCAACGAAGAGACAGCAGCTCTGATGCTGACAAATCCCTCGACGATTGGTGTTTTCGAGGGCGAGATCCACAAGATTGCCGATGTGCTGCACGACAAAGGCGCGCTGCTCTACATGGACGGCGCGAACATGAACGCGCTGGTCGGCAAGACGCGGCCGGGAGATTTCGGTGTGGATGTGATGCACCTGAATCTGCACAAGACATTTTCGACGCCGCACGGGGGGGGGCGGTCCAGGATGTGGTCCGGTAGCGTGCAAACAGTTTCTGGAGCCGTTTTTGCCCACGCCCTTTGTGATGCTGGGCGAGGATGGACTACTGCATTGGAGCTCGGACCGTCCTCAGACGGTAGGGCGTGTGCGCATGTTTTATGGCAACTTCGGCATGTTTGTGCGAGCGCTGGCGTATATTCTTGCGAATGGTCCGGATGGGCTGCGGCAGACGACGGAAGATGCTGTACTAAATGCGAACTATATCCGAAAGAATCTCGAAGATGTCTACGAGCTGCCGTACGACACGCCGTCGATGCACGAAGTGGTTTTCAGCGACAAGAGGCAGACGAAGAACGGCGTGAAGACCGGCGACATTGCCAAGCGGCTGATCGACTACGGATTTCATCCATATACGACGTCATTTCCGCTGATTGTGCCCGGCGCACTGATGATCGAGCCGACGGAGAGCGAATCGCGCGAAGAGCTTGACCTGTTCGTAGATGCGATGCGGCAGATTGCCCGCGAGGTGGAAGAAAACCCAGAACTTGTAATCACGGCTCCCCACTCGACGCGGATTTCACGGCTCGACGAGACGACGGCGGCGCGCAAGCCAGTGCTGCGCTGGAAGGGACCGCCCGCCAACGACGCGGTTGAAGTGGATACCGCGGCGAAGGAGTGGTAAAGAGGCGTGTCTGTCCTTCACAATCGCCGCGATGAGTTGGAAAAATATGAATTCATGATGGGCCCGGCGCGCGGGCGACTGGCCGTCTCTCTGGATATGCTGACCGACGCGCTCATCCTGATTGGGCAGCACGGGGTTTACTGCACGTCGCACCGCAACCCATCGCAACCGGCGCTCGATCTTGAGACGGTACTGGGTGAGATCAACGGTGCCAAAGAGCTGATCCAGTCTGTGATAGAAGAGCTGCGCCGCGAGCGCGACGCAGCTGTTTAAGAGCTCAATCAGTCGCTGCGATGGGCACGAAGACATTCGTGTTTCCCCATATCAAA
>Ga0206966_1117_pt1 | contig 21741 bp, 16 predicted proteins | sample Alteio_BWOrgHeat_23_FD_152970 | JGI IMG/M metagenome (GOLD analysis project Ga0206966, IMG submission 152970) | Enriched cells from forest soil in Barre Woods Harvard Forest LTER site, Petersham, Massachusetts, United States -... | ecosystem: Environmental > Terrestrial > Soil > Temperate forest >...
ACTTCTCCATCCTAGTTGAGCGTGCAGTAATGGCTCCAGACATCCCCAAGGTCGATTCCGATCGTCATCCCGACCCTGGAGCTGCTGCGTGGAACTTCAGCGATGAGGTGCCGCGTTGGCTTTTTCATGGGCATAGTCTCTCCGATCCGAAGGACCTGCTCATCCCAGTTATCGGTTAGCAGACTTTGGGGAAGAATCGGCTGCTTCTGGGTCACGGGCTATCGAGAAATTATTCTCAATTGACGGCATCGGGGTAATGCATTGAATCAGCGGTTCGCGACCTTCTGGCCGATAAATAGGATCAAATCCGCTACGCGACCGCGATTGTCACCTTGCCTCGCGCGTGGCAGGATTCAACATATCGGAGAGCCTCCGCAACGCCGCTTAGTGGATAACTCCGATCGAGTGCCGGTTCGATATTGCCGGATTGCAAAAGGTCGCCGAGAACATTCAAGTCAGCCGCTTTGACTCTGGCTAGCACCCCGGTAAGCCTCTGGCTCGTAAATGGCGACGTGACGAGGCGCCCCACCATCATGGACAGAAGCTCACTCCCAGGCTTGTCGGGTCCGCCTCCTCCACATCCCACAAATGTTCCTTTCGGGCGCAGAACACGGCGTATTTCCTTCAGTGGATGGTTGCCAACGAGATCAAAGATCACGTCGTACTGATCATCGCTGCGCGTGAAATCCTGAAGGGTGTAATCGATGGCGCGATCAGCTCCTAGGGATTGGACAAACGCCACGTTACCCGTGCTGCAGACGCCGGTGAGATGTGCGCCGAGCCATTTACCAATCTGCACGGCAAAGGTGCCGACGCCACCCGCTGCCCCGTTGATGAGCACGCGTTGGCCGGGCAGCACGCGGCCGCAGTCCCGAAGCCCCTGCAGCGCGGTGATGCCAGCGATCGGAACCGCAGCCGCCTGTTCAAAGCTCAGCCGTTCCGGCTTGAGAGCCAACTCGGTTTCTTTGCCGGAGGCGAATTCGGCAAATGCTCCCTTGCAAACGCCGAAGACCGCATCGCCAGGCTTGAAACGCGTGACTCCTGGACCAACGGCTGCAGCCACGCCTGCCACATCTGCACCAAGACGCGGCGATTTTGGCCGTCGCAGTCCGGTGAACAGACGGATGAGAGTCGGCGTCCCGCGCAGAAAATGCCAGTCGTATGGATTGACCGACGCGGCGCGAACCTGAATCAGGACCTCTCCCGGGGCAGGAATCGGCTTGTCTAATTCCTCGTATTCGAGAACATCGGGTGGACCGTAGAGGCGATAGATGATTGCCTGCATCGGCTGCCTTTCGAGACATCAAGTGTACAGGACCGAGTCGGATGCGAAAGATTTACTTACCATTGCCGATCCGGTGTCGATAATGCAACCCAAAAGCTCGTTGCAATGGGCAAGTGGCGGGCGGGGTTCGGTTCCGTAGTGCTTCAAGTGAGTTGTCCACGCACGGGACCCATTACGTTTGAAAAAGGCGAGAGGGAACGTCCATCTGTGTTTCGTCGTATTTGATGCCGATGACATTAATAATCCTCTCGAAGCGGCGTCATCCTTAATGAAGGCTGAAAAGGGTGAGCAAGTGGCCATCGGCTATCAAACGATGCCGGAGATTGAACGAACCGCGAGACTGTCGAGGCTGTTTGCCGAGCAGCATCGACGGGTGCTCCGGGCAGCCTACCGAATCACCGGCTGCATGGCCGACGCGGAAGACGTTGCTCAGGGAGTGTTCTTACGAATGGCGAGCGGCGAGAGTGATCCGGTTACCAATCCCGACAGCTATCTGTACCGAGCGGCCATCAATGGGGCCCTGGATCTGCTGCGGCGCCGGAAGACCATGCAGACAGAGCCTCTCGACGCCGCTTCAGACATAGCCTGCAACGATGGAGACAGTTCTCCTGAAATGAACGTGTCAATTGGAGAACTTCGCGCATGGCTTCGAGACGCGATCAGCAACCTGAGTCCACGCGCCGCTGAAATGTTCACTCTGCGCTATCTGGAAGGGCGCGACAACCGGGAGATTGCGAGCCTGCTGCGCACTTCTCAGGCCGTAGTTGCAGTGACACTCCATAACACGCGATCGAAATTGAAGAAACAGCTCCAGGAATTTGAGCGAGGAAGGCAATGCGACGAGACAACGAAGTAAGGCTTGAAACCGCTATCCATGCATTGAAGGCGGATGAACCCGATGCGTCTCAGATGGCCGCGGCATCGCGGAGGCTGGCTGACCGTCTAGGTGTCATCCCCATGGAGGGCCCCGCTGTGGACGTGATCCGGAGTTGTGACGACGTGCAACAACTGTTCGTCTCATACCGCGCGGGTGCGACTACGGAAAAACGGTCTTTGGTGATCGAAGCCCATCTTCGGGATTGCGGCGCGTGTCGGAATCTCTACCAAACAGGGGCAGCAACCAAGGTCGTGGACTGGTTCACTCCCAAGCCAGAACGAGCGAATTGGTGGCGTCCCCAGGCGATGGCTTGGGGACTGGCCGCATGTCTCGCAGCGCTGACGATTTCGTTGTTCGTATACAGGGCCTACTGGCAGGTACCTCCGGGCGTGCGGGCAGAAGTTAAGTCCATCAACGGACCGGCTTACCTCATCACCAATTCTGGCGATGATCGGTTGGTTTCTCCTGGAGATGCACTCAACGAAGGCGATCTGCTGCGGACCGGTGGCGACGCCCACGCGTTTGTCAAGCTTTCGGATGGGTCGACAGTGGAAGTAAACCAGCGCAGTGAATTCGGGGTTAGCGCCCGCGGCCGAAACATGACTATCGCTCTCGATAATGGCGCGGTGATCGTACAGGCTGCCAAGCGCACCTCCGGCAACCTGTTTGTAACAACTCCAGACTGCCGGGTCGCCGTGACAGGCACCGTATTCTCGGTTAGCTCCGGCATCAAAGGTTCACGGGTGGCGGTCGTTGAAGGTATGGTGCATGTCCAGCATGCCGGCGTCGAATCAGTGATACATGCCGGCGACCAGGTCGCCACAACCGACAACCTGAGCCCGGTTCCGGTCGAACAACAGATTGGATGGAGCGCTGATCGCGACAAGTATCTCGTCCTGTTGGCTCAGTTTGCGGCGTTGAGAAATCGTCTGGATCAGATCCCGTTTCCCGAACCGCGATATACCAGCGATCTGTTGCAGCGAGTTCCTCTCGATACCCTCTTTTATGTCAGTATTCCGAATCTTGGCGAGTTCCTGAGTCAGACGAACGGTATTTTTCACGACCAACTCCAGACAAGTCCAGCGTTGCAGCAATGGTGGTCCCACGGCAGTGAGCGGAGCACTGCGGAACTTGATTCGCTGGTTGAAAAGATTCACGGTATGAGCCAATATCTCGGAAATGAAGTGGTCATCGTAGCCGAGAGCAGTCTCGCAAAACCGGATGCCGCAATCATTGCTGACGTGACGCGGACAGGCCTGGCTGATTTCCTTAAAACCCAGCTCACGAATGTGGATTCGTCACATAGCTTGGTTGTCGTCGAACAGAATGATCTGTCATCCCTGGCGATGGACCCGAGACCGGACCGGGAAGAGTTCGCCCTGGTGCGCGAACATGAGGTGGTCTTCTCGAACAGCATTCCGACACTGAAGCGGATCAACGCTCAGTTAAATGCGGGGGCGAGCGGGTTTGACAAGGGCGCATTCGGCCAGCAGATCGCTGCAGCTTATGGCCGAGGTGCGGGAATTATTCTAGCGGCCGATCTTCATGACATCATGGGCGCGAACTTCATCCATTTTCATGATGCACATGCGGCGCGAGTGGTCGAGGACAACAGTGGGCTGTCTGATATGCGGTATCTGATCGCAGAGCATCGCGAGACGCATGGCCAGCCGGAAAATCATCTCAATTTGCAATTCGCAGCCGCTCGTCGCGGAGTCGCGTCCTGGCTTGCCGCGCCAGCATCCATTGGATCGCTTGATTTCGTGACCCCGAATGCGGCGTTTGCAGTCGCCTTCCTCTCGAAAGACCCAAAGGCCATCGTCGAAGACATACTGAATATGGCGACAGCCACAAGTGAGATGGCAGCGAAAGACTTTAACAAAACCGAAGATAAGCTGGGGATCAATCTGCGCGACGATCTAGCCGCGAATCTTGGCGGAGATGCATCGATATCGCTTGATGGCCCAGTTCTTCCGACGCCATCCTGGAAAGCTGTGGTAGAGGTCCACGACCCTGAACAATTAGAGAAGACGCTTGAACAGCTGACGCAGGCCATTCGCAATCAACCTGAGGCAAAAGGGCATGGCGTTTCGATCGATTGGAAAGACTCAGGCAGCCAGCGTTACTACGCCGTTCGAGATCTGGCCACCGACGCCGAGGTGATGGACTATACCTTTGCGGACGGCTACATGATTGTGGGTCCGAATCGGGCCATTCTTATGGAAGCCCTGCACGTGCATACTGTGGGCGATTCCCTGGCGCGGTCCGCGTCGTTCAAGGCATTGCTTCCGAAAGACGAGAACGAAAATTACTCGGCCATCGCTTACCAGAACCTGAGCCCGGTTTTGAATCCTCTGCTTTCTCAGGTGAAGGGAGACGCCGCTGCCGCCGTTCAGGAGCTTGCGGCAGATGCCAGGCCTACGGTGGTATGTGCGTGGGGTCAGGAGAACCGCATTGAAGTATCCAGCAACAGCCGGCTATTCGGATTCGATTTTCTGACTCTAGGATCTTTGTTAAATGGAACAAGGAAGACGCACAAAACGTAAAAGCCTTCTATGGAAGTCATTGAGCTTGATGGGCTGCAGGTTCGGCTGGGGAGTCGCACCGTACTCGACGGACTGACAGGGGTATTGAAAGGACGGGCGATAGGACTGCTGGGGCCCAATGGCGCAGGAAAATCCACGCTGATCAATACGCTGCTTGGCTTTCATGATCCTTCGCAAGGAACGGCGCGGGTCTTCGGTCTGGATACTCGTGAACATAAAGCGGAGATAAGAGGGCGAGTCGGGTATATGCCTGAGAACGATTCCTTCATTGGCAACATGAGTGGCGTGAGGTTTGTCCGCTATATGGCAGAACTTGCCGGCCTTCCTGCCAAACCTGCGCTTGAGCGCGCACACGAAGCTCTTTTCTATGTGGGGTTGGGCGAGGTTCGCTATCGCAGCGTGAACACTTATTCGCTGGGCATGAAGCAGTTGGTCAAGCTAGCTCAAGCTTTGGTACATGGACCAAAACTCCTAATCCTCGACGAGCCAACCAACGGGCTCGATCCTATTGCACGGCAGAGAATGATCCAGTTAGTCCGCGAGGTCCGCGACGATGGAGAAGTTCGATTGCTGATTTCCTCTCATTTGCTGCGAGATATTGACGAAACTTGCGATGAGGTCCTGATCCTCAAGAATGGGAAACTCGCCGCTCTCTGCAACCTGGATGAGGAGAGAAGCTCCAACCGTAGCTTCTTGGAGCTTGAGACCGTGGGCGCTACCGAGCGGTTCACCGTCGGCATTCGCGGACTGGGTTGCGAAGTTGCCTGCTTCCCAGGCGGACGAATCAAACTTGTGCTTCCCGAACGCGTCGAATCTCGCGACCTTTACGTCATCGCTGCAGAGCAGGGCGTCCAGATTCGACGAATGAATCGGAGGCGCGATTCGTTGGAAGATATTTTCCTGAAGGCGATGGACAGCGACGTGGGACGGCCGACAGATGTCTATTTATAAACATAGCTACCGCGCCTATACCGGAAGACTTACTCCCGTCTGGTCGCGCGTGTTTGTCCTGGTCCGTTATGGCTTCTCCGAGATTTGGTCGTCCAAGATTACGATTGTTTTATTTACGCTAAGCCTCTTGCCGTCGATATTTTTCCTGTTCGGGATCTACTTGGCCAACAACCCGCTGGCAAGAGCGCTGGTGGGCGCGAAGAACGTAGGCTTCACTTCCATCGATGCGGGTTATTTTCTTGCCATGCTACAGATCCATTGCTGGCTCGCCCTGGTCTTGACTTCCTGGATCGCGCCTCGTCTTATTACCTTTGACCTGGCGGACAATGCTCTTCCTGTCATGTTGAGTCACCCTATCTCGCGCTTTGGCTATGTTGCCGGCAAGTTCATTGCGCTCTTCTCGTCGCTTTCGGCAATCACCTGGGTTCCCTGTCTCTTGCTCTTCTGCTACCAGGCTTATGCTTCACCACAAGGGTGGACAGGCAATCACCTGCGCCTGGCAGCCGGACTGTTTGCGGGAGCTTTGATCTGGATCTTGTTCCTCTCGATTCTCGGTATTGCATTATCGTCGTGGGTCAAATGGAGAATGGTCGCTACTGGCATCATCATTGCGGCCATCTTTATTCCAGCAGGGGTTGGAGGCGTTGTGAGTGGCGTGCTGCGCACGAAATGGGGGATGCTGTTGAATTTACCCATCACGATGTCCCTACTCTGGCAACGCCTTCTGGGAGCAGCCCCTTCCAGCCTCGGGCGACGCGTGGACTTACCAACTTCCGCCATCGTCTTCTCTCTGCTTCTCGCTGCTGTCGGCTGCGTAGCGATGTTGAACGCACGCATCCGCGCTCGCGAGATGGTTCGCGGATGAATGACCGAATTATCTTCGACGATGTATCCAAGTTTTACGGCGAAGTCTTGGGTGTGAACCGGATTACGCTGTCTCTACCTCCGGGTGTCACGACGCTGGTGGGTCCAAACGGGTCGGGTAAGACAACACTGATGAATCTCATGACCGGCCTCGTGCAACCGTCTAGTGGTCACATCTCCGTTCTTGGCGTGGCCCCCGACAACGCAACCGAGTTCTTCCGCACCGTTGGTTATTGCACGCAGTTCGACACCTTTCCGCGCGGCCTCACCGGTTTCCAATTTGTGATGGATAGCCTGATGCTGCATGGCATAAGCGCAGCGCAGGCCACAAAGCTTGCCGCTCAATCCCTGGGTCGCGTGAACCTGGGTGATGCCGCGGGCCGACGGATTGCGGGCTACAGCAAAGGCATGCGCCAGAAGATTCGCCTCGCGCAGGCGATCGCCCACCATCCAAAGGTGCTGATTCTCGATGAACCCCTGAATGGCCTGGATCCGATGGCACGCGCCGAACTCCTTGAATTATTTCAAGAGCTTGGCCGCCAGGGGATGCACCTGTTGATTTCCAGCCACATCCTGGAAGAAGTCGACCGCATCTCTGATCGCGTTGTGCTGATTACCGGCGGCTATCTCATCGCAGTAGGCAACATCCATCAAGTCCGGCAGGAGGTGCGCGAAAAACCGATGCAGGTAATCGTTCGCTGCCAGCATCCCGAATTGCTGGCTTCCAAAATGTTCGCGATCCATCATTGCGTGGAAGCGCGCATCCATCCGGATGGAAAAGGTGTTTTTCTTCGAACTGGGGATGTGGATCAGTTCTATTCGATGCTGAACGATATTGCTGCGGAGGGAGCGATCAAGATCGACACCGTCGCGCCGGCTGATGACGATGCCAACGCGATTTATCAATACCTGATCGGTTCAGACGGGAGTGCCTCATGACTCGAAAAGACCTGGCGAATTTCGGCGAGAAACTAGGTCAGCAGCCATGGGGGCTGTGGTTGCTGCAAGCGCAGAGGGTCGTGCGCATCGAGGTGCGGAGAAATCTTTTTTCATGGCGTGCGACGTGGGTCTTTTTCCTCGCTTTCATTCCCACCGTCATCATTTTGCTGCACACCCTGTTTCAGCGCCATCCTGTCATGGAGATAAGCGACGACACGAACGTACTCGCAGGAATTATTCAGATCTATTACATCCGCCTGGGAATATTCTTTGGATGTCTTGGGATTTTCTCTGGCCTGATTCGCGGCGAGATGGTCGAACGCAGCCTGCATTTCTACCTTCTGTCACCGGTTCGACGCGAAGTACTGTTACTGGCGAAGTTCGCAGCCGGCACCGTCAGCGCACTCCTGCTGTTCGGCTCAGCCGTTATCGCGGGATTCACTCTTATCTATTCCGGATTTGGCGCAGCGGGTCGCGACTACGTATTCAACGGTCCTGGACTGAGCCAGTTGGGGGCCTATCTCAGCATCATCGTGCTTGCCTGCCTCGGCTACGGAGCGGTTTTCCTGCTGTTCAGCATGATGTTTCGAAACCCTATGCCAGCAGCTATGCTTCTATTTGCGTGGGAGGTCATCAATCCGGTGCTGCCCACTCTCCTGCAGCGAATCAGCGTGGCATCATACCTGCGGCACCTGATGCCGGTCAGCGTCGCTACCGAGGGTATTTTCGCGCTGCTCACCGTTCAAACGGAACCGGTCTCCGCCTGGGCTGCATCCCTTGGCTTGCTCATGCTGATTGCGATTGTACTGACCTACTCGTGTTATCGCGTGCGTTCCCTCGAAATTCGTTACACGAGCGACTAAGGCAGCAGCCATGTTGTCTTAGAGAATATTTGAGGAGCGGATAAGTGTTCGTCAGTGTTGGTAGAACTCGTTCCGATGTGTCACTGCGGTTTCCTGTCAAGATCAGTGAGATTGCTCTTGGCCAAGACCATCTCCACGCTCTTCAGGTGCCGCCGCATGGCGGACCTTGCTCCCAGGGCGTCATGCGTCGACAAAGCAGCATAGATCGCCTTGTGTTCCGCCAGGGTTCTTCCCTGATTCGCCATATGGCCAGTATGCTCGCTTAGCTTATGAAACATGGGGGAGAACATTCCATGCCACAAGCGAGCGACCAAATCGGCAAGAACGCTGTTTCCCGCGACGTTGGCAATCAGCACGTGAAAGGCTTGATCCGCCTCGCGGGAATGGGCGCCGGCTGCGATGATCCGCTCCATCTCATGGATGGTCTCCTCGATCTCGGCCAGGTTTCTGTCTGTGGCGCGAATCGCGGCCTCCGCGGCCACTTCACCCTCGATGAGAAGGCGCGCATGCAGAAGTTCGAAGGGGCCGGGACCAGCGTCGACCATGGGAAACAGCAGCTTGCCTCGATCGCGAATGTAAGTTCCGGAACCGGTGCGGATCTCCACTAATCCCGCGATCTCTAGCGCGATGAGCGCCTCACGCACAATTGGTCGGCTTACTCCCAGTTGCAAAGCCAGATCCTTTTCCGCCGGCAGGCGGTCACCCGCAGAAATGCTCCCTGCCTGAATCTGTTGCTTGATGCGCTCAGCAACCTGCTGGTACAGGCGCTTGCTTACGATGGGATCAAGTGCCATTCCATCTACATCCATTTCCGGGGGTAAGTCTATATGGTAAGTCACGTCGCATTTCCGATTCAGGCGCGCGAAAAAGAAGGGCGGTTTTGGTGACCCGGCCTGACAGGTCCCACCCCGGCTGCCTGACAGGTTTACTCTCATGCCTACCACGCCGTCAACTGCTACAAGGTCTCCTTAGTTCTCCGTAGTTAAAGCATAGATAGTTTATTTTTAATGACTTAATTGAAATACTCCCTCCTTTCACCTGATAGCGTTGCCGAGCCAAAGAGCTTCCAGAGACAATTTTTGGCTTTTATCTGCCTTACAGCTTGACAAGTCTGCCTGACCGCCATTAATGTGCGCCGTGGCCAAAGAATTCTCTCTCCGCTGATTGGCCCCCATACTCGGAACAGATCCCGCTCATACAAAGACACGCTGGTCTCGCTGCCACAAGAGATGCGCAGAGAAATTGCAAATAGAACCATTTTTGGAGGAAGTGATGACGAAGAAACAAACAGATAGGAATGCAAACTCACGCACTGGCTTGCTGGAAAGTCTTGCAGCCCTCTTCCGAATAGCTCTGCTACTGGGGCTTGTCGGAACTCTCACCACGGCGTGGGTCCATGCCCAGGCCGTTTCGGCGACACTGGTCGGTACGATTACGGATTCGACAGGCGCAGGAATAGTGGGCGCCAAGGTCACCATTTTGGAAGTCTCTACCGGAATCAGCCGATATTCGACTACGAATGAAAGCGGCAATTACACCTTTCCCGATCTGACGCCGGGGACTTACGGGGTAACTATCGAGGCCAACGGTTTCAAGAAGGTGAACCGCCCCGGCGTCGATGTGGTTGTGAACACCACTACTCGCGTTGACCTCGGGCTTCAACCGGGCAGCACCACTGAGACAGTTACCGTTACCGCCGCCCCTGCCATCCTGCAGACGGACCGCGCCGATGTGAGCACTAACCTCGAGTCGCGTGTGATCCAGAGCATGCCGCTGTCCGTCAACCAGAATTTCCAGAGCCTGCTTACGCTGGTTCCCGGCGTGGGGCCGCCGGTTTTCCAGCACTCGCAATTCTTCAATGCGGCCAGTTCCATCCAGACCGAAGTGAACGGCCAGCCGCGCGAAGGCAATAGTTTTCAGATTGAAGGCATCGATGACGATCAGCGCACCGGCCTGCTTCAGATTCTCATCCCCCCGGCACAGGCGATTGAAACCGTGGATGTCTCGACGGGCAACTTCGAGGCCGAGTTGGGCCGCGCCATCGGCACGGTGAGCAACGTGATCATCAAGTCCGGCACCAACAAATATCACGGGATGGCCACCTGGTTCGTGCAGAACAGCGCGTTTAACGCCCGGGCTTACTTTAACAAGAGTGTGGGACACCTGACGTACAACTATTTCGGCGGCGGACTCGGCGGCCCCATTCTCAAGGACAAGCTGTTCTTCTATGTCGACTTCTTTCGCTCCCCCGACCATGAAGCAAACTCCAACATCCTGACCATTCCCCCGCCGCAGTGGTACACACCCAACGCGGAAGGCAATATCGACCTGAGTGGCCCGCTTCAAGCCAGCGGCAAAGGCCAGATTTACGATCCGGCGACCGGCAATCCCGATGGCTCCGGACGCACGCCCTTCCCGAACAATCAGATTCCGTATTCCCGAGTGAACCCGGTATCTATTTCGTTGATGAAGCTGTTGTCTGCGCCAAATGCGAATCTCGCGACGACTACTACTTCGCCGAGCAATAACTTTTCGATCAATCTGCCCTTCCAGAAAACGACAAACCGATACGACATCAAGGTCGATTATCAGATCACTCAGAAGGACCATTTGAGCGGCCGGGTAGACTACCAGGGCATCAACGTATTCCAGGCCCCGGCCTTTGGTGCCGCCGGCGGCGGCGCGGCCAATGGCGCCTTTTCTGGTACGGGCACTCAGGCCACGTACAGCAGTGGCTTGAACTATGACCGGGCTTTCTCCTCAACTCTACTCACGGAAGCGCGCTTCGGCGTCGCGCATTACGGCAACAGCGCGACTCCTACTGGCTATGGAACCAACTATGCCACGCAGACCGGAATTCCCGGCGTTAATATTAGCCAGTTCACGAGCGGGCAAGTAGGCATCATCATGCCAGACTTCGTGGGCGGGAGCACCACCACGCCGATTATTGGATACTCGGCGTCGCTCCCCTGGATCCGCACCGAAACCAACATCGACGCCGTGAACCACTGGACCAAGATCATCAGCAATCACACCGTCAAGTTCGGCGTCGACCTTCGGCGCGTCCGCGACGATCTGCTTCAGGACCAGACCTTCAGCCCTCGCGGAGCCATTACTTTCGGTGAAAACAACACCTCTGAGCCCGGGGCTCAAACCAATATCGCCAATGAAATGGCCAGCTTCCTCCTTGACGTTCCGCAGCAATCAGGCCGCGACATCAATACCTATTTCCCCGCCTTTCGCGCATGGTGGCTCTTCGCATTCGCGGGAGACAAGTGGCAGGTCACGCCCAAGTTGACTGCAGACCTCGGGCTCCGCTGGGAGTTCTATCCTCCCGCCACTCCCAAAAGCGCTGGCGGATTTTCTAATTACGATCCGGCCACCAACTCCCTGGTCATTGCGGGCTTGGCTTCGAATCCGTCCAATCTCGGCATAAATACGAAGTACACCTACTTCGCTCCGCGGGTCGGCTTCGCCTATCGGGCCACCGATCAGACAGTGGTTCGCGGAGGGTTTGGCATCAGCTATAACCCGTTTGAGGACAATACCTACGCGTATAACTATCCGGTGCGCGCCAACAACAGCTTCCAGCAGCTCAATGCCTATCAGCCGGCGCTCTTGAATAACGGTTCTCCGGCGACATTCCAGGCAGGCTTTCCGGCGCCCGTGCCGATTCCGATTCCCGCCAACGGCATCATCAATCCCGCGCCCATTAGCCAGGCTTATGTGGTGATCCCCAAGAACTATCGCAACCCTTATGTGATGTCGTGGAATTTTACCGTTCAACAGGCTTTGCCGGCGCAGTTTTCCCTGCAATTGGCCTACGTGGGAAATCGCGGCGTCCATATCGGCGTGGCCCAAAATATCAATCTGCCGCCGGCCCTCGGTCTCGGCACCGCGGGCCAGCCGGAATTCATCGCCTTCAAGCGCAGCGCGGCGACCACCGTGTATTTTCTGGGCTATTCCTCCAACTACAATTCTCTGCAGGTGCAGTTAAACCGCCGCTTCGCCAACAGCCTTGGCTCGCTGACCGCCTTTACCTGGGGTAAGGGCCTGGGCTACCAGACCGGCGATGATGCGAACCTTTTGTTCTGGCTCGATCAGCGCCACAACTACGCGCCCAACGATTACGACCACCGGCTTAACTTCGAGCAGAGCCTTATCTATGAGTTGCCCTTCGGTCCCGGCAAGCACTGGCTGAGCACTGGTATCGCTTCGAAGGCGCTGGGTGGCTGGAGTCTTGGAGCCATCATTTCGGTGTACTCGGGGCTGCCCTTCAACGTCACCGCTAATGGCGGTACCATCAACACGTCGGGACAGCAGCAGATGGCGAACCTGGTCGGGGGCTACCACGTTCTTCATCACATCGGGCCGGGAAATCAATGGTTCGATCCCAAGGCCTTCGCGCAACCCCCCGGCTGCCCGACCACAGGTCCATGCCCGATCGAGTATGGAACCACGATGGGCAATGTAAGCAGAAACAGGTATTACGGACCCGGATACATTCAGGACAACGTCTCGCTCTTCAAAAACTTTGCCATCTGGGAAAGCCTGTCGCTGGAGATGCGCGCAGACGCCTTTCAGCTGAGCAATACTCCGCAGTTCGCCAGCCCTCAAAGCTCCATCACCAGCACCAACTTCGGACAGGTAACCAGCACCGTAGGCAGCGGCACAGGGGTCAACGGAATAGGAGGTGGCCGTTCGCTTCAGTTCTCCGGAACCCTGCGCTTCTAAACCTCATTGATAAGCCAAGTCCCGGTGTGCAGTTCACATTTTTTCGGGACTTTGCAGCTTGATGCGTTGCTTCTTCTACTCGCCGGCCTTCGTGGGCGAGAACCACGATGCCTACGAAGGCCGCTCGATTCTTAAGAAACAATTCTTGAACGGAGGAGTGACGTCCGCATGATCTGATCGCGGACTCATCGAGTGCTTAGGTCTATGACTTGCGGCGCGGCCTCTGCTTTGCGGAAATAGCGCGAATGATGAGCCTTCCCTTTCCGCTGGTTGGCAGAGGGAAGTTGGCTTGAGCGATAGCAGCAGCGATGAGTGCTTCAACCTCGGGCCGAACCAACGTCTCTGCCGACTCAATACGGATGAAACGATTTTGATTACCTGAACCAAGCAGCATCTTATGCGGATCGGGAAGAGTTGCACCATGGTAAAAAGAGAGACCCACTCCGTTCGCCCCTGCGGCAATCGAGACAATGCAATCGGCGGGGCGTTCGCTCGAACAGTATCCAATGACGAAGAAGTTGTAATTGTCATAAACCAGCTCGTTCGCGGTAGGGAGCCGCTTGCGTAGCGCTTTGCGCATTGAGCGAACCAACGCCTGGTCATTCGGATCGAATTTGTCGATGAAGCTCCTGAGCTGTTCTTCGGCATCAGCCGATACTTCCAGCGCGACTTTCACGGCTGCCTTCATATGGCCGCTCCTCCGTATACGTTGGTTTTTTGCTCCACGCTCTGCCTCTCTTGCTTCGTTTGGATGCGAAGGGATCTAGCTAGAGTCCTAAATAGAAGGGTCACGCCTTGCCGAGAAGAAGCGTCAGTCCGAATCATAGGCTCCGCGCAATCATCTTGGCCTGGCAGATGGTTTTGAAGCGCTGGCCATGGAGTCGTTCCACTTTCAGAGATGCAAACAGCGTCTCGCTCGGTGCGTTGTCCCAGCAGTTGCCCTTGCGGCTCTCTCCAAGGTAGTCGGTAGTCCCACCGCGTCGTGGGATACAAGCCATTGCCGTGAGGGTAAACCAGCCGTGGACGCATTGGATCAGTTGCGCGAGATGTACGAGACGAAACTCGGGAAAGGGCCATTTCCGAGGGCCGATTGTTCTAATGTAAGGCTTAGTGACCGTGAACACGGGATAGTGACGATCTTTCTTGCCGATATCGCCAGAATTGCTTCCCACGGTCTGCTCCATCGAGGTTTGGTTAGACTCTGGAGTCTCGACGACGGAAGGTTTGGGAGAAGGAGCCGAACATGATCCTTATAGGAGTGGATTATCACCCAAGCGTGCAGCAGGTAGCGGACGTAAGGAACACGGTTTAGGCGATCATATCTGTGCTGCAGAGGGAGCGGCGTTCGCGCAATCTGCTGCTGCGGTTCATAGCCGGTCACCCGACCGGAACTGCAAAGAAATACAATCCGACTGGTGTATTCGGGCGTCGAGACGCAAGTTGAATGCAATACAATCGCCGCGTTCAATTAGTGCCTAGCGTGGACAACATGAACGCCAGCGAGTCCGGGCGCGAGTCCTTGAATGGCGCGGCCAAACCTGGAGGCGATCTCCTCGAAATTGATGTCTACGATGGCACAAAATCCGTGCGAGCGAAGAATCGCTGCAATACCAACCGGCTCGAAACGGCTGACCGAGCGTTCATCAATTTTCTTAAGCTGTTCGGTCCGCTCCTTTTCTGATTGCCTTAGCTCTTCTGAGAATGCCTCGGGAGGTTCCAAGTAGTCGAACACCACCTCCGAGTTCTGGATTGACGACACGTAGTCCAGAGTGCGGCCGATAGCGTCCCGTGTCAGATATGGCACAACCCCGAGCCAGGTGAAAAACGCGGGCGAGTTCTGCTGAAAGCCTGCCGCGGCGAGCTTCTCTCCCACATCATCCCGCTCGAAATCGACTGGCACGAGAATAAGCCATGGCGGAAGTGTGATTTGAGCTTCAGCCAAGCGCTGGCCTTTCCATGCCTGCGTCGCGGGGTGGTCCACCTCATAGATACGGATCTGTCGTGCGCCATGTGGATTCCGGAGAGCGAAAGTGTCGAGTCCGGCGCCAAGGATGACGATCTGCCTAATCCCTCTTTCGACAGCTCTTGACAAAGCATCTTCCGCAATCCGGCTTCGCGCGGCGGTGAACAGACGTCCGATGCTGGCCAAGGGTTGTTCGTTCGCGAATTGAAGCACGTCCTTTTCGTCTTCACGCAGAATCTTCATGGCAAATGGGTCATAGAGGATTGAGCCATGATCGAGCACCTGATGAGCAGCTCGTTGTCGGGCGATTATCAGGGCTGTGCGGCTGGGTTCATTAGGCTTCATGTTCGAGGTCTCCGTTCTCATCAATAGCCGATCACACGCGGCCAGTCCGCGAGAACTCGCACATACCGCCGCCCGATAGAAACGAGAGCAGCCAAGATGCGTGAATGCCATCCAGTCTAAGCGGGCATCCATGAGTTCAGGCTAAATCGTCGCCCACTCTTCCCCTACCCCAAAATCCTGAATGCTTCCGGTTTGGTTGTGACTCGGGAATCAATCTCAGATGTCCGATGCCGGCCCAAATCAACCACAAGTGTTAAGACTTCTTGCGGCCGCTGATGTGATGATCGGACGGCGAGAAATCGACTCAACTGGCAAAACATCAATGCTCCGATATAACTTCTGTCAAGATGAAGCGGCAGTCGCCGCCCCGATGCATGCTATTCGGCGCGAAGAGCTTCCACCGGATTTACCGACGCAGCGCGGCGAGCGGGCAGGAAGCTTGCCGCCATCGATGCCAGCCCGAGCAACAATGCCACACTCACGAGAGTGACTGCGTCCCCTGCCTGCACTCCGAAAAGCAGGCTACGGATCAGCACAGATGTACCTACGGAGCAGATCAGTCCGATGGCCAGGCCGGCCGCGGTAAGCCATCCCGCCTGTTGCATGACGAGTCCATAGACGGAGCGGCGCTGGGCGCCGAGAGCCATGCGCACACCAATCTCTCGCGTTCGCCGGCTTACGGAATAGGCGATGACTCCATACAGGCCGACGATACCGAGGATCAGTGCCATGGCTGCGAATCCGCCGACCAGACATGCAGAAAAACGGTGCAGCAGCGCTGCTTGCGTGGCGTCAATGTTTTCGATCATGGTCGCTTCATCGGATACGCCCAAGCCCAGGTCGATCTGATGGAGAATGCTGACCAGCACAGGCAGGAGCGCGCCCGGATCTTGTGAGCCGCGTACGACCAGAGTGAAGTTGCGATCGCCTGTTTGATTCACGGAGAAATATTCTGTGGGGGCAGTGCCGAGATCGAGCGGACCTTCATGAATGTCATCGACCACGCCGACGATCTGCCACGCGGATGGACGTCCGCCTTCGTCGTCCGCAATGCTCTGGCCGATGGGGTCCTGGTCTGGAAAATACTTTCGTGCAAGCGCCTGATTGATCACGGCTACGCCGGGCATCGAACTATCGTCGGCTTCGGTGAAGAATCGTCCGCGGACCAGCCTGGCTTTGAGCGTAGGCAGATAACTCGAGCTCACATGACGCTCGTTCACTTCGTTGTGTTCGCCGTGGTACGGTCTCCCCACGATTCGGATTCCATCGGTAGGGCAGTCGCATTGCACCGGGAGCATGCGGGTGAGTCCTGCGGATTCGACACCCGGCAAGCTTGAGACACGGCTCACAACTTCGCGATAGAGTTCAGTGGTTTGCTCGCTCGTCTGGTAAACCGCTCCGGGCACTGCCACTTCTACGGTTGCTAGATGGTTTGGGTCAAATCCCAGCGGTACGTGCAGCAGTTGATAAAGGCTGCGCCCTAACAACCCTGCGCCAACCAGCAAAACTACTGCTATGGCTAGTTCAATGACAACGAGGTTCGCTCCCAATCTGCGCCAGAGTCGGCTGGCTGCACCGCGATCTCCTTCGGACAATCCGTCGCGTACTCTTTGGAATGAAAGCCGCAACACTGGCGTGGCTGCTAGGAGCAACGCCGCCAGCAAAGAGATTGCGGCAGCGAACGCTGCTGTATGCGCGTTCAGGCCAACACCATTGAGGAACGGCATATTCGACGCCATGTCTTTGGGAACCAGCCGAGTGAGAAGCCTGATGAGAACAGCGGCAACGATGGTGCCTGCTCCGCTTCCGAATGCAGCAAGCAAGAGACCTTCGGTTACAAATTGCTTCACCAGCCGCGCGGGTGTTGCGCCGAGCGCGCCACGCACGGCAATCTCGTGCTTGCGGTTTTCTGAACGCACCAGCAAAAGGCTGCTCACATTGACGCATGCAATCAGCAACAACAGGCCAGCACCGCCCAACAGCGTCAGCAGGATGGGCCGTACATCGCCGACAACGACCTCTGAGAGCGGAGCCACATTGGCGCTGAGGTCACGGCCAATGATGCCATATTGCCGCTGGAGTCGTTTTGCGATCGCGGTCATTTCGGTTTGCGCTGATTGCGCTGTGATGCCGTCGCGAATTCTTCCTATTCCGAGGAAGGGATAGAAAGTACGTGAATGCTCGTGAGGGCTCAGCATGTTGATGGGAGTCCAGAACTCCGCGTTTCCACCTGGAGCGAAGGAAAACGACCGAGGCAGCACACCGATGATCGTGTAGCCGTTGTTGTCGAGATCGACTGTCTGCCCGATCAAATTGAGCCGCGCGCCAAAGCGATGGACCCACGCTCCGTAGCTCAGGATCACTACATTCGGGCCGCCTGGCCGGTCCTCTCCGGGATTGAAGTCGCGGCCTAGCATGGGATGCACGCCGAGCGTCTGAAAAAAGCCACCGCTTACACGCATAGCCCGAATAGGCTCCGTGCCGGAAGCAGCGCGCAGAAGAAAGCCGCTCCATGAATACACATCAAGCGAAGTAAAGGATTTGTTCTGCGCTTTCCAGTCAAGGAAGTCCGGATATGAAAGGGGCCAGCGCGGCGATTCAACACTGCTTTCGCTTACTGACATCAGCTGATTGGGATCCGCATACGGCAGCGGTTCCAACAGCGCCGCATTGACAAATGCAAAGATAGCGACGCTGGCACCAATGCCGAGAGCAAGCACGAGTATTGCGACGACGGCAAAGCTTGGATTTCTTATTAGTTGGCGAATCGCGAACTTAATATCGCGGAGTAAATTGTCGAACCATAGGGCACGCCTTCTGAGATAGAAGCGCTCCTGCGCTGTCTGCACGTTGCCGAACTCGACTCGTGCCCTGCGGTGCGCTTCGTCTTCGCTCAAGCCTTCGCTCTGCAACTCATCGGCTTCGAGTTCGAGATGTGATTTGATCTCCTCGGCAAAATCGTCTGCGCTTCGCCTGTGTCTGAACATGACTAGACCTCCTCGCGGCTCGATCCTCCATCCAGAATCAGTCCCATCGCTCTCGTCAGCCGCTGCCATTCACTGGTCTTTTCCAAGAGCTGCTCACGGCCTTTCGATGTCAGCGAATAGAAGCGCGCCTTACGGTTATTCTCGCTGACACCCCACCTGGCGCTGATCCATTTTTTGTCTTCAAGGCGCTGTAGAGCCAGATAGAGCGAGCCGTGGTCAACGAAGAAAACTTCTTCTGACTGGCGCTGTATGGAGCGCGCGATGCCTTGGCCGTGGCGCTGTCCCAGCACAAGGGTTTTGAGAATGAGCAGGTCGAGCGTGCCCTGCAAAATGGCTATGCGATCGTCGGGATTATTTTGGGGAGGCATCCGACCCAAGCATGCACCTACTTGGGTCGGATGTCAACAGAAGCTCGCGAGGCTGTCTCGAATTCCGCGCAAGGCGGGTCGCGAAAAAATGCAATAGCATCGTTCTTGCCAAACCGGGAAAACGTTTCATCGTCCAACCGGATAGATGACGGAACAAAGGCGGTCTATCCGACGTCTTCTCTTCTGACAATGCCGGAGCGGGGGTTCGCGGGACCCAAAACGGAATAGGGGGCGCATGTTGCAAGAGTTGCGGTTTGCGATTCGGATGCTGTTGAAGCAACCGGGTTTCAGCCTGATTGCAGCGCTGACGAGGTTGCCAACAGCCCATAGCCGATACATGAGTGGCTTATGCCCTACTACACTGCGGGAAAAACGGGCATCGCGTACACATGGCTGTCTGGCTCGCGTCCAGAAGCCAACCATCCGAATCGCGGACTATTCGATTATGAAGTGCGCCTGGACCGCACAACATCCACGAGGCGCGCTGCTGGCATCCAGCTAGAGCAAGAGAAGTCGCCCCTTACTCGACTCGCAGCGATTCCATCGGGTCAAGTTTTGAGGCGCGGGTGGCAGGGAGCCATACGGCCAAAAGGGCGACAATGCTTAATATCACCGGCACGGTTACAAATACGATAGGGTCGTAAGGTTTGACTCCGAAGAGAAAGTTCGCGATAAAGCGCGTGAGGGCGAAGGCTGCGGCAATTCCAATGACTGCGCCGATGAGAGCGAGTTGCATGCCCTGCCAGACGACGAGGTTGCGGATGCGGGAGCGGTCGGCGCCGAGCGCCATGCGGATGCCCATCTCCTGTTTGCGCTGCTGTACGGAGTATGCCATGAGGCCGTAGATGCCGATGGCGGCGAGGATGAGCGCGGATGCTCCGAAGATGGCGAGCAGGAGCATGTTGAAGTCTTCGCGTGCAGTGGAGTGAACCACAACTTCTTCCATGGAGCGGACGCGGGCAACGGAGAATCCGCCGCTGGCTTGGCGGAGCTGCTCGGAGACGCTCGTCATAAATTGGTGCGGGTCAGTGTGCGTGCGGACGAGCCAGACGACGGGGCCTATGCTGGCGTTGAGCGCGGTCATGCCGTCGGGCACCTGCGCCTGCGGGATGATCATGAGCGGGCGCGGGTCGCGGTTTAGGCCGCCGTCGCGGATGTCGCCGACGACGCCGATGATCTGGCGTGCGGGCTCTTCAAACTGAGGGCCGACACCCTTGCCGATGATGATCTGCTGGCCTACAGGATTTTCCTTCGGCCAGTATTTTTTCGCCATGGATTCGTTGATGAGGACGACCCCGGGCGCTCCGGTTGTGTCGCTGTCTTTGAAGTCGCGGCCCTTGAGGATGGGGATTTTGAAGACGTCGAAGTATCCGGGTGAGGTGTTCATCCAACCTGCTCCACCGGTGTAGGGGTCTTTGCCGAGCGGACGGCCTACGACGTTGAAGGGCAGGCCGAAGCCGCCTTCAAGAGGCAGGCAGCAGGTTGAAGCCGAGGCTTCGACTCCAGGGGTAGCGTTGATACGGTCGCGGCCATTCTGCGCCAGTAGCGCGACGCCCGCGGTCTTCTGGAACCGGTCGCCGGTGAGGGACATTTCCATAGTGAGGACGTTGTGCGGGTTGAAGCCGGGGTCGACGTGCCGCAGGGCGAGAAAGGTGCGGATGAGCAGCGCGGCTCCGATGAGCAGGACGAGGGCGAGCGAGACTTCGCTGATGACGAGCAGGGAGCGAGCTTTGCTCTGGCGGAATCCGGTGCCAGCGCGGTTGCTGCTTTCTTTCAGTGTCGAGTTTAGGTCGGGACGCGAGGCGCTGATGGCGGGGAAGAGTCCGAAGATTATGCCGGTGAGCAGCGAGACACCGAGGGTGAAGGCGAGGACGCGCCAGTCGATGCCGACGGAGGCTCCGTGCTCGCCGATGCGGGGGATGTTGCCGGGGCTGAGGGCGAGCAGGGCGCGCACGCCAATGTAGCCGAGGATGGAACCAAGAATGCCTCCGGTCACGGCGAGCAGAAGGCTTTCCACCAGAAGCTGGCGGATGATGCGGCCACGCGTTGCGCCCATGGAGACACGGATGGCGAATTCACGCTTGCGGCCCGAGGCGCGGACAAGGAGCAGGTTTGCTACGTTGGCGCAGGCGATGAGAAGGACGAGGCTGACAGCCCCGAGAAGGACAAAGAGCGATGAACGCACGTCGCTGACGATGCTGTCGCGCAGGGGCTCGACGGCAAAGCCTTCTTTTGGGCCCATCGCCCCTTCGGGGTAGCGGCGGCGGAACTGGTCGGCGGCGACGTTGAGCTGAGCGTTGGCTTGCGCGAGGGTTGCGCCGGGCTTGAGGCGTCCGGCGGCAAGGAAGAAGTGGCCCTGGTTGGTGCTGTTGGGGTCGATCTGGAAGGGTACCCAGATGTCGGCTTCGGGGTCGGTGGCGAACGATTGGCCGAGGACTCCGACGATGGTGTAGGGCTCATTGCCGAGCGAAAGGGCGCTGCCGACGATGTTGGGATTGCCTCCAAATTTACGTTGCCATAGGCCGTAGCTGATGACGACGACCTTGCCGCCGTTGGGCGAGTCTTCCTGCGGGGTAAATGTCCGGCCCAGCATGATGGGCGCGCCAAAGAGCCGAAAGTATGCTTCGCTGACGTGGATGCCGTGGACTTGCTCGGGATGGTCGCCGGTGAGGTTGAAACCGGGACCGCCGAAGTCGTAGGCGGCGACGTCCTGAAGGACGCTGGTCTGCTGGCGCCAGTTGTTGAACTTGGTGGGAGAAGCGCCGGCGCCTTTGCCCTCGGGTGAGGTGAGTAGGAATTGGACGATACGGTCGGCGCCGGGGTAGGTGAGCGGCTTGAGCAGGACCGTGTTGACGACTGTGAAGATAGCGGTGTTGGTTCCGATACCGAGGGCAAGGGCTGCGACGGCTGCGATAGTGAAGCCTGGATTTTTGAAGAGGCTGCGCAGGGAGTGCTTGAGGTCATTCCACAGATTGGCCACAGATGATCCTTTCCCGCCTTGGGTTTTGATTGCTTAGAC
>Ga0206966_1118_pt1 | contig 21740 bp, 17 predicted proteins | sample Alteio_BWOrgHeat_23_FD_152970 | JGI IMG/M metagenome (GOLD analysis project Ga0206966, IMG submission 152970) | Enriched cells from forest soil in Barre Woods Harvard Forest LTER site, Petersham, Massachusetts, United States -... | ecosystem: Environmental > Terrestrial > Soil > Temperate forest >...
AAACTTGAACACAGAAGAGATCGTGATTGCGATTGACGCGGAGATTACCCTATTGCAACAGGCGCGGAACCTGTTGGCTGATGAGAAGCCACGTAAACGGCACACCATGAGCGCCGAAACACGAGCGAAGATTGCAGCCAGTCAGAAGAATAGTTGGGCAAAGCGTAGGAAAACGAGATAGGGAAGGCAGGAGAGGCACTCAGATGTTGGTGTCACAAACATTCATAAGGATGCGCATGCGGCCTGTTGTGCAAGGGTTTCTGGCAGCATAAGACGAATCCCTTGAGGGCAGATGCGAGGAACGTCTGCCCTCTTTTCTGCTTGGTGACAAAACAGGCAACACATGGGCTGACGATATTGTCGCACTTCGCTCCCCGCAACCAAGCCATGGTTCTGCGGTCGTGGTGCTGGCCGACGATACCGACTGGCAACACAGCCCTCTGCGTTCTGGCGTTACTCTAAAAGTTGCCGCGCAATACGACAACCGAAGCGGCGGGGAGCTCGATCCCCTCCTCACCAGAGATCTGTTTGCGCATGATGGGTCCATCGGGATCAGCCTTACCTCCCTCGTGAAGCTCCTGTACGTTTTTGCGTGCCTCCGGCATGTGCGCGTTGAAGTCACGCTGCGACGGTGACCAGTGATATTGCATGCGCCCGAAGACAGATTCTTCGACAGTACCGGTAAAGTGGGCGTGCGCGCCGGTGAATTCCAGGTGGACGCGATGGTTGCTGTCTTGATCTTTATTGACAAGCATGATGGACCATTGACCATCTGGGCGATGGTCGGCATAGGCCGTGACCAGCGTGTGACCGGCATCATCGGTGATGTCAGAGCTGGCTGGGAAGATCTGATTTGCGCCTTCGGGCTGTAACCACTCGTGATTGATCAACTGCGCGACGAAGAACTGCGCGAGCGGTTGGTTGATAGAGAAGTCGGGATGGACGGTGAACATGCCGAAAGTGCCGGCGGAGTCGTTGCAGCCGCGCTCGAGCTGCAATGGAAGATAGTGGAAGTAATAGACGCCGCTGCCGCCGTTGTTCAGGAAGGAGCCGATATAATCAGCGAGCCACAGGCCGCTGAAGATGTCTTCGTAAGTCTCACTGGTGGATGATGACAGATTCGACTCGGTGATGAAGAAGGGGACGGAAGCGGGTAGGCCGTCATTATGCCATACGTCGACGATGTGATGGATGAGTTCCGCCTCATCAGAGAGGCTGGCCCAGGTAATGTGGCAGGGCTCATAGGGATAGTGCTCGAAGGAGAAGAACTGAAGATCCTGCATGCGATTGTGCTGGCGCAGGTAGAGCAGGAAACGGCCGAGCCAGGAGGTGCGGCCGTCGGCGTCGGGCCAGACATCGATGTCGTCGTTAACGCCTTGGAATGACGGGCCGCCAAGCTTGAGGTTGGGATCGGCCTGACGCAGCGCGGTGGCGAACTGAAGGTAGAGCGCGCCGTAGTCTTCAGGCAGCATGTACTGGCCATCGGCTTCTTCGCCCATCTCGATGTAGGAGATGGGATACTTGTGATTTTCGAGGTAGCGAATTTCGGCTGCGGCATTGTCTGGCGTTTCGTAGAGCAGAGCGACCGGCATTATGGCCGGAAGACCGCGGGTGACGCCGCTTTGATAAAAGAGATCGAAGCCGACTTGAGCTTCTTTGGTGTTCGCCGGGCTGTCGGCGGTGTGCCAGGGATCGATTGAGGAGGAGAAGGTTGCCGTCTGCTCCTGGTCGGGCGTGTGGCGAAGGAGATCGTGAAAGGCGCCGTCTTTGGACATGGTGCCGAGGTAGAGCTCTTTGATGGCGTAGCCGACACAGTTTCTTGGATCGGCGGAGCCGTGAGTGTCGCAGGTGTTCGAGGATTTCGTCATCCAGATGCGGACGAAGCGGAGGCGGACGGGAAGATCGGAGAGCATGTGGGTTGCCATGCCGCCATGGGCCCCGGTGATGACCCCGTGGGGGAAGGTGATCCAGGAGCCGCGGGTGGGGAGGCGGATGGGATCGAGGCCGGTCCAGTATTGGAGGACGTAGTCGGTGGCGTAGGGCTCGGCCCAGGAGATCTTGAGCGAGTCGACAAGCTCTTCGCGTGAGAGGTCGAGGATGACCCATTGCGGATGGAGCGAGTCGTCTTCACCAGTGAAGCGGCTGCTGAGGTAAGGATTGCTCTTCCAGTATGTGTTCTCGTCGCCGTCGGTGATGCGCGAGAAGCCGATGTTTCCGGTGCCGTCGTTGCGGGTGACGCCGCGATGAGGTAATGCGTAACCGAACGAGTGGCGTATAAAGCCGATCGATGTAGTGGAGCCGGTAAAGTAACCCTGGCGACCGGAAGGATCGCTCCAAGTACCTTTGGGGTTCCAATGCCAGGCTTCGACAGCGAGGTCAGTGTTCTGGCGATAAGTGACGGGCTGCCAACCGGACTCGAGGACGGGCGGGAGCGCCTGTTTCGTCAGATCGTGATCGATGGCGTCGACGGGGATGCGGTCGACTCCGGCGCCGACGGAATTGCGGGGGTTGATGGTGTTAACGGGACTGGTTGTGTCGATGCGTACAGTTTGTGCGATCAACGACGTGGTGAAAACAAGGAGACTAACTATGCGTGCAGTTTTAAAAAAGCTCCGGTAACGTTGCATTCTGATCTCGTAAGAAAGAGTTGGCTACTTTCAAGAAAGTCACGGCGCCTCCAACAAACAGCAGATCCTTCGCGCTTCGTTTCGGCAGGAGGACAACCGCTTTCAGGAGATAAATTCTTCAAGACTGTGGTCGCTGAAACTTAGGCGACAATCATCATAGCTCGATTCTGATTTCGCCGGTGCCGAGGACCTGGCCGGTTGTGCGCGTCATCCTTGGCGGTATCGATGTTGTTGTAGTAGGTGCAACTTCATGCGCTGAAGGTTTTGAAGTTCTCCAATGGGCAGACATGCATGTTGATACCCGCGGAAGTCCTCGGTTATGAAAAACTACTGCGTATGTGCTGGCTCAAAAGTCTTCGACGGTTTTTGTCGGTCGCAACTTTAGTTTTCAACGCCCCTGTGATGTTGCATGGACAGGTAACCCCCACCGTTCCTGATTGGGCTTTGCCTGGTTCGGCAACACATGAGCAGGTTCCACCTCCCGCAGATTTTCATCGAGCGAGCAGGGTTCTTCCCACCCCAATCGGCATCTTTGACGGACAGGCCGATGTGGGCGGCGCGCTCGTGCCGGGCAGCGCCAGCTATGATCCAGCGACGAAGCAATATGCGGTTACCTCGGCCGGATACAACATCTGGTATCAGCGCGATGAGTTTCGCTTCCTCTGGAAAAAGATGTCCGGCGACGTTTCCCTCACCGCTGACGCCAGTTTTCCCAATCCCAAGGGCTACGATGACCGCAAGGTAGTCCTGATCATTAGACAGAGCCTGGACGATGACTCGAAAGAGGCGATGCTGGGAGAACACGGCTCGGGCATGATTCATCTGGCGCAGCGCTCGGAACGGGGAACGCAGATGACTGATATGCAGTTCCGGTTTGGCGGGATCTTGGACGGAGTGATGGCCAAGCACATTGGCATTCAGAAGCATGGGGATGAGATCGCGATTTTCGCCAGCCTGAAGGGTGAACCTCTGCATCAGTTCGGACCGCCGATCACGGTGCATTTCGAGGCGCCGTTCTACGTCGGTATCGGTTTTTGTTCCCATCTCCCGATTACGACCGATACGGCGGTTTTCTCAAACGTGGTGCTTAAGAATGCGGCCGGCAAAGCCGAATAGCAACACTTTGATTGCTTCAGCCTAAAGGAGTGTGTTCCATTTATGAAGATTTCTGCGTCATCCTCCCGATTCTGCTCCCAACTCGTGGCAGTCGCATTTTCTCTCGTTGTCTCTTCCTGTGCAGCCAGTGCCGCGGAGGCACCGCAGCGTAGTCGCATTTATGTGTATGACCTTCGCACGCATTCATCGAAACTGCTTTTTACAGCAGATACAATCTGGGAGGCACCCAACTGGTCGCCTGACGGCAAGTATCTTATCTCAAACTCGGGTGGACTTATATATAAGCTGGTCTTCAAAACCGATGGAGCGGTCCAGACACCGGAAAAGCTAAATGTTCCACACGATTATGAGTGCAACAACGACAAAGCTATCTCGCCGGATGGAACGAAGCTCGCTTTCTCAGCGTCGCGCGGAGACGATGGGTCCGAAGTGTTTCTCGCCGATCCCGACGGCAGCAATATCAGGCAGATAACGAACGTATCTCCCAGCTATTTTCACGGCTGGTCGCCTGATAATAAAACCCTTGCCTATGTGGCTCAGCGGCGCGCTGGCGGCGACCAGTATGACATATATGACCAGCCGGCAGCCGGTGGCAACGAGACGCGGCTGACTTCGAACCCCCATCACGATGATGGTCCGGATTATTCGCCGGATGGAAAGTGGATATACATTAACTCCGATCGTTCGGGCAAAGAAGCCGTGTGGCGTCTCCCAGCGACAGGCGCGGGTGAGAACGATGCCAAGGCTGAAATGGTAGTGAGCGACAGCATGGAAGACTGGTTTCCTCACATTTCGCCTGATGGCAAAAAGCTGGTCTACATCGCCTATCCCGCAGGCATCCCGACGCATGATCCGCGTGATGTTCACATCGAGCTAAAGCTGGTTGCGATCGAGAACGACAAGGTTGCAAAGAGCCAAAAGGTGCTGGTACAGGCCACAGGTGGCCAGGGAAGCATGAATGTAAATTCCTGGGCCCCCGATTCGATGCGCTTTGCCTACGTCACCTATGAGGCACTGCCGTAAGTCAAATTTCTATAGCCACGTCATTCATTGAGCATCGGATTTTGACGGAAGCGGCAGCACTTAAAAGATGCTGGCACTGTGCCTGCGCTGGATTGGGAGGCACACCTAATGAAGCGTCTACCCCCCGAAGCACTCGAGCGCATACGCGCCAAAGCGAACGTTACTGGATGAACCCAACCCGCTTGCGGATGTGTTAGTCGAGAGGGCTTCAGCGGCATACGACGACCTTGGTGCCGAGCGCGAGCGGAACGCGGGTTTAGAGGAGCGAATCTCCACTTAATGGGAGACTTGGTGGTTCTTCGAGACATGGGTCGCAAGGCCTGAAGCGCGGCTACGTCTGGCCGGCATCGATCCGATGGATATGTGGGATGCCCCCCGAGAACGGAGAACATATGAGACCGATAGAGGCGAAGTTTGTCGGAGTAGAAGGGGCGGAGGGCCGTTCCGAAAGAACTTGCACTGCGTCGGCGAGAGATCTAACCAGACTCTGCCGCGCAGATCTTCGGCACAAATTGAAAAGCACCCGCAGCCAGATAGACCTGCAGGTGCGATGAGGCGGTCCCTTCCCCCGAAGGCCGTCTCACTGCTTAAAACACTACTGGGAGAACTGAACCTTGGACATCCCCCATCGGTGCGCCGGTCTCGCCTCTTCGGTAATCGTTACACTAGGGCGCATCAAAAGCCAGGGCGCCTGGGAGGCGCGCCCGACCGTTCAGGTAGTAGAAAGACCGGCGCTCCCTGCTGGGATTGAGCTTTGATGAGGCAAATCCAAACAATGCAACGGTGGGGAGCCCTGTCGCGTCTATAAGGTTGTGGGAAACATCGGGTTACCAACGACTTGAACGAGTAATAGGTGTGCCCTGTTATCGTTTCACAACCGCGAAAGACAGGTGCCAATCAATGCCAACCACAACTGAAACCCAGCACGACCTTCGCGAAAAGCTGTCATCATTAAGGCGCAGCGCCCGGAATCCTGAAACAAAAGGCACGGAAGCGGAGAGAAAAGCCGCTGCGACGAAGGGCTACCGAGCTTGGGCAGACACCAGGAAACGAGCAAACGCCAAGGCTTCTCGCTAAGAGAACAGCTTGGCGCAGCTGGATTCACAGATTTATCTCCCGCCAGGGTTGTCGAAGTTAATGACAAAAGCTTAGCTTTCCCCTCAATCTGATCAACCGGACTGTACACGAACTGCGTGTCGCGATCGTGCTATCTAACGATCTAATCTGCTCGAGCCGAGCTCATCCGCTGGTCGTCATCGTTCCCATGACTCACGACACCAGCATCGTGCAGGAAACGGATTGCTTGGTGGAAAAGACCACTGCCAATGGACTGAGGAGCGATAGCCTCGCTCAGCTTCACCTCATTCAACCGTTACTGAAGAAGGAAGTGTTGAACAGGATTGGCACTCTCGACAATGCGGACTGGGAGAAGATCCTTGAGAAATTGGTGTGGATGACAGATCGGGCGTGATTTGTTGCGACCATGGACACACCCTCTTCGGTAGTCGCCAGCCAAAAAGAAAGGGCGCCGGCTAGGGGCGCCCTAGTCAGATTGCTAAGGAGTCTGGCCACATATACGCGCGAAACGTTCTGAAAGGACGCGCTTATTTGCGGCGACGGGCTCTCAGAACCGTGAGGGTACCACCGAGCAGCGCGAGTGCGCCAGCCGCGAATCCCGCGTCAACTTCGGGCGCGGTGTGGGGATTATTGGGGTTGTCATGGCCATTGCCATTGCCGTTACCGTTTCCGTTGCCACCAGGGGCTGCATGAGCCGCCAGGCTTAGACCAAAGGCCAACGCTAGTACCAAGGAGCAATTGAGAAATCTCTTCATCATGTTTTCAGTCCCTTAGGATTTTGATGTCGGGGGAGTGAGGTGAGAATCGTTCCTGAAGTCGGCGGCCAGATCTGGCTCTTTTCTCTTCAGCCTCAATCTGATTATGTCTCAAATCGACGAGTTTGAAATGACCCGTTGGAGCGAATTGCGCCATGTAAGCGTAATTCGCCGTGGAACACATCCGTACCCACTTGCTGATTACCAGTTATCTCCTAGGGAAACAGATTGGACGTACTGCATCGCCGTCGTCTTTATCGCTTCGGAAATATGCGTGTAGTGTCAGGTCATCTTGGCGACCGAACAACGCCATGCGGGTCTGGGGAATCCAAACGTTTCTGAGGAGATTTATGAAACCAATATTCAGAACATTGGCTCTTTCCACACTTGCCCTTACCCTGGCCGGCGGAACTGCCGCTGCTTTTGCTCAGGATCATTCAGACCATCCAGACCACACGCAGTACGTAAAGCATGAGGAATGGAAGAAGGGTTACCACATGCGGCAGGAAGACTGGTCCCGCGGCCAGCAGGTCGACTGGCATTCCCATCACCTGAAGCAGCCGCCGAGTGGCTATGAGTGGCGCCAGATCGATGGGAACTTCGTGATGGCGTCCGGCAATGGTGTGATCTCCACGACCGTCGTCGTCCGCTAAAAAGATAGGGCGCCTTTAGAGGCGCCCAAGTCTGTTTCTATTGGAGATTCTGATCTATCTTGTACCAACGCACCAGCTTGGTCTGAGCAATATTGAACACATCCTAGAGAAGTTTGCTTCGTAAGTGGTGGCCTGTGAGTGAGCCAAAAGAATGGGCGCCTGATATGGGCGCCCGAACTTGGATTTTCTAGGGAGGTTACTAACCGCATAGACGCACGAGCCGCTTCGAAGGACTCACTTGGCGGGGAACTGTATCAGCCGAGGTCCCTGTGCTTCTGTGAGCTCACCGGTCATCTGCCGATTGCTTTGAAAGAAACGGCGCACGACATCGGCAACCTCCCGTTTGAAGGCGCGCTTTTGCTTGGTTCGCAGCTTGTGGCCGCGCTTGATCTCCTCAAGCGGCTTTTCCGGGATGGGAACCGGGCAGCGGAACAGCTTCTCGGGACCCATGACGGCTCCCAGGCTGTTGAAGAATTCGTCGTAGGACCTGCGAAATTCCTCCTCGCAATCTTCGCCGCTGGCCGACTGGCGCATCGCTGAAACAGCAACGATTTCACGAATGCCAAAAGCTCCGGCGAATCCCTGCAGCACCGCCAGCAGGAACCAGGCAGGAGCCACGTCATTCATGGTCTTCGTGGCCCGCTGAATCAACCCATACTTCCCCTTCATGCCCTGCATCCGCGAAATCAGCAGAACTTCGGCCGCCTCGGATTTCACGATCGATCCCGGCACGATGGTGAAGGAAATGACATAGATTCCCACCCCATCGAGTTCCAGATCGAGAGAAAGCTCACCCTCTTTGTCCCAGGGCCTTGAGAGATGAGCCATCACCCGGTATACGTTCTCACCTTCGACCATTTCGAAGACGCAAACACTGCGATGCAAAATCCGGCGCAGCATGCTGTCAGACAATACGCTCCGCAACCGCGTGTAATGATGGATGAAGCAGGATTTGCGCTCGCCAACAGAAAGATCTCGGGCAAGATAATCGTCGGCCGCGAACTTGATGGCGAACCTTGGGTTAAAGGGCAGAATCTGGCGAAATATCGGCTGCCTCAAGAAGCGCAGGATTTCAAATTGGCACGGAAAGTTTCTCAGGACACGCATCGCCACACGGGCCATCCGGGACAGTGACCAAGTATCACCCGTAATTCGTATTCTCTGTGCCCATTCCAATTCTTTACCCCCAGCGCAAAACAAAGGTGACTTCGGGTAGCCCAAGCCGGCGCAGCTCGATTTGCGCCCGTGCTATCGCATTTCCTCACAGGCTATGCTCTTCCGATCTGTTCTACGGACGCCAGCAGCGTTGATTTCCAGCCGAGGGGCGAAAATCTGTCGCGGGACTAGGAATACGAATCATCGCGCCCCTCCCGCTAGATGTATCCGGTCCGAGCAGCTCGTTTTCGAGTTCTTGCCTCATGCTGGGGTCAGGGATGTGTATCTCAGCTGTTTTTGTATCCAGGCAATCGTCAAACCCTGTGCGGCTATCTGTAACTGCAATTGCTCGCGATTCATCATGGCGCGCCTGTCTGCTCCTAGAAAGCATACCTATCGGTTGGCCGAGAGATCGGGCTTGAGCGGATCGTCCGGACAAACAGAAGAGGGCGCCGGGGGGATGGCGCCCAAGCCGTTTTCTAGGGAGCCACTAAACTAAGCAGAAAGATGCGAAGTCCTGCCAGAGGGATGCTCAGCGCGGCCGGATCGACGGTAGCGGGCGACGCGGGAGGCACGGATCGGGCATATTGTGCAACAGGTTCGGCGTAAGGCGGCTGCTCGTATCGGAACGGCGCGCCCATGCTGCTGTTGAACTTCTGAAGCCCCCGCCGAACCGACATAATGTGATCCCCCTCGCAGAGATGCGTATAGTGCTCGGCCATTTTTAGATTGGAATGGCCGGCACGCTTGATGATGTCGGCCATGCGGACTCGCCCTTCAGCCAGGCGGGTGATTGCTGTGTGGCGGGTGTCGTACATGCGGAACCAGGTCAAATCGGACGCGACGCGCACTTCCTGCCAGAGCTTCTTCAGGCCGCTTGAGGTCATAGGACGATCGGGAAAGGACTGCTTGCACTGTGTGATTTTGAACGGAAACAAGTAGTGCAACGGCAAGAACGCCCCCAGGCTGTGGGCCCGTCGGACGAGTTGATCCAGTGCCCACAGCGCACCTGCTCCCGCGATTTCGATATCTCGATGCCGGTAGGCGTTCTTGGAGGCTGCGACCGGAACTCGAATCATGCGCTGCGGCAGGTTGATGTCGCCTAACCTGAGTCGGCGGAGTTCGTTCGTGCTCATGCACGTATCAAAGGCAAGCAGGGACCACCAGAAAAGCAGGTTCCAGCGTGGCCTGCTGCGTGCGGTATCAAGCCAGCGTTGTTGCTCGGCAGGCGTGAGGGCGCGGGGCATCTCCTCAATTTCCTCTCTTAGAGGCTCATACTCTCGCTGAGATTCGTCTCGCCAGCTCCAAGCTTTTTTCAGAAGCGCCATTAATAGCGTCATCTCCTGGTTGACTTGCTGCGGTTTCACCGGACATGGGCCGGGCTCTTCATGCGGCCGGCGGCGGCGGGACAAACGGCTCTTCACCCGAGAGGCGGCGCCGCTAATATGTGGCCAAGTGCTCAGGCCTGATTTCCGACAGCCGCATCTCTCCAAAGAAAAGGGTGATCGACCCGAGCTTGCCTTTGTAGTCCTTCTCCGTGTTCGGGCGGATGTACCCGCCCAGTGGCTTCCCATCAGTGCCGAGCGGTGATTTGATCCGCATCCAGGCCTCTGCAGCCTCCCTAAACTTCATGGTCGGTGTGATCTTCGCCTCATCGTCGCTGATCCAAGTGTGCTTTCTTCCAAATGCGCGCGTGTTGATTCCAGGAAAATATTCCATCGTGTCGTCTCCTCTCAGGTTGTCGTTATTGAATGGCGCGCACAGCTGTGCCGACGCCGATACCGAGTTGCTTCGCGATCACTCGCCAGGGGACTTTCCCTAAGCTGTGAGTCCCTTTTAGGGGAAAATCGCTTGGAAGGGATATCTCGCCGGTCGAGGCCGGCCGGGTCGATGGGGGCATGGGGGTCCAGGTAGGCTCTCTTTTTGACCCACCGGTTGAATGTGCCCGCTCTCAAATGGCGCTAGCGAAGTCTTACCGCGATCCTTAGTCACCCATTCGTCACCAGAAGCGAAGCATCAGGGGTGGGACTCTACGTAAGTTATTTGTTTTGTTGGCGTCCCCGACGGGATTTGAACCCGTGTTATCGCCGTGAAAGGGCGGTGTCCTAGGCCGGGCTAGACGACGGGGACGCTTTATTGGCGCGGGAATGGGCACACGCCTGACAGGAACTGCCATCCTCAATGTATCAACTAGGGTGAGCAGTGTCAAAAAAGTGACCTCGCCGATAGACGGAAATCATGAGCAAGATTCGGCCCGGAAGTCCCTCGAGCGTTTTTGCTTTCAACCCTGAACGAAAAGCCCGCCAGTTTCGTATCATTAGACTTGAAGCATGTCGGAAATAGACTTGAGGCACATCGGAATTATTTCCGAACGGTTGCCCCGTCCGAAGACCCGGAAGACGGCAGCGAAGATTTCGTGAAGCCTTCGCGACGCGAATGAATCAAAAATTAAAAGTGCAGTCTTGACGGGTGTTTGACCGTTATTGTTCGCAAACAGGTTTCAAAGATTCGACACGGGACGCGGGCGGACTGTGTTTTCGGATCAAGGGTTTTCCCCTGAGCGAAATATTGAGATGCCGGCGAGACCGGAATGAAATGTTGAGGATTTCCATTTGAAGAACATATTTCGCGTTTGCTTCTTGTCTGTTCCCCTTCTCGCCTTGTCGAGTATGGTCGCCTGCCGTAAAGCGGTGGCAGTTGCACCCGCGCCACAGGCGTTGCCCGTACAGACAATGACCGTTGCGTCCACGCCTGTCCCGCAGTCGGACGAGTATGTTGCGACGATCAAGTCTCGCAGGTCAGCGACCCTGAATCCACAGGTGGACGGCAATCTGACGCAGATTCTTGTTCACTCCGGAGATCGTGTTCAGCGAGGTCAGCTGCTGATGGTGATCGATCCGGCCAAGCAGGAAGCGACAGTTTTGTCGCAGGCTGCTACCGAAAAACAGAAGCTGGCAGTCTACCAATATAACCAGCTACAGGTAGAAAGACAGCGGAAACTCTTTGCAGCCGGAGTGACCAGTCGCGACACACTGGACCAGGCCGAGCAGTCGTACGCAAACTCCAAGGCTGACTACGAAGCGGCTGTAGCCTTGCGGATTTCGCAGGAGAAGCAGCTGGAATACTACAAAATTCGTTCGCCCTTCGACGGCATCGTCGGCGACATTCCGGTACACGTGGGCGATTACGTGTCGGGACCGACGCTGCTGTCGACGGTGGACGAGAATCGTGACCTGGAGGCCTACATCTACATACCGACGGAGCGCGCCGCTCAAGTGCGCAGCGGGCTTGGAGTGGACGTTCTTGACAACAGCGGGCAGCTGATCGAGCACACCTCGATCGATTTTGTTTCGCCCCAAGTCGACAACCAGTTGCAAGGCATTCTGGCCAAGGCCCCTGTTCACTCGACACAAGCCATGCTGCGCGCGGCTCAGCTTGTAAAAGCGCGCGTCATCTGGAAGAACAATCCGACCCCTGTGATCCCAGTGCTTGCTGTGACGCGTCTCGGGGGCCAGACATTCGTTTATGTTGCCCAGAACAAAGATGGCAAATATTTTGCTCACCAGCTGGCAATCGAGCTGGGTGATCCGGTTGGCAATAACTATGCGGTGCTGGGCGGCTTGCGAGATGGAGACAAAGTGATCGTCTCCGGCACACAGTTTCTTGTGGATGGAATGCCCGTTCAGCCGCTGGGATAAAGGCTCGGACAGGGGTATCTCATTTTCGATATGCGACGCGGGCATACACGCCGGCATGACAACAGACAGGTAGGCTATTGTGGTTGATTTTTTTATTCACCGGCCAGTATTCGCAACCGTATGCGCACTGCTGATTATTCTGGCGGGCGCGGTTGTTATTCCAACGTTGCCGATATCTCTCTATCCGCAACTGGCGCCCCCGCAGGTCACGGTCACCAGCAATTATGTAGGTGCAAACGCGCAGGTCGTTGAGTCCGCTGTAACCATTCCGCTTGAAGAACAAATCAACGGAGTCGAGGGCATGCGCTACATCGACTCAGCCAGTTCAAACGATGGCACCAGCTCTATCACCACCACCTTCCGGACCAACTATGACCTGAATATCGCCGCAGTGGATGTGCAGAATCGTGTTGCGTCTGCTCAGGGTCGCCTTCCCCAGGCCGTGAACAGTACAGGCATCACGATCACCAAGGCAAACTCGAATTTTGTTTTTGCAGCGGCGTTTATCTCTCCGCACAAAAGTTACTCCGATCTCTTCATAAGCAACTACATCGACGTTTATGTGAAAGACGCGCTCAAGCGAGTCCCTGGTGTGGGCGATGTTCTCATCTTTGGCGAGCGCAAGTATGCGATGCGTATCTGGCTGGACCCTGCGAGGCTTGCGGCCCGCAGCCTCACCGCCGTCGATGTAACCAATGCTCTCGCGGAACAGAATGTCGAGATTCCCGCCGGTCAAGTGGGCCAGCCTCCCTCTGATCCTAAGCAGGCGTATCAGATTCCCGTGCGCGTAGTCGGACGCCTCACGGATCCCGCGCAGTTCAACAACATTATTGTTAAGAACACTTCCTCCGGTATTGTTCAACTCAAAGATGTTGGCCACGCGGATCTGGGAGCTGAAACCTACTCCACCGACTTGCGCTACAACGGCCAGGACGCCGTTGGCATCGGCGTTCAGCAATTGAGTAATGCCAACGCCTTACAGGTGGACCGCGACGCAAAAGCCGTTCTCGATCAGCTGGCTAAGTCTTTCCCGCCGGATTTCCAGTATGTCATCCCGTTTGATACCACTACGGTCGTCGGAGACTCGATTCGCGAGGTCGTAGGAACGCTGGGCGAAGCAATCATTATTGTCATCGTCGTCATCTTCCTCTTTCTGCTTGATTGGCGGGCGACGATCATTCCCGCCATAACGATTCCGGTATCACTTGTCGGCACGTTTGCGTTCATTAAGATCTTTGGCTTCTCCATCAATTCGCTCACCATGTTCGGCATCACGCTGGCCACGGGCCTGGTGGTCGACGACGCCATCGTGGTTATCGAAAACGTGCAGCGGCATATTAACGAGGAACATTCCGACCCGCATACCGCAACCTCCATTGCCATGTCCGAGGTGACAGGCGCGGTCATCGCCACTTCGCTGGTGTTGATTTCCGTCTTTGTGCCGGTATCGTTCTTTCCTGGAACGACGGGCATTCTCTATCGACAATTCGCGCTTACGATCGCTTTTGCCATTGCTATCTCTGCATTCAACGCGCTCACACTTTCACCGGCGCTGGCAGCCCTATTCCTGCGGGGAGAGAAGGTCAAGCGCGGATTGTTTGGCGTGATCGATCGCGCAATTCAGAAGACCACGCAGATTTATGGGAGAGTTACGTACCGGGTGTTGAGGGTGCGTTATCTCGTGCTGGTGCTCTTTGTTGTTGGACTAGCCTCGACCATGTATCTGTACAGACATGTGCCTACGGCATTCGTGCCGGGTGAAGATCAGAACTACCTGATTTGCGTAGTGCAGGCGCCACAAGGTGCTTCCTTGAGTTATACAAGCAATGTTGCCGATAAGGCCGTGCAACTCATTAGAAAGAACGACGATGTCTATGGAACGTTCTCCGTGATGGGCTTCAGCCTGAGCGGAGGAAGCGCTTCGAACTACGGCCTCATTTTTGTTCCATTGAAGGCTGTTGAGCTTCGCACGAAGAAGGGGAAAGGCCATTCGGCGTCGGACGTCCTGGCCGATCTCTCGCCCCAGCTCTTCGGTGTGCCCGGAGGTCTGGTGGTTATGTTTGAGCCCCCGGCCATTCAGGGCATTGGCTCCTTTGGGGGCTTCCAGTTTGAGTTGCAGGATCTAGGCCGTAATACGCTGGCCGATCTTGACCGCGTGGCTCACCAGATTGTAGGCGCGAGCCGGCAGGGCAAGAAGCTGACCAATCTCTACACCAGCTATACCTCGAACGATCCCCAGCTGCTGATCGCAATCGATCGCGAAAAAGCAAAGGCGATGGGCGTTTCGATCAGCCAGATCAGCTCGACGCTTAGCGTGTTCATGGGATCGCAGTATGTGAACGATTTCGACTTCAATAACCGCTCGTACCGAGTTTATGTGCAGGCGGATCAGTCTTCGCGCATGACGCCCGGCGATCTGCGGAAGTTCTATGTACGAACCGACTCGGGACAGATGGTTTCACTCGACAATCTGGTGACGATCGAGCAGTCTTCGGGACCGCAGGTGATCTCGCACCACAACCTCTTCCGTTCGGCTGAGATCGACGGGTCCGCCGCTCCCGGTTACAGCTCCAGTGAAGGCCTGAACGCGATGGAAGACCTCGCGCGGAAGAATATGATCCAGGGTATGGCTTTCTCCTGGACAGGGCTGTCGCTCGAAGAAATCGAATCGAGCGGCAAGGCAATTCTCATTTTCGGCCTCGGAATTCTCGTTGTATACCTTACCCTTTCAGCCCAATACGAGAGCTTCGCGCTGCCCTTCATTATTCTTCTCGCGGTGCCGATGGCCGTTCTGGGCGCGTTGGGCGCCGTTTCCATGCGTGGACTAGCAAATGACGTCTACTGCCAGATTGGCCTGGTCATGCTGATCGGACTCTCCGCAAAGAACTCCATTCTGATTGTGGAATTCGCCGAGCAGATTCGCGAGCAAGGCAAATCGATCGTCGATGCAGCGGTTGAAGCTGCCGAGTTGCGCCTGCGACCCATCCTTATGACCTCGTTCGCCTTCATCCTGGGCGTTATGCCGCTCTATTTTGCCACCGGAGCGGGCGCATTAGGGCGGCGGTCGGTAGGCACCACAATTGTCGGAGGTATGTTGGTTTCGACTGTTCTGAATTTGTTCTTTATCCCCGCGCTCTACGTGATCCTGCAGTCCATGCTGAATGTCTTCAAGCGAAAGAAGCCTAAGAGCAGCGAAACACTGGAATCTACAGCAGCCCACTAGTCTAGATGCCGAAAGGCCTTTCGGGCATCTGGCCCTAAGCGGATTCTAGGATGATGTTGGCGTACTGGGTTGTGTCTCCGGTGCGAATCAGCCCGATGGCTCGCGGCACACGCGTTTTGAACTGAATATGCGGCTCGAACGTAGTTGAAACGCCGGAGAGCGCATTGAAGTAGACTTGTTGAGTTTCCGGTCCGTTCGCGGCGCGAAACTCGTCTGCCATAAACGACGCGCCAATAACGAAGTTCTGCCGAATCGCCCTAAGGACATCAAGCACGCGCGGAATGTCGTCAACCAGGGAAATATCGACGGTTTCGATCTCTGGCCAGAATGGAAATCCTCGATCGGCGATCACCAGTGTATTCGTATGGCGAACGCGACTCAGTAACGAGTTGATCGCCGGATTCAAAATGCCGCTCATAAGCATGAATTCGCTTCTCCATTGTGCCCAGGACTAAACCGGGAAGTCCTGATTCTGCGACACCCTCGCTCCGACAAACGAGTAAAACATGATGAACACATAGCAGCCAAGCGGTACGAGATAAGCGACGGCAAGGCTCATGGAGGCTTCCGAGATCAACCCCATCGCCGGCGTGAGTATAGCCCCTCCTACAATCGCCATCACCAGCAGTGAGCCGCCGAGCTTTGTGTCCTCGCCAAGCCCTCGAAGACCCATTGCAAAGATCGTCGGGAACATCAGGGACATAAAGAAACTGGTCAGAAAGATTGCCCACATCCCGATCCATCCCGGTTTTGTAACTCCTATAGATACAAGAATTACATTGGCAAGACTATAAAATCCCATCAATCGTCCGGGGCGCACGAATCGCATTAACCACGACGATCCAAAGCGTCCCACGGCAAACGCAACCAGTGATCCGGTAAGAAAATATCCCGCTACCCTTGCTGTTTGATGCGTATAGTCCTGGACATACTGAATGAAATAGCTCCAGGTACCGACCTGCGCACCTACATACAGAAATTGCGCTGCAACCGAAAACATAAAAAATGGCCGGCGCAACAAATGTGAAGGCCTCGATCCCCCGCTCCCCTTGCCCGCTGTGGCGGAACTGCTCCGCGTCTCGGGAAACCGGACGCGCGCAATGATTGCGGCAAGGATGAATGCAACTGCTCCAAGCACGAGGTAGGGCTTGACGACACGAAGTGTCTCGCCCCGGAGATATGCTGCATACTTATGCGAGGCCTGGAGCGCACTGACCTGTGCCGGACTAAGTTCCACGCCGGAAAATATGAAGGTAGTGCCAATGAACACGCCGCTTATGGACCCGATCGGATTGAACGCCTGCGAGAAATTGAGGCGCCGCTCGGAGCTCTCTGGGTCGCCAAGCTCTGCAATGAAGGGATTGGACGCTGTTTCGAGAAATGCAAGCCCGCTGGCGATAACAAAAAGCGCCATCAAGAAGAAACCATAGCGATCGGCAATGGCCGCAGGCCAGAAGAGAAAGGTTCCCATTCCGAAGAGGATCAATCCGGTGACGATGCCCGTCTTGTATCCCGCTCGGCGCATCAGCAAGGCCGCGGGCATGGCAAGCAAAAAGTAGCCGAGATAGAAGGCGGACTGTACCAGCCCCGCCTGAAAGCGCGTGATTGAAAACGACGTCATAAACTGTCGGATGAGCACGTCGTTCAGGTTGTTCGGTACCCCCCAAAGGAAGAACAGGGTGGTAACGAGCGTAAAGGGGAGCATCTGGCCGATGGGGAAAAGCGACGGCCTGGTCCTAATGGGAGTGCGTTTTACAGGCGTCAGCATTTGTAGGTGTCTCCATGCCGGTCTTCAGTTGACCCGAACCATGATCTTCGTAAATTTGTTGGGATTGTCGCTCCACTGCAGTAATGTATCTGGTGTGGCATCGAACGAAACCGTCTCAGTTACATATTCCTCTACAGGAAACCGCTTCTCTTCGAGCATGCGGATCACCTCCTGGAAATTCTCCGGCAGCGCGTTGCGTGATCCCAGAATGTCGAGCTCTTTCTGGACGAAGAAGCGCGTTTCGTAGGCGACATCTTCCTTCGCGTAGCCGATATACACCACGCGCCCGGCGAATGCGACTTGTTCGACAGCTGCGCGAAACGTGGCTGGCCGGCCAACCGCTTCAATGATGACATCCGGACCGCGTCCTTCGGTAAGATCGCGCAATCGCTCCGCGATCGACTCTATTGTTGTGTTAATTAAATGTCTGGCTCCGGCCTTTTTCGCAATGCTGAGCTTTTCTGCCTCTACATCGATTGCGATGGTGCTGGCGCCGCGAAAATTCGCTCCGGCAATGGCGCCCAGGCCAACCCCGCCACAGCCGACCACCGCGATGGTATCTTCAGCATTTACTCTGCCGCGGGCAACGGCGTGAAAGCCCACAGTGAGGGGCTCAACTATGCAGAGTTCGGTCAAGGCCAGATTGGCTGGAAAAATCTTTTCAGCAGGTACCTGGATAAATTCCGTGAGGCCTCCGTCGCGCTGCACGCCCATTGTCTGGTTGAACTGACATGCGTTCGGGCGATTTCCACGGCATGATGGACAGTGGCCGCAACTGGTATAGGGCAAAATAGTGACGTTGGTTCCCGGAGTCAGATCCGGCCGCTGAGTGCTCTCTTCGACTATTGTGGCGGCCACTTCATGGCCCAGAATTCGCGGAAATGTAATGAGAGGGTTCTTGCCGCGAAACGAGTTGAGATCACTGCCGCACAATCCAACGCTCCGCACTCTAAGCAGCACCTGACTTACATCGCGCACTGGCTCGGGGACAGCTTCGATAACAGCCTCACCTGGATGCTTGAGGACAAGCGCCTTCATTGATAGGCCACCTTCTGCGGGCGGGCGACAATCTCTACGAGACGATAGACCCTTGTGGCCGTTTTGCCGGAAAACTGCACCCGCTCATCTTCGCTCATTGCAGATGTATAGTGGTCGAGAAAGCTGAACCACCGCGCATACTCCGTGGCAACCAGGCACACCGGCCAGTCGGAGCCCATCATGAGGCGATGCGCTCCAAATGCCTCGAAGACCGTATCGAGATAAGGGCGAAGATCGGCTTCGGTCCACAATTGCCAGTCGGCCTCGGTGACCATTCCGGAAACTTTGCAGAAGACGTTTTCTCGTCGCGCCAGATCAAGGATTTGCTCCCGCCACGGAGACAATACCTGCTCGCGAATTCTCGGCTTGGCGAGATGATCGAGCACGAAAATCTGATTGGGATGCAAATCAACAAACTTGATCGTCTGTGGGAGGTGTCGTGCGTGGATAAGAATTTCATAAACCAGGCCGGTCGGAAGCAGAGCTCCGATGCCACGGTTGAAATCGTCGCCCAGTATGAAGTTATCGTCCGGCTCAGCCTGGATTACGTAACGCAAGCCTCTCAGTTTTGGATGAGCGGAGAGATTATCAAGACAAGAGGAAAAACCTCTGCCGGCTATGGAAGCCCAGCCAACCACGGCCTCTATGAACGGATGCGCGTCAGCAAGCGAAAGAAGGTCGCGTGTCTCCTCAAGAGTCTGCCGGGCCTGAACAGCGATTGTCCCGTCTATCCTGGCGGATTCCATTGCCCTTGAGAGATCAGCGGGCGTGTAATCGCGCTGCAACTCCGCCATGGCGTTGTCGATCCAGCCGAATTCTGCTTCTGTGTAGCGCCATAAATGATGGTGGGCGTCGATGCGGTTGGCCATGATTTGTCTGAGTGGCTCAAGCCTATATGTAGAGGCCAAAATAGTGCAACGTGCCCATGGATTTCGCTCCCGACTATGCAGCAATGATTTGGAGAATGCCTATGGCTAGGTTCGCCACGCGCGTCCGTCTGGATAGCTGAAGGCTTTTAGCGTTTCGGGGTATATCTCTACGCTGTAGCCGGGCTTTTCCGCCAAGAGGTAGTGACCGTTCCTGATCCGCACCGGATCGACGAAATGCTCATGCAGGTGATCCACAAATTCGGTTACACGGTCTTCAAGAGACCCTGAAACGCGAAGGTAATCAAATGCGGAAAGGTGCTGGACATACTCGCAAAGTCCCACGCCACCGGCGTGAGGACACACCGGAATATTGAACTTTGCCGCCAGAAGAATGACCGCCAGATTCTCATTCACTCCGCCCAGGCGGCAGCTATCGATCTGGCAAACATCGATCGCCCTTGCCTGCATCAATTGCTTGAACATGACCCTGTTGTGGCAGTGTTCTCCGGTTGCGATGCGCACATTTGGGACCTCCCGTCGGATGCGTGCGTGACCGAGGATGTCATCCGGACTGGTCGGCTCCTCCATCCACCAGGGGTTGACTTCAGCGAGCTCACGCGTGCGGTCGATGGCTTCGTCCACGTCCCATTTTTGGTTGGCGTCCATCATCAGCTTTCGCCGTGGACCAATCTTCTCTCGAACCAGGCGCGCCCGCCGCAAATCTTCGGCCGGAACTCCGCCTACCTTGAGCTTGAAATGGGTCCAGCCTTCGGCCAGCGCTTCGTCACAGAGTTGGGAAATTTTCTCATCGCTGAAGCCAAACCATCCTACTGACGTTGTGTATGCGGGGTATCCTTGCGCTTTCAGATTTTCCAGCCGCGATTCCATTCCCACGCGGCGTTCCCGCAGCAGGGCTATCGCCTCCCCGCGCGTGAGGACGTCGCTGATGTAGCGGAAGTCAACTGCAGCGGTGATTTCTTCCGCTTCCATTTCGGCGAGCAGCTCCCACAGTGGCTTGCCTTTGACGCGCGCGTAGAGATCCCACAAGGCATTGATCAGCGCAGCGGTGGCAAGGTGAATTACGCCCTTCTCGGGACCAAGCCACCGGAACTGGGTATCGTCTGTGAGACACCGGCTGAAAGCGCTGAAGTCTTCGGCAATCGACGACACGGTGCGGCCTATCGCAAAGCGTGACAGGTAACGGAGCGCCTCTACGCAAAGTTCCGTTCCGCGGCCAAGCGTGAAGGTTAGACCGTAGCCGTGGAGTCCATGATTCGTTTCGAGAATGCAGTAGGCAGCCGAATAGTCAGGATCCTTGTTGACGGCATCCGAGCCGATATGTTCGCGCGACGTTGGAAATCTCAGATCGATGACGCGCACATTTGTGATCTTCAAGTCGCTCAAGCGTAGTCCTCTCCTCGGCTTCAGGCAGCGGTCAGGCCGCCGTCAATGGACACTATGGAGCCTGTCATAAAATCCGCTTCGGCAGAGCATAGATAGCGGACTAGCGAGGCGATCTCTTCGCCTGTGCCGAGCCTACCAATGGGATGGCGCGCCGTGACTTCCGCACGCGCCTTTTCCTTTTCGTGCGCATGATATTTCTCCAGATAGCTCTCCACGAAGGGCGTGGCGATCGTGCCAGGGCAGATACAGTTCACGCGCAACTCCTTCGCATATTCGACTGCGAGCTGGCGGGTCATGGCGATCACGGCCCCCTTGCTGCTGCAGTATGCGAAGCGTTGCCGAAGGCCGACCAGTCCCGCGATAGAGCCCATATTGACGATGCTGCCGCGACTTGCGAGCAGCTGTGGCAGAAAAGCGCGGGTAACGAGATAAATGGATTTCACATTGACCTGGAATAAGCGGTCGAAGTCGCCTGGGTCGGTATTCATGATGTTGCCTACATGACCAATCCCAGCGTTATTTACAAGGATATCGAGCTTGCCGGTCTGCGCCGCGGCGACATCGACTGAATCCTCGCTGGTTACGTCTAGAGGAATGGCCTGGGCGCTGGCGAGGTCTGCTGCGAGTCTCTTCGCGCTTTCGAGATTTATGTCGGCAACAAAAACATGGGCTCCGGCGCGGGCTAGCTCGCGGCATGTCGCCTCGCCGATGCCGCTGGCACCTCCAGTTACCAAAGCTAGTTTGTTGTCAAGACGAAAGGCGTCATTAGCCCGCGACTTACCGGTTATCGACATTCAGAGCATTCCCATTCAAGAAACTTGCGGTTCCAAACTTATGATCTCGGAGCGAAACTTTTCAGGTCATCAAGGACAACTCCATCTTTTTCGCTCGATAGATACGCTGCTTCAACTACGCGCATCGTATCAATCGCATCCTCCACGCTCGTAGGTAACTTATCGGTTGTTCCAGTCACATACGATTGGAGTGATCCCATCGATCCCGCAAATGCGTCCGGAAACCAATTACCTTCGGTAGGTAAGGTTCGCCACTCTGCTTCGCGGACTGCGTAACGAAGAGAATCGGCCTTTCCCGCGGGATAGTCCAGATTGACACCCATGACGGCGTGCAACGCGCCTCTGGTTCCTTCCCACTGAACATAACTGCGTTGAGAATCCTGAAAGGTATGTCCGTGATTGGTGGCGATGTAGACGCGCTTCCAATCCCCGTAGTCCATAATTATGACGCTTTTCGTTGCCGCGAGCTGTGGGGTTTGCGGATTTCGCAACGTCTTTGCAAGGACGCGCTTTGGATTGCCGAACCATGATCGCACCAGG
>Ga0206966_1119_pt1 | contig 21451 bp, 23 predicted proteins | sample Alteio_BWOrgHeat_23_FD_152970 | JGI IMG/M metagenome (GOLD analysis project Ga0206966, IMG submission 152970) | Enriched cells from forest soil in Barre Woods Harvard Forest LTER site, Petersham, Massachusetts, United States -... | ecosystem: Environmental > Terrestrial > Soil > Temperate forest >...
TCGGTTCCGGCCGTTCTCTACGGCGGCAAGAAAGAATCGATCTCGCTCAGCGTCAACGCCAAGCAGGTCGCAAAAATTCTGCGCTCAGAGACCGGCCACAACACCATCTTCACCGTCCACGTGGAAAAGGGCGACGATGAAAAAGCGATGGTGAAGGACTGGCAAGTCGATCCGGTCAGCGGCCGTTTGCTCCACGTCGATCTTTTCCGCATTGACGTCAACGTCCGCATGCGCGTCAAAGTTCCCGTTCACACCTTCGGCGAGCCGATGGGCGTGAAGGTTCAGGGCGGCGTCTTTGAAATCGTCGCGCGCGAAGTTGAAATCGAGTGCTTGCCCGGCGACATTCCGGAGGATTTCCGCCTCGACGTCAGCGAACTGGCCATCGGCAAACAGCTCCGCGCCGGCGACCTGCCGCTCGATCCCGCGAAGATCAAGCTCGTCACCGATAACATGCAGGTTCTCGCGCACGTCGTCGTGCTGAAGAAGGAAGAAGAGCCCGCGGCTGATGCTGCCGTGGCTGCTGACGCCGCTCCTGCCGAGCCCGAAGTGATGAAGAAGGGTAAGAAGGAAGAAGAAGGCGCGGAAGGCGAAGCTGCCGCTCCGAAGGCCGAAAAGTCCGAGAAGAAGAAGTAAGCGCGCTGCTCGCGGCCTGATTCTCGAGCCGCGTGCCGCCTTCCAGGATCGAAGATCCCACAATGAGCGCTCGCAAACGACTCATCGTCGGCCTCGGCAATCCTGGCAGCCAGTACGACTGGACGCCTCACAATCTTGGCTTCATGGCGATCGACGCGCTCGCCGAACGTCACAGCATTCGCGTCACGCGCCCGGAATCAAAGGCGCTCGTAGGGTTGGGAACGATCGCGGGCCAAGACGTAATTCTCGTCAAGCCGCAGACGTTCATGAATCTGAGCGGTGGCTCCGTACGGCCGCTGCTTGAAAAGTACGAAGCGGACGCCGCGGAAATGATTGTGGTGTCCGACGACGTCGCGCTGCCCTGGGGCATGTTGCGTATTCGCGAGCGCGGCAGCGCCGGCGGGCACAACGGGCTGAAGTCGATCATCGGCTCGCTGGGTTCGAATGAATTTATTCGCGTGCGCTTGGGCTGCAAGCCCGAGCATCCGCTGGGCGACATGGCCGATTTCGTGCTCGCCCCGATTCGCAAGCCGGATCGAGATGCGGCGTTGCAAATGGTCGGCGAAGCGGCAGACGCCGTGGAGCTGATTCTGTCCGGTGGCGTGCAGAAGGCCATGGGCCAAGTCAACCGCCGCGCCGAAGCGGACGAAGAGAGTTCGGAGCAGTAAGCAGTGCCGGAAAGTTTCTGAATTTGACGAGGAGTAGAGAAACCATGGAAGAGCGTTTGTACGACGTAATTTTCATCACCCGCCCGGATACACCGGAGCCGGAAATCGACAAGATCATCGCCACGCTCGAAGCGACCGCCACGGAGAAGGGTTCCAAGGTCGAGTCGGTCGCGAAGTGGGGCCGCAAGCGCATGGCCTACCGCGTTCAGAAGCTCCGCGAGGGCTACTTCGTGTACCTCGTCGTTCGCTCCACCAATGGCGACGTCGTGAAGGAAATCGAGCGCCGCTTGAAAGTTTCCGACCCGGTCATCAAGTACTTGACCGTGCGCCTCGACGAAGAATTGAAGCGCCAGGAAAAGTTGAAGCGCCACCGCGAGCGCCGCGCTGCTCGCCGCCCGCGCAAGGCTGTCGTCGCTCCCTCCACCGCTCCGGCGATGACGGGTGCTTCCTCCGCCGACCACGGCGTGCAGTCGTCGTCTTAACGCACATCGGTATTCGCATCACGCGGCCGCTGCTCATTGAGATCGGCTCGCGGCAGGTTCCGGCTCGCATTCGCACCGCGACGCGCGCCGGTGAAAAAATTTAGGAGAACTGAGCATGGCAGACGAAACAACACCGGCACCGCAGGCACCAGCGTCAGCAGCAGCACCGCAAGCATCTTCCGGCGCCCCAAGTGGGGCACCCTCTGGAGGCCCGTCTTATGGCGGCGGCCACGGCGGCCCGCGTCACTCGGGTCCTGGCGGCCCGGGCGGTCCCGGCGGACGTCCCGGCGGCCCGGCCAAGCGCGGCAAGCGGAGCTTTGTTCGCAAGAAGAAAGTCTGCCGCTTCTGCGTCGATAAGGCCGACTTCATCGACTACAAGAAGGCCGAGATCCTCGCGCCCTTCATTCAAGAGCGCGGCAAGATTCTGCCCCGCCGCATGACCGGCACCTGCGCGCGTCATCAGCGTTGGCTGGCCGTCGCGATCAAGCGTGCGCAAAATATCGCGCTGCTTCCGTTCGCCGCGGAACTCTAGGATTCACGCGCTCTGGTTGCCGCTCGCACGCCGCGGGCGTGCTGGGGCGCATAACGGCACTCGCACCACACAAAAAGACTCGAGGTAAGGAAAATGCAGATCATTTTGCAGGAAGACGTCGATAAGCTCGGACACCGCGGCCAGCTCGTGGAAGTCGCTGAAGGTTATGCGCGCAACTACCTGTTGCCCCGCAAGTACGCCATCGAAGCCACGCCGGGCAATCTGAAGCGGCTCGATAAGATGCGCGTCGCTTTCGCCAAGAAAGAAGCCGTCGAAAAGGGCGACGCCGAAAAGCTCTCCGAGCTTCTCGCCGCCGTCACGCTCGAATTCGCGCGCCGCACCGGTGACGAGGATCATCTGTTCGGCTCGGTCACCTCGGGCGACATCGCCGAGGCTCTCGAAGCCAAGGGCTACAAGATCGACAAGAAGAAGATTCACCTCGCCGAACCCATCAAGGCCCTCGGCGACTTCGAAGTTCCCGTGAAGCTTCACCGCGAAGTCACCATTCCGGTGAAGGTCCACGTCAAGAAAGAAGAATAGTTTCCATCTCTCGGCGGCACAGTCCTTCGGGGCTGTGCCGCTTTTTTGTTTTCAACAGCCTTGCACAGCCGTGCACAGCTGGTCCAATTGACCCGGGCGTTGCGCTCGACCACACTGCTTCGCTCGACCATCACATCTAGTGTCTTGGCGTCGTGCCGCACTCAGGCGCAAAATTAGAAAATACTCATGGCCACCAGCGACACTTCTCTCGAACGCCCCCTTCCGCACAACATCGAAGCCGAGCGCAGCATCCTCGGCGCGATCCTCCTCGATAATTTTGTGCTCAACGCCGCGATCGAAAAAATCCGCTCCGAGGATTTCTTCCTCCCACAGCACCGTCACATTTTCGAGCGCATGGTGCAGCTCGGCGAAAAGCAGCAGGCCATCGATCCCATCACGTTGATGGAAGATCTCACGCGCCGCGGCGAACTCGAAGCCGCCGGCGGAGTCGCCTACATCTCGCAGCTCGCCGACGGCTTGCCGCGCGTCACCAACGTCGAGCACTACGCGCGCATCGTCAAAGAAAAAGCTCTCCTTCGTAACCTGATCCACACCGCCGCCGCGATTCAGGAGCAGGCGCTCGCCGCCAGCGAAGACGCTGACGTGATCCTCGACCGCGCCGAATCCGTGATCCTCGGCCTCGCCGAGGATCGCATCAAGACCGGCCTGATCGGCGTGAAAGAAGTCGTCCGCGAAAATTTTGATCGCCTGAATAAAATCCTCACCGAAGGCCGCCGCGTCACTGGCCTCTCCACCGGCTACGGCAATCTCGATAACGAAACCTCCGGCCTGCAGCCAAGTGAAATGATTGTGCTCGCCGCGCGCCCCTCGATGGGAAAGACGGCGCTCGCGATCAACATCGCCAACAACGTCGCCGTCCGCAGCCGCCTGCCCGTCGCGATCTTCAGCCTTGAAATGTCCAAGGAGTCGCTGCTCGTCCGCATGCTTGCGTCCGAAGCCCGCATCGACGCGCACAAATTCCGCACCGGACACATGGGCAAAGACGACTGGAACAAAATCGTCCACACGCTCAACGGCCTTTCCGACGCGCCGCTATGGGTGGACGACACCGCCTCGATCACCGTGATGGAAATCGGCGCAAAGGCGCGGCGCCTGAAGCGCGATCGCGGCCTCGCGCTGATCCTCGTCGATTATTTGCAGCTATGCTCTCCCACCACCAGCGCTGGCCGGCAGAGCAATCGCCAGGAAGAAGTTTCCGGAATGTCGCGCGCGCTGAAAGCTCTCGCTAAAGAATTGAAAGTTCCGGTGGTCGTGCTCAGCCAGCTCACCCGCGCGCCCGAGCGCGAAGAGCGCAAGCCGCAGCTCTCCGACCTCCGCGAATCCGGCGCCATCGAGCAGGACGCCGACATGGTCATGTTCATCAACCGCCCGAATTTTTATAAGACCGACATGCCCGAAGAAGATCGCAACAAAGCCGAACTCATCATCGCCAAGCAGCGCAACGGCCCCACCGGTACCCTGAATTTTGTCTTCCTCTCCCGACACACCCGCTTCGAAGAAGCCGCCCCCGACGCCTGGTCTGGCGGCGGTGGCAGCGACGAAGAAGGCTTCTAACTAAAGTGCAACGGGCCATTTTGAAAGAATGGCCCGTCATCCAGAGGCCGATTCATCGGCCGAAGGAACTCTCCCCGGCTTTTCTTTTCCTTCCTCATCACTCCGCGTCAACCACCACTACCTGTAGTGGCCGGTTCGCAGCCTTCCGCGAAGCGGGCGCCTTTGCGCCCCGCGTCCCCACCACCACACACGACCGTGTCGCCCCACCCTCACCCACTCGCGACCCGGTCCCCCAGCCCAATCTGGCTCTACCCTAACCCCCTCCCCCGCACTAACTTAGAACCACCCACCCAACTCGACCGGCGCCCCCAAGTTTGGCGCGCAGCATGCATTTCACAGTACCGAGTGTTGACACAAACGCCGCCTTTCGCGTCTACGCGGCAAAATTTTTAAAGGGACTCTGGCATTCTAAACGCCGATGAAAAAAGCGATTCAGTTCGAAGGCCGCCCCGTTTGGGCGGAAATTTCCCTCAAAGCCATCGAGCACAATCTGCGCGTCATCCAGAAACACATGGCGCCGCGCAAGCCCAAGATCCTCGCCGTCGTGAAGTCCAACGCCTACGGTCTCGGCGCCGTCCCCATCGCGAAGACTTTGCAGAAAGCCGGCACGGAATGGTTCGGCGTCACCTGCGCCAATGAAGGCATCGAGCTGCGCGAAGCCGGAATCAAGAAACGCATTCTTGTCCTCACCGGTTTTTGGCCCGGCGAAGAAAAGCGCCTGATCAAGCACGGTCTCACCATGACCGTCTCGCGCGCCGACGATTTGAAGTATCTTGAGCGCGCCGCAAAATCTTCGCGTCTCAAAGCCAAAGTTCCTTTTCACCTGAAAATCAATACCGGAATGAATCGCCTCGGCATCCAGCCCGAGGAAATCGAAACTTTCGCGCGCCTGCTCGCCGACTGCCGTCACATCCAACTCGAAGGCACCTACACGCACTTCGCGTCTGCAGAAGACTTCACGTCCGGCCAGACCTGCACGCAGGAAAAACTATTTCTCTCGTGTCTCGATCGCCTGCGCTCGCTCGGCGTTTCGCCCGGCATCGTTCACATGGCCAATAGCGGCGCCATCAGCGCTCGCCCCGAGACTTGGGCAGACATGGTTCGCCCTGGCGCAATTCTGTACGGGTACTACCAGTCCTTCGATCCGCCGGAAAAGAAAAAAGAAGTGATGGGGCAGATGCCGCTTCAGCCGTCGCTCTCGCTCCGCGCTCGCATCATCGCGCTTCGCGATCTCGCGCCGGGTCAATCCGTTGGCTACGCTGCGCGCTTTATCAGCAAGCGCCCGTCGCGAATCGCCGTCATCAACGCCGGATACGCCGATGGCGTCGTCCGCGCCCTCACCAATAAAGGCCAAGCCCTCGTGAACGGCCGACGCGTTCCCCTGGTCGGCACGATTTCCATGGATCTCACCACGCTCGACGTCACCGACGTCCCAGACGCCAAGCTCGGCGACGTGGTCTCGATCTTCGGCGCCGACGGTGACGAAGAAATCCAAGTCTCCGACGTGGCCGCGTCGATCAACACCGTCACGTCCGACCTTCTCTGCGCGCTCGGCCGCCGCGTGCCGCGCTTTTACTTGTAGCCAGCCGCGCAGACGCACACAGGTCGATTCGGGCGCGGGCGCTAAAATCCGACTGTCAGTCATACTTTAACGCTGTTTAGCATTAACGCCGTTAACATGCTTTTGCTATACTCCCGCTCGCACGCAGTGCACGTATCGCGCACTTTAGCTTTTGTGCGCATACTTCTTCAGGTTTTTGCCCCATAAACCCGAATGAAGTTTGCATCCTGGTTCGCGTGTTTTTTTGAGGCCGGCCCCTATGCAGAGAACGCCCAGCTCTCCCGCAAAGCAGCCTGTAGCCGCATCAAATGAAGTTTTCGCCGCGCGTTCTGCGGCAGCTCCCAGAAAAAATGAAGATCAAGCCGGCTCGTTTTGGGACATGCTCACCATGCGCATCGTCTTCGTCGCGATCTGCGTCGCAGCAGGTTTTCATTTCCGTCCTTTTACGGTGTCTAAGGAATTCGGCGCCGCAATCGGATTTCTCTTTGGACTCTCGGTCATTTTGTTCGAGTTGCGCCTCCGCCGCGCCAGCCTTCGCCGCCTGATCGGCGCCGCCACCGGCTCGATTCTCGGCATCCTCGGCGCGTACCTCACGTCGCTGATTCTCACCCACACCACCATGCCGGAGAGCACGCGCTCCTTCTGCTCGCTCGCCGCGTTTCTCGTCATGGCTTACATCGGCCTCGTGCTCGGCGCCAATAAAGGCGACATGCTCAACTTGCAAGCCTTTGGCGGCGTCTTCGGCAGCGAGCGCGGCACCAAGCACGCGGTAAAACTGCTCGACACCAGCGTCATCATCGACGGCCGAGTCGCAGACATTGCCGAAGCACAATTCCTCGACGGCACCATCATCATTCCGCAATTTGTGTTGCACGAATTACAACTCGTCGCCGACTCGGCCGACCCGCTGAAACGCCAGCGCGGCCGACGCGGCCTCGAAGTCTTGCAGCGCATTCAAAAAATGCCGTACCTCGATGTACAGATCGCTGAAGACGATTTCGCGCAGGTTCCCGAAGTCGATCTGAAGCTCATCGAACTCGCGAAGCGCTACGACGCGAAAATCGTCACCAACGATTTCAATCTCAATAAAGTCGCGCAGCTCCAGGGCATCGAAATTCTCAACGTCAATCAGCTCGCGAACGCGCTCAAGCCCGTCGTGCTCCCCGGCGAAACCATGCGCGTCTTCATCCTTCGCGAGGGCAAAGAATACAATCAGGGCGTCGCCTATCTCGACGACGGCACCATGGTCGTCGTCGATGGCGCGCGCAAGCTCATCAACAAAACCATCGACATCACCGTCACTTCCGTCCACCAAACCACCGCCGGCAAAATGATTTTCGGCCGCTGCGACGAACGCGGCGAACCGCAATCGTCGCGCAGCAGCAGCTCAAGTTCGAGTTCTGCGTTGGGCGGCCCAGGCTCGTCCCACGCGCACTCCAACATTCCCGCGGCCGCAACAGCGCAACAGCATTCCGCGCACGCCCCCCAAGCCGCAGCCGCCGCATCATCGCAATCCGCGCACGCCGAGCCTCCATCCGCGGTGCGCGCACTAGAGAGCGCCTCAACAACAGGCGGCGGCGAACGCCCCCCGCGCCCCCTCTACCCCGACCCTAGCCGAAGCTAATCCGCGTCCACATTTTCGTAGCGCAGACTTCAGTCTGCGCATCTTCGCCTTTCCGGGTGCCGCACCCTTTGCTTCTCAAAAAGGGTGCGCGGCACAGCGTCAACTCCAGCCGTCCCTAGCCCCCACCGCACGTCTGCGCTACACTACCTCTCCCTCATGACCCGTATCGCAGCCATCATCCCCGCCGCCGGACTCGGCACCCGCATGGGCGCTGACGTCCCCAAACAATTTCTCGAACTCGACGGCGTGCCGCTCGTGATCTTCGCGCTCCGCCGCATCGTCTCGTGCAGCGCGATCACCGATCTCTTCATCTCCACGCGTGCCGACGATATCGTCTCGCTCCAAAACACCGTCGCCAAAGCCGGCCTCGGCCTTCCCGCCCGCGTCGTCCACGGCGGCGACACGCGCCAGCAGTCCGTCGCCAACGCCCTCGCGCAAGTCGATCCCAACACCGAAATCGTTCTCGTTCACGACGCCGTGCGTCCCTTCGTCACCACCGAGCAAATTAATCGCGTGATTGCTGAAGCCCGCACGCGCGGCGCCGCCATTCTTGGCATCCCCGCCATCGACACCGTAAAAGAAGTGAAGCGCACCAGCCTCCCCGAAGACATGGCGCTCATCACCGCCACCATTCCCCGCGAACGCGTCGTCCTCGCGCAAACGCCGCAAGCCTTTCACTACTCGCTCCTCCGCGACGCCTTCAAAAAAGCGCAGCAAGACGGCATCGTCGGCTCCGACGAATCTTCCATCGTCGAACGCTACGGACACGACGTCTTCGTCGTCCTCGGCTCCCAGCGCAATTTGAAAATCACGCGTCCCGGCGACATGGACCTCGCGCGGTTCTACCTCGAACAGGAACGCAAAGAATCCGCCAGGCCGAAATCGGAGAAAAAATCGTGACGCGCTCCGGCATCGGCTACGACCTCCATCGACTCAACGAAGGCCGCCCGTTGATGATCGGCGGCGTCCACGTGCCGTACGAAAAAGGTCCCGTCGGCCACTCGGATGGCGACGTCCTCGCGCACGCGCTCTGCGACGCGCTTCTCGGCGCCGGCGGCCTTGGCGACATCGGCACGCACTTCCCCGATTCCGATCCAAAGTGGAAAGGCGCGAACAGCCTCATGTTCCTTGAGCACACGCGCAAACTTCTCGACGAGAAAAAACTCCGCATCGCTCATCTCGACGCCATCGTCGTCCTCGAACGTCCCAAGCTCGGCCCGCACTTCCCCGCCATGCGCGAAGCTCTAGCAAAATCCCTCGGCATCCGCCCCGATCAAATCAACCTCAAAGCAAAAACCAACGAATCCGTCGATGCCGTAGGCCGAGGAGAAGCCATCGCCTGCCACACCATCGCCACTCTCGAAGGCTGACGCGTCGCGTTATCGAGCCACACACCACGAGTAACTGACCACCCGCGTACAATTATTTCCGATGCATGAAGAACCCGAAGACGTCGCCGCCGAAGAAACGTTAGCCGCGCCGCCCGAAGTGCGCTTCAGTGTTCAAGACGTGAACGACATCGCCACGCGTCGTGGCTGGCTCGTGGATCACGCGATGGTCGATAACGAATCCTTTCCCATCCACGTCTGGTTTGCCCGCGCACTAACGCTCCTAGGTCCGAAATCTCCTACCCTCGACCATCTCGAATCCCTCCTGTCGCTCGTCTTCCACTACGACGCCGCCGCCAACCTAGCCCTCCCGGAAAATCGCTCCGTCCTAGTCCGCACCGGCGCCCGCGAAGTGATCCGCGTCCTCGCCAACAGCATCCTCGACGACGGCGGCATCTCCGATTCCGACCGCTTCAAATCGATCATTGACTCGATCAAAGCAGCCGTCCCCTTCCGCAGCCGCGTAATCTTCCATCCTCTTCGTCTAGCGCTAGCCGGCCGCACCGGCGAAGGCGAACTCGACCGCGTGATTCTGCTCCTCGATCCCGCCTCCAAGCTTCCCTTCTCCGTGAAAGTGAAAGATACTCGCGAGCGCATGCTCGAATTCTGCGCCGCCTTGGATTAAACGTCCGACAGGGCCCAAGCCCGGTCGGCGCATCACAGGCGCCAGCGCCTGTATGATTTAGCTGCTTCGCAATCTTTGCGGGCCATGGCTTCAGCCATGACATTAACGATCACTTTTGAACCGGGCTTTAGCGCCTGAAGGCACAAAAAATGAACTGGATCACCGGCTTCCACGCCGTCGAAGAAGCTCTAGCCGCAGGCCGCGGTCTCGACCGCATTGTCATCGCGCGCGGCCGCCACGGCGACCGCGTGGACTCCATCGTCCAACTCGCGAAACGCCACAGCGTCCCCATCCGCTTCGAAGAGCGCATCAATCTCGATCGCCTCACCGGCACGCGCGAACATCAAGGCGTCGCCGCGCTCGGTTCCGCGAAACCCGCCACCGCCATCGAAGACATTCTCCGCGAGCGCCACGCAAACGGTCTTCTCGTCCTTCTCGACGGCGTAGAAGATCCTCACAACGTAGGCGCCGTGATCCGTACAGCTCTCGCCGCCGGCGCCAACGCCGTCGTCATCCCCGAACGCCGTGCCGCCGGCCTTACCGACACCGTCGAACGCGCTTCCGCCGGAGCGCTCGCGCACCTGCCCGTCGCGCGCGTGAAAAATTTAGTGAGAACCATGGAAGAAATGAAAGAGGCGGGCTACTGGCTCGTCGGTCTCGACGAACGCGCAGAAAAAAATTACACCGAAGTCGATTACAAAGGTTCAGTCGGAATCGTGATGGGCAGCGAAGGCGACGGCCTGCACGAACTCACGCGCAAGCGCTGCGACTTCCTCGTCTCGCTTCCCACCACGGGCCCCGTGAAATCTCTTAACGTTTCCGTCGCCGCAGGCGTGGTGCTTTTCGAAGCCGTCCGCCAGCGCCGCGCCGCCGGCACAAAAAAATCACAAGCACCCGCGCCGACCGCCGCGCCCACTCCGAAAAAAACGCTGCCCACGGACTAGTCTATTTGTCGTAGGTCAGCAGCGAAAACACATCAATCCCAGGCAGCTTTGCACGTCCATTCAAAAAGCTCAGCTCCACCGCAAACGCCGCGCCCGCAACTTTTCCGCCGAGTTGCTGCACCAGCTTCACCGCCGCCGCAGCCGTCCCGCCCGTGGCGAGCAAGTCGTCGCAAATCAGCACGCGTTGCCCCGGCTTGATCGCGTCCTCGTGAATCTCCATCGAATCCGTTCCGTATTCCAGCTGGTACGTCACGCTCGCCACTTTTCCCGGCAGCTTCTTCGGCTTGCGAATCGGCACGAATCCCGCGTTCAACCGGTACGCCAGCGCCGGCGCGAAAATAAATCCGCGCGCTTCCATTCCCGCCACCAAATCCACCTTCGTTCCTTCGTAGTGCGCGCACAATTGATCGACCAGCGAGTGAAATCCCGCGGGATCCTTCAATAGAGTTGTCAGGTCGTAAAATAGAATCCCCGGCTTCGGATAGTCCGGAATCTCGCGGATAAGTTTCTTCAGGTCGTCCATGTCTCTCCCTTAGCGTTCGTATTCCACCGTAAATTCACCACCAAAATCGTGATCCACCGGCAGCGCTCCCTCCGCGATTTGCGTTACCTGCGCGCCCTGCGGCCCGCGCTCCAGCTCCGCGCGAAACGCCGCCATCGATTCCGCGTCCCCCGCCGCCGCAACTTCCACGCGCCCATCGCGCAAATTCTTCACCGTCCCGCCAATCCCCAGCCGCTGCGCGGTCCGCATCGCAAAATACCGGTACCCCACGCCCTGCACGTGCCCGCTCACCAAATACAGCCGCGCCATCTCCTCGCCGCCCCGCGCCTCCGCCACCGCCACTCCTCCGCAAAAAGCCCCGAAATTTTACCGTGCCCTCCGTGCTTTTGCATCTCGCCTCACACGCCTTTCCCGGAGTGCGGTTGCGAAGCTACCGCTCCGCCACTCCCCCTCGCACGAGCACCACGAAGCCTCGCCAACCTCCAAGCCGCCCACACGAATTTCCACCGCTGACAACGCAACGCCACCGAAGTAACATCTAATTTTCAAAGATGCCTTGCCGCTCCAGCTCGATCGCCGCCCTTCTACTCGCGCTCATCGCAGCGCCGTTCGTGTGCCACGCCCAAGACGCCGGTCCCCAAGCCCCGCCCCCCAAATACGAAGTAAACCGCGTCTCCGCCGTCCCGCACCCCGGCCCGCCTCCAATCCCCATCCCAGACATCATCCAAAAATTCGCGGCCAACGAAGACGTCGCAAAAAAAGCCTACGACACCTACACCTTCACCGAAGCGATCCGCATGCAGGAAATCAGCGATCCCGGCGGCGAGTTCAACGTCTCAGGCCAGGTCTATTCGCGCCCCGATGGCGAACGTTCCATGCGCGTCGTCGGCCAGCCAAACTCCACTTTGAAAGTCACGCACTTCTCTCTCGAAGACATCCGCCAGATCGCCAGCGTTCCGCTTTTCCCTCTCACTTCGGACCAAGTCGCGAACTACAGCTTCTTGTACGCCGGCCAGCAGATGCTCGACCAGATTAGTACCTACGCATTTCAAGTGAAGCCGAAAGTGCTCGACCGGAAGAAACGCTTTTTTCAGGGAGTGATCTGGGTGGACGACCACGATTTCGCGATCGTGAAAAGTTACGGCAAGTTTGTCAGCGAGTACGGCGGCAACGGCCTGACGCTTCCCTTCACCATGTTTGAGAGCTACCGCGAAAATATCGACGGAAAATATTGGCTGCCCACCTACATCCGCTCCGATGAGGATTACAAACTCACCGACAACCAGAACCAGCCGGTCGTCCCCGCGCGCGGCAAACAAAAAAACGGCAAGCCCATCCCCGAACACGACGACACAGTCCTTAGCGACGGCACCAAACCCGCCGAACCCGAAACCCAACCCGACGAGGTAGTCCAACTCCGACTGGTAATCCACGCCACCAACTTCAAACTCCACCCCCCCTCCGACGCCCCCGCTCCCGACGCAACTCCCTCCACTCCCGCACCAACTAAACCCCAATAGCCCTAGGCTTGATCCACCCCCACTCCAGGCACTATTCCAACTTCTTGCCACAATCAAATTAGCGAAGAACGTCAGTGGCACAGGCTGGAGTTCGCCTGTGTACCTTTGACTTTGATTTTTCCTCGGCCTTTGACGTCATCCAGCGGCCGGTTCACCGTCCGAAGGATATCTCTTTCCTCGCACCGCCGTCGCAACCGCAGCGCGCACACACACGCACACACCTAAGTTTTCGTCTTTGTCTTAAATCAGGAAGGAAGGTACGTCCGTCAGTGCGCCCGATACCGCAGCGGCACCACATCATCCCGCCGTATCGCAAAATCATCAAACGACGCCGCGTACCCATGCCATCCCGGCATGTCCGACTTTTCGCGCCGTACAATGTGCGCCGCCGTAAACATCTGCACGCAACCCTGCCCCTGCGGCCGCTCGATCAACGCCACTTCCAGCTCGATCGATTGCCCCGGCTCAAATTCCCTCGGCGCCAAAAAGAAAATTCCGCTCGAACTGATGTTGCGCGTCACCAGCGTCACCGGATATTTCTCGGCCACGTTGTCCACGCGCGTCAATCGCAATGGCAGCGGCAACGCAGCGCGCGGATTGATCCGCCGCTCGTGCGCAACGCCAACTGTATAGGTGGGAACTCGGGCAAAACGGTGTGGTCCAGGCTTACTGCTGTCCGTTGAATTGATGCCAATGGTCTGCGCGTTTGTTTCGCGCAGTAGAGATGCTCCCGCGTACCGGCCTTTCGGCTCGGACAATGCCCCCATTGTCACGCCCCCAAGAAACGCGCTGAACTTCGCCCTAAAGCTCGCCCAAAACGAGAAAGACAGAAAAGAAGTAGTCCGAATATGAGCGGACTCTTAACTTCGGTCAACTAAGTCTGGGGCGAAAGTGTTCTAGTCTGCAACACCCACCCAAACTCATAACTGCTGGGGCCATTAGCATATACGCCCAGCCACGCCGTCGCCAACCCCTTTCGCCAATCGAATCTGCATCGAAACTAACACCACACCCTTCGCCTCCGTCCTTCTCCATCACCCACCTTTCCAGTCCATTTACGCACTCTCCATGCTCTCCCGCCTTTCTCCTCCCCCTCCGTGGAATGTTCCACGCCCTTGAATTTGTCTTCCACCTTTACCCGCGAAAATCGGATGGCCGCCCACCAACGCATCCGCTATTTTTGTCCAGTCATGACCAAGCAGCTCACCACCAAAACTCTGAAGCCCACGGCCCGTATGTGGCGCGCCATCCAAACCCGCGACGCGAGCGCCGACGGCACCTTCGTCTTCGCCGTCCGCAGCACCGGAATCTACTGTCGGCCATGCTGCCCCGCCCGTCGCCCTCTCCACAAAAACGTAGTCTTCTTCGCCCTCCCAGCCGCCGCCCAACAAAACGGCTTCCGCCCCTGCAAACGCTGCAAACCCGACACCGCCCGCCCGAGCGATCCACGCGTAGCCGTAGTCGCGCGCGTCTGCCGCGAAATCGAAAAGCGCATCACTGCCGAGTCCGACGCTCTAGCCACCACCCAAGCAGCCGAGTCGCGCCTCACTCTCGACTCTCTCGCAAAATCCGAGCGCGTCTCCGCGGACCAACTCGAACGCAGCTTCAAATCCGTGATGGGCATCTCGCCGCGCCAGTACGCCGACGCGCATCGCATGCGCCATCTCAAGCTCCGCCTCGCCATCGGCGACGACGTCACCACCGCGCTCTACGACGCCGGCTTCGGTTCGAGCAGCCGGCTCTACGAGCGTGCTCCGTCTCACTTGGGCATGACGCCCGCAACTTATCGTCAGGGAGGAAAAGGAATGGACATCCAATACACGATCTCGGATTCGCCGCTCGGCCGCTTGCTCGTCGCCGCCACCGGCAAAGGCGTCAGCGCCGTCTACATCGGCGACCGCGACGCCGCGTTGAAGTCGTCGCTCGAAAAGGAATATCCGCGCGCGACGCTCACCGAAAATAAGAATGGAATGAAGAAGTGGGTGGCCTCGATCGTCGATCACCTGCGCGGCCACGAGCCCAACCTTGAATTACCTACAGACGTGCAGGCCACCGCCTTTCAACGCCGCGTCTGGGAAGAGCTGCGCCGCATTCCCTACGGCTCAACTCGCACCTACAGCGAAGTCGCAAAAGCCATTGGCAACCCACAAGCCGTCCGCGCCGTAGCTCGCGCCTGCGCCACCAATCCCACCGCCGTCGTCGTTCCCTGCCACCGGGTAGTCCGCTCCGACGGCTCTCTATCCGGATACCGTTGGGGCACCCAGCGCAAACAAGCCCTACTCCAGAGCGAACGCAGCGAGCTGTAACCTTGCCGCAGTGGGACAGGCTCTCAGCGGGGCGTGCCTTAGTCGCGCGCAGCGCGATGTAGCTTAGGCTTTCGTGCCTGAGCGGGACCAACTCTCAGTTGGTCCCGGGTTGAGCGATCAAAAATCCTGGCAATCGGGCTATCTTCTTGGCGAGATCACAATAGGCGAGAAACGAACGTGGCACACGCCGCTGTTGCCTGTGTGCTTTTGACTCTGTCTTCGTAGAAACAGGCCATTTAAAAAATGGCCCATCATCCTGACGCCCTACAGGGCCGAAGGATCTCTCTTCACTCTTTACAGTCCAGCCCCACCGAAACCCCACCTACCCCAGCGGCTTACTCTTCTCCACATCCTTCGGCCACTTCGGCTTAAACTCCGAATCCGAAATCTTGGGATTCCTCACCATCTTCGTGTAGTGAACCACCATGTAATCGCCCGACCCCGTCTCATTGAACTGCTGCTGCACCGGCAGCCACGACGACTCATCCACCCAAATCTGAATCTTCGAAAATTGATTGCGCGCTTCGTCCGACTTCGGCGTCAACTCCAGCTCCGCCGTCTTTTTGTCTCCGAGCATCGGCTCGCCGATGAGCGTCACCAGGTACGATTTCTGCAATTCGTGCCCGGACGTCCCAAATCCCAACAACAAATATTGATCCACCAGCGCGCGATGCTGCGCCAAATTGTATTCCTCCAGGCGCTTCAGCCCCGGCGTGTAGATGTACACCGAGTCGCCCGTCCGCAAGATCGTCTTCACTTCGGGCGCTTTCAGCTCGAGCAACATCTTGTCGTTGTGCACCAGGATCGATCCGGTTTCGGTGGACTTGTCGTTCACCACCACGGTCACCTTGGTGCGTTCCATGTCCGCCGAGAGGCTGTGAAAGTTTTTCGACACCGAATCAAGCTCGCGCAGCACCGCCTCGAGCGAGAGCGGGGCGTGTGCTTGGCCCGAAGAAGGAACGGCGCGGAAGGTGAGCGTGAGAAAAGTTGCGAGGACGAGCGCTGAGAAAGCGTGTTTCCAATTCAAGCCGGGTCTCCCGAGAATCCTGTGAAAACGCCGCAAAACCGCGCCAATCCGCGGCCTGCGGCCCCAAGGTGAAAGTATAACGATTCCGCACCGCGCCAGAGCGAAGAATCTTCGTCCCGCGCCGCTCGCAGCCGCCGGCCTAAACTCCATCATTCGAGGGATTTACAGCAGGCAAACCAAACGCGTCACAAAAATCTACCGCTTCACCACTACATCATACGAAGCCACAGACCCATCTTGCGCCACGCGCGGCGTGATCTGCGTCACTTCAAATGGCTGGTCTTTCAACTCAGTGAGCGAAGCCGCCAAAATTCGATGCAGCTCGCGCTCCAACTCCGGCGTCGAACGATTCGTGCGCTTATCCGGCGCCAGCACGGTCGCATCCACGCGATAGACCGTTGTCCCCGCGTAGGAATCTTCAGAAATTTGCTGCACAGACGCCACCGCCGCCGCTCGCGTCTGCGGCTGATCGTGAAACCATCGCGCCGGCGTCGCCAGCACAAAAATCACGATCACCACCACGGCGATGTCGTACGGCCAGCTTCCCCGTTCGTACGACCACAGGATCGTCCGTACAAATCCTCGCCAAATCGCGCTCATATTAATGAATGGAAATGCCGTCCACCACTTGCCCGTCGCGCATATGCAACACGCGATTGCCATACTCCGCCGCTTCCGGGTTGTGGGTGATCATCACGATCGTCTGCCCTAAATCTTTGTTCAGCGAACGCAGCAGTCCCAGCACCGTGTCCGAACTTTTCGTATCCAGATTTCCCGTCGGCTCGTCCGCCAGCACAATTTTCGGTTCGCTGATAATCGCGCGCGCAATCGCCACGCGCTGTTGCTCGCCGCCCGACAGTTCCGACGGTCTGTGCTTTAATCTTCCGCTCAGCCCCAGCAAACTCGTCACCGCTTCAAACCGGTGCGGATCGAATCCGTTCCCGTGAATGTGCTGCGCCAGCGCGATGTTGTGATACGCATCCAGTGTCGGCAGCAAATTAAATCGCTGAAACACAAATCCCACTTTGTGCCGCCGCAGCAGCGTCCGCGCGCTGTCGCTCATTTCCGTCAAATTATTTCCGTCCAGCAGCACGCTTCCGCGCGTCGCTCGCGCCAGTCCGCCGATCACGTGCAACATCGTCGATTTCCCGCAGCCCGACGGCCCCATGATCGACACGAATTCGCCCGGCATTACCTCAATGCTCACGCCGCGCAGCGCCGGCACGTCCACCTTGCCCTGGCGATACACCTTCCACAAATTTTCCGTTTTAAGTATCGGCTCCAACCACTACTCCTGTTCGTTCCGAACCTTAGCTACTCGTAAGCCAGCGCGTCCACCGGATCCTTCCGGCTAGCAATCCACGCCGGATACGCCGCGCCCAGTAGCCCACCAACCACCGCAATCGCCGACGCAATCGCCAACCATTTCAGCGGCATCAACACCGTCAGCGCCGGGAATAACTTCAGCAAAATCGCCCGCGTCGTAAACGCCAGCGCAATCCCCGCCACCGCGCCCAGCACGCACAAAAGCCCTGTCTCGCTCAACACAATCGCCACGATGTACGCCTTCGACGCGCCCAACGACTTCAGTACCCCGATCTCTTTCGTCCTCTCGATCACCGTCGTGTACATCGAAAGGAAAATCACCAGAAACCCGATCGCTACCGCGAGCCCGATCATCACGTTGATAAAAATTCCCAGCCCCGGCAAATTCGACGACGTCATCAGCGACACGAAATCCTTCAGCTGCCGGATCGTGTAGTTCGGCAGCAGACTGTGAATCTCATCCGCCACCGCCGGCGTGTGATCGGTGCGATCGCTCTTCACAAAGAAAACGGTCGCCTTGTCTTTCGCCCCCGCCAGATCCTGCAGCGTGTCGCGCATCACAAAAAGGCGCGAGCCTTTTCCGTGCTCCACAATCCCAGCCACGTGCCAGTCGTGCCCCAGCAAATACATCTTGTCTCCCAGCTTCACGTGTTTCGCCTGAGAGTAAATGTCGTCCACCAGAATGTCGTCGGGATCTTTCAGGTCGTGCCCGCCGTGAAATACAAACCCGCCGGACACCTGCTTGAAACTCTCCGGCTCGATTCCAAACACGAGGTCGAGGCCGTTCACCGAATTGAATTGCGTAAACACCGGCGCCACAGCCTGCACGTACTCGAGCTGCGTCAGCTTGTCGCCGATCGCAATCGGCATCGGCGCCGCGCCAAACGCCATGAACATGCTCGCGTTCGGCGCCTGCAGCATGATGTCCGCGCCCACGCCCTCGGTCCGCTTCGCCGATTCCAGCAGCAGCCCGCTCGTCAGTCCCACCACGATGATCACCAGCGTCACTTCCACCGCCACGGCGATCACCGTAATGAACGTGCGCAGCGGCCGGTGCAGCACGTTCTGCAAAATCATGTATTGAATCATTGCTGAGGGTGAAGCTCCTGGCTCGGGCTCAATGGCGCACTCGGCGGATTCGCAGGCGCGTCGCTTACGCGCACCAGATCCGTTCCCTCCGGCTGCTTCAGCACAAACTTATCCGCGCTCACCGTTTCATTCGCCGTCACTTTCTTCACGTCGATCTGCAGCTTGTAGTCTTCTTCCGGCCGCGAGACCACGATCTGCGTCGGGTATGTCGAATCCGCCGCCGCGATCGATCCGCTATACGTCGCGTCCGATTCCAGCGCGCCTTCCGATCCAAATGTCTCAATCCGCGCCACGCTCAAATCTGCGCGATCGAAATAAATCCGGTGCGCGATCTCCCAGCCCATCACCACGCCGCCATGCCCGCCCGGCCGGACCACCGTCAGCACGTAAAATCGTTTCGCGCCTGAAATCTCTTCTTCGATCAATACCGGCGCATGCTCCGGAATCGGCGCCCACAAAAGCGCATCCACCAGATGCTGCGGCCTCAAATTCTCGATGGGTTTGTCGGCCTTCCGCTCGAAATTCGAAGGGCCGGTGATGAATTTGTTCTTCGACGGAATGAACACGCTGAACGTCGTCCCGTCGCTCACCATGTCGAAAATGTTTTTCCCGACCACCGGCGCCTGCCCGATCATGCGGATGTCTGCCGGTTTCTGCGCCAGAATAAACGCGTTCACTTCGTGATACTGCTCGATCACCCCCGAATACGCCGAGCCCGCCGTCAGTTTCAACGACACGCTCGCGTTGATCGATGTGATCGCGCTGGCCTGGTTGTTGTATCGCGCGACCAGTTCGTCCTTCGTCGCCGTCTGCACCGGCAAAGGTTTGTCCGCGGGTGCCACCGCAGTTTTCTTGCTCACTGAGCAGCCGCCGGCCGCCGCCGCAATCAGCGTTGCGCACACCAGTCCCAGGATCCGCCTACGATTACACGAGTTCAGATCGCGCCGCCTATACGACACAAAGCATGTAGTTTGACAGCCGTCCCGAGGGGTGTCAACGCGCGGCGTACACCACTTTTTTTGCACGAAAGCGCGCACCGCGCACCACGGTCACTCCAATCTGGACCGCCGCCGATCCCATCATTCCAAGCAGCCCGCCGGCCAGCGCTCCCTCCGCCCAGTGGTAGTCCGACCCGTGCGTCACGTCGCGCGAACCGCCAATCGCCGCGCCAGCCACCGCGCCGGTCGCAGCTCCCACCAGCAGCCACTTGTGAATGTCCGGTCCCGGTGGCGGAATCGCGTAAAGTAGCGTCACCGACTTCACGTCGTCCCGCGGCGCGTTTCCCGCGCCGCTCCCATCCAGCAGATTCACCTGCAGCAGCGCATCATCCGCGCCCGTGAAGTTGCCATCAATCCATCCACCGCTTTTCAGCGAAATCCGGACAGCGGTCCCCGCTTTAAGCCGCTCAACATTGCCCCAATCATCCCGCTGCCCCGCGTCCGCATCCTTCGCCACACCAGCAATCGTCAACATCACAATCGCCACCATCACCGTAATTCGCCGGCGCATATCTCCACCTCCACCCTGCGCCAGTCACCTTAGTTCCCCGCCTCCTCCTCCGCTGCCTCGGCTGTGACACTTCCTCAGCTGTCACACTGTGTGCCTATGCGTTTCCGGGTGCCGCACCCTTTTCGCTTCAAAAGGGTGCGAGGCTCAGCGTCCCTCTGTGAAGCTCAGTGTTTTCTCCTCCGTCTCTGTGATTGTTTTCCAGCGCCCCATCAAACTCCCGTCTTCGCAAGCACCGGACTCCTCACAAACTCCTCATACTTCCGCAACTCCCCCACCGACTCCTCACTCACCACCGGAAACGTCACCGCCAACATCCCCTTCGGCACCTGCTTCGCCGTCGCCACATCGCACACAACCGCCCGCGCCGCGCTGATCCCACGCTGCCAATTCGCCTTCCGCGCATCCCGCACCAGCAGCGTCTCCGGATCGAATCCCGCCGCCACCAGCATCGTCCGCCCCATCCGCAAAAACTCTTCCCAGCGTGACGCCACGCACACCAGCACATCCCGCGGCGCCGGCAACCATCCCGCGAGCGACTTCGGTACCGAACTCGCATGCAGCACCAGCAGCTCCGAATTTTCGCCGAGCAGTTTGCGCGCAGCTTTCGCTTTGCTCGCCATCACCACCGCGATCGCTCCCTCACTTCGCGCGGCAATCGACTTTTCATCGAGCGCGCAGCAATCCACCGGCATCGCTACCGCCGCACCAATCTCCAGCGCCACAATTCGCCTCAATTCTTCGTCGGGTTCAATCAGGAGGAATCGCTCAGGAGGTTGTAGCTCGCACCAGTGCCGCAGCCGCGCGCGCACCGCGCTCATCGATACGCCCAACCCACGCGCCGAGCGCACCAGCTCCGCCACTAATCGATCGAGCGCGATGGCAGCCGGCAACTCCGCGCGTGGTTTCGATTCCGCCACATACACTCCGCTGCCGTGGCGGAACGTCACCCACTGTTGTTCTTCCAATTCGCCGTACGCCGCACTCACCGTATTCGGATGCAACCGAAACCGACGCGCCAACTCTCGCGTGCTAGGCAGCCTCTGCCCGCCACGCAAATCCCCACTCAAAATCGCGAGCACAATTTGCGTCACCAGCTGCTCTCGCAGCGTCACCGCACTCCCACGCGCAAACCATAGCCTCATCGCCGAGGATTCTATACCGCCGCACAAATGTGGGATAGCCGACCCGGCTGTCATCCGACGACCGCCCCACTCTGTACTGGCAACCCCGGTAGCCGTTCCACCCAACACACTAGGCGAGAATGTCTGTGGCACAGGCCGCTGTTGCCTGTGTGCCGTTGCCTTTGCCCAAATTTTTGCTGCCGATGGGATGGCGGCCCCGAAGTGGCGGGTAAATTTGTGTCGATTAGGAAGGGGCTCGGTCCTTTGTTTTGTGTAAGTTTCGGGCATTTCTAATCGCGGATCACTCCGATTAGAAATAGGCGCGAGGTTCGTAAGATAGCCTGCTGCGCTAGCTGTTCGCTGATGAGCGAGAAACGTACTGAACGCTCGAATTGATCCCGGGCCGAGGACGACAACGGAGCTACCTGTAGGGGTTGCGGGTGGTTTGAGCGCAAGCCGGCGCAGTTGGCACCGCGGCG
>Ga0206966_1120_pt1 | contig 21301 bp, 14 predicted proteins | sample Alteio_BWOrgHeat_23_FD_152970 | JGI IMG/M metagenome (GOLD analysis project Ga0206966, IMG submission 152970) | Enriched cells from forest soil in Barre Woods Harvard Forest LTER site, Petersham, Massachusetts, United States -... | ecosystem: Environmental > Terrestrial > Soil > Temperate forest >...
TCCCCACGAGAGTACCGAAGAACTTGCGCTGTTCGGGCGAGAGCTCGATCGAGACGCTGCCACGGCCCCAGCGGCGGCGAGTACCAAAACTCGCGAATAATGATCATCGGCTGGTCGTTCCCAAACACTCCCGGGTTCACTGCTGTGGTTTTTCTGAAGCCATGGGGAGATGCCGCTTCAGCTTTGCTTCAATCGGCGTGCCGGCAGGGATAGTCAGCTGTTCTGACAGCGCGCTCTGGCACCATGCCGAGCGCGGCGCCGTAAGAAAGCAAGGCAGAAACATTCCCCATAGGAACGCAAAGGGCCAGCGATTTGGCACGCGGGACAAGGCAATCCAATAGCTAGCTTGAGAGGTTCGGCGAGCCTTCGTCTGCCAGATTTGCAATATGTCCCGATTCCCCGCCTGCTATGAACCTATGCGCTCAGGATGAAGATTGCCTGAAAGAGTTATGACCGTTCCGTGAGATTCTCCGGCCCTCGGCTGTCAGGATTTGCCCGAGGGAAATGCCGGGCACCGTGATCCAACCACTGTTCACCTCCGGAACGAGTCAAGTCCGATTTACCCATCGGTAAATGGAGGCACAGAGACTGAAGACCATACGAACTTCACCCGCGCCGAGGTTTTTGGCACGCAAGCCAAAGAGGCGGGCGAGGTCAGCGGCTCGCATCAATGTGACTGGATAAGGAGGTCGACTGTCTGGGGAATCGAAAGATTTGCCGGTAACGGTTTGAAATTCTTGTGCTCAGACTCTAGGTGACGGCTGAGGGTCTTAACGAAGATGACGCGCCCGTCGATCCGGGTATCTACGGACGTGGTTTTCCACACGCCCGGCGCGACGGGATTGCGAATAATTACGAAACGACTTCCGCCATGGATCGTCGCCAAGAGACCATAGCCAAAGGAAACGTCGCCTGTGAGATGCCCTTCAGATAGTGGAGACGAAAGGCGGCCGATCGACTAGCATACTGCCGGACATTCCATGCAGGATGCGTTCTTCGATTTCGGGGAACATAAGATGGGTTCAGGTAGTAATTGATGCGAAGCCATGATCCATAGTTTCCGCCGCTTTGAAATGGAACGCGCTGGGTAGTAGTTCGAACATCTGCTGCGCGCGCTGCTCATCGGTTTTCTGTGTCTGCTCGTAGCTAGTAAATGACCTAGGGAATCTCTGAGCAAGTTGCTGTTTTGAGTGTTTACCGAAGTGGCCGAGCCGGGATTGCTTTCAGGCTGGTATTCAGGGTTATGGTTCCTTGTTTTTGCCTCGGAGAGCGCGCTTTCGCCGCTCACTGGGCACACTACGCCCGCAGAGGGGCCAGCCGTGTGCGGTGCAGATATAGAGGTTGACCAGGGCGAAGGCTGCGCTCCCGCCATCTTGCGTGACATATTCGGGCAGTACGACGATGATAGGCGATCATGGCGCAAGCACCCCGGACATTTGCCTTACCGCGCTTTGTCTCTGAAGGCTATTACTTTGATGAGTCGTTTCTTAAGGTTCTCTTCAGCCAAAATTCACCTGCCATCAATGCAATTACTCCGGACACTCTAGGAACTTGTTGAAAAACGATTCCAGCCTCCCAAAACAGCCAATCACCAGAAACTAACGTGGCTCAGAAACTGCCTACAACACGTCGATCAGCCTCCGGTATACATTTCCGGTCACCATTTCGGAGCCCGAATCAACTGCTGCAAAGTGTTTTTCAACAAGTTCCTAGTACTTATAGTGACCGGAGGTACCTATGAAAAAAGCAATCGCTCTCCTCTCCCTGGCGATCGTCTGTTCGGCAGGCACCGCAATCGCCCAGGACAACAACTTCGATCACGGCTCCATCCAGCGCGTTCTTCTCATCAGCATCGATGGCATGCACGCCGTGGATTTCGCGAACTGTGTGAAAGGCGTCAGCACTATTAACAATGGCGACCCCTACTGCCCAGCGCTTGCCGCCCTCGGCAAGACCGGGGTCAATTACGTCGCCGCTTCCACCTCAAAACCCTCCGATTCCTTCCCCGGCCTGACGGCGATCGTCACCGGCGGAAGTCCAGCTCTTACGGGCGTTTATTACGACGTCGCCTATTCCCGCAACTATGACGCTCCTGCGCTAACCACCGGCAACGGCCTCGCGGCGGGCCCCTGCACACCCGGCGCGACCCCGACCGGCACGACGACCGAGTATGAGGAAGGCATCGATATCGACCAGACGAAGGTGAACGGCGGTGCTCCCGGGGCGGCCCTGACTGACGGCGGCATCAACTCCATCAATCCCAAAAGACTGGTCCGCGACCCCAGCAAGGGCTGCGCTCCCGTTTACCCGTGGGAATTCGTTCGTGCCAACACCATCTTCAGCGTCATCCATCACGCCGGCGGATACGCGGCGTGGTCTGACAAACACCCCGCCTACTCGTCGGTTGCCAGCGGCATCGGCCCCACGGCTCTCGACGACTTCTACGCGCCGGAAATCAACTCGAACGTGATTGCTCTTCCGGCAGTCCAGACGCCTACCGGCTTATCCTGCACAACGATTCCCGATCCTGGTTCAGACCTGACCGCCTGGACCAATAGCTTCCAGAACATCCAGTGCTATGACACCCTGAAGGTCAACGCAATCCTGAACGAAATTGATGGTAAAGACCACCTCGGCCTTAAGAAGACCCAGGTACCCAACATCTTCGGCATGAACTTCCAGGCCGTCAGCGTCGGCCAAAAGCTCATCGAGAAGAGCAACAATACCAAAGGCGGCTACCTCGATGCGGCTGGAACGCCATCGGAAGCGCTGCTCGGCGATATGAAGTTCGTCGACGCGTCCATCGGCGCGTTTGTCAACGAGCTCAAGGCCAGGCATCTGTATGACTCGACGCTCATCGTCATTACCGCCAAACACGGCCAGTCGCCCATCGATCCGAACCACTACGTCTCCCAGCTCATCACCGGCTCTTCGCCGGCGACCATGCTCGCCAGTTACCTTCCGTGGTCTGAATCGCCCACCAATCCCAACGGCATCGGACCCACGGAAGACGATGTCTCACTACTCTGGCTGACGAACTCTTCCGATGCCGAAGCCGCCGCCAAGATGCTCGGACTGAACCAAACCCTGCTCGGCCTGGGGGAGGTTTTCTACGGCCCGACGGTCGCGCTCAACTATAACGACCCAACCGTGGATCCCCGTACCCCGGACATCATCGTGGCCCCGAGGGTCGGCGTCACCTACTCCGGCAGCACCTCGAAGCTGGCGGAGCACGGAGGGTTCGCCCATGACGACACCAACGTCATACTGCTTCTCTCCAACCCCAGCTTCAACGCCAAGACTGTCCGCACCTCCGTTGGCACCGCCCAGGTGGCGCCAACCATCCTCAAGTCGCTCGGCATCGATCCCGCACAGCTGTTAGCGGTTCGTGTCGAAGGGACTCCTGTTCTTCCGGACGTCAATCTCCAGTAACCCGCCCGCAAGAACCTGATCAGCTGACAGCGGACGCTCCTGCACCGGGGTGTCCGCTGTTTTGTTGGCCTAAGAACTCCAACTCAAAATCCCCGCGGTAAACGCCAGCCGTCGGCCTACGATCACCTGAAAACAGGACATCCCAGAGCTAGTCTTGAAGTGGCATGAGGTCGCGAATGTTTCGATGCCGCTAATTTCCTCGCTGGAGACGAACGCACCGCCGAAGAATCGAGAGGAAGAAGCAGCGAGGGCGAAGGAGCAGGGCGACGCGAGGTTTGAGAACTCTGGTCGTCCTTATGTATGTTATTTGACCTTCGAAACTCGTCGCTGGCGGACGAGAGCGTCGATCCGATGCGACTCCGCTTCGGTCTCCGCAGCGCTCAGAGGATGAGACATAGCCTGTACGGGCACGATGGGCGACCGGTGATGAGTCTCTGCTGCTATATATTCCTCACCTGTTCTGAGCTCACAAGTATCGGAATCAGTAGCCCCTGGATGGATTGAAGTTGTAAGAGATTTGAACACCCTTGCCATTTGGGGTCCGAACAGAGGAGACCGAGACGTTGCCCAGGCCGGGGGAACGGTCGTGGATAACAAGCCCTCCGATTAAATAGCCGAAGGTGCTTCCAACTATGACGTCGGACGGGAAGTGTTGGCGGGCGATGACGCGGGAGAAAGAGACCGTCGTTGCCATGGAGTAGACGAGCGTTCTGGTTCGCCATCCCGGATATTCGGCCGCGACGACGTGCGCGAAGGACCATACGTTGATCGCGTGTTCGGAAGGCATGGAGGTGCCGTCCGGCCAGGTCTTCGTTCCGTGAGGCCAGAATTTTCCCGTCTGGCTGCCTTGCTTTGGATCCTGGCGATTGACCGCGTACTGTAAGGCCGTATTGATAATGAGCGCGTTGACTCCGGCCTCGGTGACCAGGAGGCTGGTTTCGCGCAGATGGTCGTCGTGCTTGATGGAAGCTGTAATAAAGCCGCCAAGGGCATAGCCTGCCGGGGCATAGATCCCCAGGATGTTCGAAGCCGTGTTGAAGTCTTTTTCCCGGACAGGGTCGTGTCCCAGGTCTTGCATGATGCTCGCGTCCTGGGTGAGGGTGTAACCGGTTCCGGCGGCAAAGGGAGCCAGCCACAGCAAATCTTCAGGCTTGATGCGCAACGGGCTGGTGATGATGCGGGCTTGGTCCTGGAGGACGTGCAGAGCGCAAATCTGGAGAGCGTCGATGCCGCAGTCTTTCGGGGCCGCTGGAGCAGCCTGAGCCCGAACAATGACAGAACTGAAAAGTGCAATTCCTAGCAGGAGAATGCGGTTTGCCATGCGTATTGTGGAGTCTTGGATTTCACTGTTCCCACAACCACTCCGCTTTTGAGAGATTACCTGATATCCATATAAGTAGCGGCTCCGAGAAGCCACGTACCATATATACCGGAGCGTGTTACTCATGGCTTGGTTTATCTGGGCTCTTCTTTCGGCTATTTTCGCTGCCGCAACTGCACTGCTCGCGAAGCTCGGAGTCAGCAACGTAGACCCGAACCTTGCCACGGCCGTTCGCACGACAGTGGTTGTGCTCTTTGCGTGGATGATTGCTCTCAGCTTGGGGGCGCACGGTGGCCTCGTACACATCGAACGCCGGAGCTGGATGTTTCTCATCGCCTCTGGCATTGCTACTGGTCTCTCTTGGATCTGTTACTTCCGTGCGCTCTCTCTGGGTCAAGCATCGAAGGTCGCTCCTATCGACAAACTCAGCGTTGTCTTTGTCATTCTGCTGGCCGCTCCCATCCTTGGCGAAACGATTACGGCCAAAAAGATGCTCGGCGGCCTCCTGATCGCCGTCGGGGCTATTGTGCTCGCCTTCTCCTGACCCCATGCCTGGGCCACCGGGTCGTCATTTTCGAGGCGACTCTCACCCTCCTTCCGCAGGCCGGCGAGAAGTTCGCCTCAATGAGATCAGATTTGCACTCGTTGAGACGCACGCGCCAATATAGGCGACAGCCTGGCCACCTACGAACTCTTCGACAAACTTTGAGCTCTCCCACAACATACGAAACCGAACCTTCGCCCTGCCTTCTTAAGGTATTTGTGGGTTTTCAGCGACCATTCAACGCCTCCGCGATGGGGGATGGAGCGGATAACCAAAAAATCGCTCTTTGTTTCCTTGGTCAGCAGATCCAGCAAACTCTTGTCAGGTCAGCGATAAGGCTTATACACCAGAAAAGCGCGGTTGCATGAGCGCAAAATCTATAGTGCCGTATCGACAGTGCTCTGCTGATAGAAGTTCGCGGAGGTGCAGTCCTTGCGCGAGGCAGTGTGGATACGGCGATTTGAACTAAACCCTGTGGGATTTGGCAGGACAATTGCTTCAATACAGTAATTTCTTGCTGACCTGTGAGGAAGTGTCGGGATTGTGCTCTTACAGGAAAATTGCAGAGACGTGACATTTCGATGACATCTGCTTACGGGCAAAGACACTACCTTTTTGATGCTTTCGTAGCGGCGAAATATCGGTTCTCAACAGGGCGGCTGATCCCACAAACGTCGCGGCCGCGAATCAGAAGGCAAGGAGGCACTCATGAGAGCGCCATTTCGAATTGTTTCTCACGGGCTTTTGTTCGCGGGACTGTTATTGCCAGCATGCAGGTTGGCCAAAGCCGATGATGACGGACCCATCCTCAAGAAGCTCAAAACTGTAAGCACCATCGCATCGACCGTTCCCTCGAACGGTGACGTCAACCCCTACGGAATCGTTCGTGTCGAGCGCAGCGTCGGCAAGCTCGAAGCCGGACATATCCTGATCAGCAACTTCAACAACATGAATAACCAACAAGGAACGGGCACTACTATCGTGGACGTCTCTCCCGGCGGAGCCCTGACTGTCTTTGCCCAGCTCGATCCCACCATGCTTCCGGGCTCCTGCCCGGGCGGACTCGGCTTGACGACCGCTCTGGCCGTTCTCCATACCGGATGGGTGATTGTGGGAAGCCTGCCCACCTCTGATGGAACCTCGGCAACCGCTGCGGCAGGGTGCCTTATCGTCCTCGACAGCTATGGAAATCCCGTCGAAACATTCTATGGCTCGCTGATCAACGGGCCCTGGGACATGACCTGGTCAGAGCGTGGCAACGAAGCCATGCTCTTCGTGACCAATGTTCTCAACGGAACCGTCACCGCCGGCGGCAGCGTGGTTCATCAGGGCACGGTAGTACGCATTAACCTAGGCAACTCGGAAACACAGATGCCCTGGATTGAATCGATGACCGTAATCGGTTCTGGCTTCGCGCAGCGTACCGACCCGGCGGCGCTTGTCCTCGGAGCGACTGGCGTTGCACTGAGCCCGAACTGCAATGACGACGACAACGATGGCCGCGACCATCATGGGAGCGTGCTCTACGTTGCGGACACGCTGAACAACGGCATCCGGGCGATCTCAAATCCCCTTTTTCGCACGAACTCTGACGGCACCGGAACCCTCGTTGCGTCCGGGGGCGCTCTGAATCAGCCTCTGGGCTTGACCGTTGCTCCGAACGGTAACATTCTGGCCGTGAATGGAGGAGATGGTTTCATTGTCGAGTTCAACGCTCATGGAAACCAGATTGCGAAGAAGCTGATCGACAACACCGGAGGTCCGCCACCTGGAGCCGGTACCCTCTTTGGATTGATCTACGTTCCCGATACGGGGGTCTATTTCGTCGACGACGGCAGCAACACGCTGAATCTACTGCATTGATAAAGGACTAAGCCGCCTCATCGCCACCGTCAGCGCATCCATCGGCAAACCCGACGGCACCAGAATCTGCGATTGCGTGACGCGTATAAGTCCAGGGGGGCCCGCGGTCATGGGCGTTTGTCCGACTTCAATACTCTCGATTGCACCAGAAAATGATTCCGCCAATTGAGTCCAAAACCCTGTCTTCTGCGCTTCATCTGCCATCAGGTTTTCCTCATGTTTCAAAGCTATCGTGGCACCTTCGGAAAGTAGGCGCATCCGCCAAGTGTCGAGGTATCGTGCCTGTGTGTTGACCACGATCTCTTACGCCCTTTGGTGCACAGTAGCGTAAACTGGCAGTTCCGCTTCCGATGGGGTGCTGAGGGCAGCTCTCATGGTTCTGATAGCCATACCACTCAAGTTTCCCGCGCGGTGGCGTCTGAATGTATGTGGCTCGTTGAGAAAATCGAGATTAGCGGCGGGTTTCTGCCCGGCTTGAGTGTCAACATTCCCAGGGGCCTGACTTGCATCATTGGGCCGCGAGGCAGCGGAAAATCAACGCTCGCCGAAGCATTAAGGTTCGCGGTCTGCGGGATGTCAGCTGCGCCAAAGCCGTGTGTTGACCTGATTCAGGCGAACCTCGCGGGTGGGGCTCTCGTAACGATTAGTGCCCTGGCTGAAGGCACGAGTCGATACACAATTAAGAGGGGACTCAAGCAGCAACCCGTTCTTCTGACCTCGGACGGACGGGCGATCAACACGGTTGACATTGATCGAGGTACATTTCTGCCGCTGGACGCCTACAGTAGCCCTGAAATTGAGGCAATAGCGGACGAGGTCCTCGGCCAAAAACGTAGAAACCTCCTGGACGAACTGCGCAGCGAGCAGATGCGCACGATCCACCTCTCACTGGCCGAGAGCGCGCGTGCGCTGGAAGCGAATGCCGATCGTATCAAGACGGCGCAAAGGACGATCCAGGACTTAACTGAGCAAACTGAAGAACTCGGTGACGTCCGTGCCCACCTGAATGCTCTTGCGCCATCAGACCGGGAACCAACGGCAGACTTTATCCGGCTTTCGCGCCAGCAGCAGCTCAATCAGCGCGAAATCATGAAGTTGGATAACGCCGATCGAGACCTTAGAGCGCTAGACCGAACGCTAGACCAATTACAAAAAGACGCACTGCTTGCCTTCAAAACGCGGCTTGCAGAAGAGCAGTCCGCGAATGTAGAGATTCTCCGCCGATATGACGAACTACTTGCAGCGCCTTTAGGAGCCGTTGAAGAACACATATCGGCGATCAGTGGCCTGATTCGCGAAGCGCAGGATACAGTCGCTCAGGCCCGCAAAGGCATCGTCCTCGCCCACACAAGCCATGCCGGCGAGTTGGCGAAGTTGACGGCAATTAATCAAGCGGCGAGCGAGCAGGCTCGAGTGCGTGCAACGCTTGAACAGCAGCTTGCCAAACTTCAGGCCATCGAGGAACAGCGGTTAGAACTGAATGCCGAGTTGAAGACGCTGCTGGAGCAGCGGAAATCTCTCAAAACAACTCACATTCTAATGCGGGACCAAATTGCAACCCTGCGCGAGGAGGTCGCGGCTGAGCTCCAGCGCGAAGCTGGAAAGCGCGTACGCATCCGAATCATGCGAAACGCCGACCATCTGGCATACCAGGAGATGCTGGTGGAGGGACTGCGTGGGGCAAGGGTCAGAAATCACGACGAGATCATCACGACACTCATGCAGCTTAGACCGGAGCAACTCGCACAGTTCATTCAGGACAATGACCTCGATTCCTTCGAGGAGCTGACGGCTTTCGGAACTGAGCGCTCTCGCAAGATACTGGATGCGTTCCGCGACAGCGTCGATCCCCTCGCTCTCGAAGTAATTGCAATCGAAGACAGGATTGCCATCGAGTTAAATGTTTCATCCGCCGGGAAGGCCAATTTTAAGGACGCATCCGATCTTTCCCGGGGGCAGAAGTGCACAGCACTGCTACCGATACTTTTGGCAAGAAGAGATAGCCCGCTGATTATTGATCAGCCAGAGGACAACCTGGACAACCACTTTATCTTTGAGACCGTAGTGAACGCGGTGCAGCGACTCAAGAAACATCGACAAATGATTTTCATCACTCACAATGCGAACATCCCGGTATTGGCTGAAGCCGACCTTGTGCTGGTCATGAACTCGGATGGCCGGATCGGGGTCGTTGAGAAGTCCGGAACAGTCGATGAATGCCGCGAACAGATCATCGAACTGCTCGAAGGCGGAAGGAAGGCGTTCGAATTACGGTCAAAGCGCTATGAAAGGGCCTGAGATTCTCTATGAGGAGCTCCGGCACCTCGTTGTGGAGGATCCACGGGAGGCACGCAGGGTATTTCTCCAACTTCTCGATTCCGGCGGTCCAGCGCTCGACCACTTTCTTGGGCGCATCTCGTCTCCTGCAGATGGCCGCCTGCGGCAGCTTGTCGCAAACGCACCAAGAAACCAACGAGACAGGGAACGTCTCGCCCCCCACCTCATTACCTGGCAGGAAATTGAAACAGACGAGTTCACACACCGCGCGATCGCGCGATCGCTCGACGGCCTGGACACCAGGTCGGCGGCGCAGACAACTTTGGCGCTAGAGGTCGCCCGGTTGACGACGGCAATCGGTCGGGAGATGGCGCAGCGGGAGAGGTTAAATCGTGAGCTGGAAATCGCACAGGAGGTACAGGCGCACTTCTTCCCTCAGCGCCTTCCCACCGTGGCAGGTCTGGACTACTGCGGGCATTGCCGGCCTGCACGAGAGGTAGGCGGGGACTACTATGATTTTCTCGAGCTGCCCGAAGGCAGCCTCGGAATCGCCATCGGAGATGTGTCCGGCAAGGGTATCGGCGCTGCGCTCATGATGGCAAGTCTCGAAGCTTCATTACGCGGCCAGGCTTCGGTGAGCCATGACTTGGCGGAGCTGATGAATCGTGTCGACAAGCTTGTCTACGAGGCGTCCTCGGCGAACCGCTACGCTACTCTTTTCTACGCCGAGTACGATCCTCGAAGCCGCCGGCTTTCGTACGTCAACGCCGGTCATAACCCACCTGTGATACTGCGCAAATCTGCTCCGGCGTGTGAGGTCTTGCGCTTGGAGACCGGCGGTCCGGTGATCGGGCTGCTTCGACAGTACTATCAGCAAGAAGTTTTTCCTCTTGAGCCTGAAGACCAGGTCGTGCTCTTCACGGACGGAGTCTCTGAATCGATGAACGCCCGTGACGAAGAGTGGGGCGAAGACAGATTGATCGAATTCGCCAAAACTTGCCACGGGATGCCCGCTTCTGAAGCAATGACCCAAATCCTCGCCGCCGCAGAGGCGTTCGCCGCTGGCGCTCCTCAGAACGATGACATGACACTGGTCGTGCTCCGCGTTCTTTCCTGAAGGCTAATCTAGCCCTTTCGAGCAACCTCTCTTTCCTGGATGCGGCACTGAAGGTTCTTCCAATGGCAAGCAATTTCTAGCGTCGTCACATTGCCCCCGCGAGTCGAGAAAACGAGGTCAGGATTTTCTCAAATCATGCCGACTTGGAAGGGATGTATCTACGATGAGCGCCCGAGTCATGGCTATCCGGACGTTATTCGGGGCCAGAAGTCCGCTTATGGGAACTCTGCCGCCGCTCAATTGACGGGGGCACCTGAATGGCGGGCCGCCCTTAGGTCTGATAAGGGAAGAGTTGGCGACTACGGGACATATGGCTCTTCCCTTGAAGACAACAAGATCTTTTAGCATGATTATCGTGTGTTTTGACGTATTTCTTTAACCTCCATGTCCGCGCTTGGCTGAGGCTTCTGTCTTGCAATTGCCCAGGACCTGATGCCAGATCGATCGAGTGACGCGGAGTTCCAGATTCTCAAGATCGACATCGCACCGGCGAAGTGCAAGCAATCCGCTGACACAAAGACAGTTCACTGCTAAAAACACCGGGTCGCTCCAGGTTATACAATTAAGGAGAGATTGGAGCACGCAGGTTGAGGCGTAGCCCTTTTCTCGTCTTGGGTCTTCTGTCACCGTGATGACGAAATACCTCCCCAAAACTCGGAGCCACTGGAGTGTTCCAGGATTTTATCTCGTGGCCCTGGCCATCGCAGTTTTCGTCTGGGGACTTGCGTATAAGTTGTCACTCTATGATCCACCACAGGCGTCATCGCATCGCATGGTGGCCGCAAAGCTGCTGTCCAATCGTGAGCGGCCAGCGACGGCGAAGGTTGAGTTTCAGGATGCCTTAAACGCGTCATCCCTCATAGCATCGCAGGTCGCGGTTAGCACTCCTTTGGCTTTATTCCTGCCCTTGTTCTTGGCGGATAAAGAACGGCATTCCTGGACAATGTTCCGCGTGGCGAGTTCTCGCAAGCGCCCCTGTTTCGCAGATATTCCTCATCATTTTTTCCGCCCGCCGCCACCCAGCCTTCGTTAATTTCTCATCCTAGAGAAGTATCCCAGGTCGTCCGGAGTGGTTTCTGCTTGTGCGCGCAAACCCCCGGATCTTGCCAGCCAGTCGGCTGAACTTCAAGTGTAGGTGTTTTGGGGTATGCGAAAGCGTTTGTGGGTGTTCTTTACGGCATGTGCCGTTGTTGGTGTACTTGCCTTTTTAATCTTCCATTACTTTTACCGCAATTCCGCCCAGGCTGCTCCTGAGCCGCCATCGGCGCGGGTGGCGTCTGTGCAGCGTGGACCGATCGAGCATGTGCTTGCATTGGCTGGACAGTTTCAGCCTTATCAGATCGTCGATGTACATGCCAAGGTTTCCGGTTACATCCGCCACATTTATGTGGACATCGGAGATAAGGTTCGCGCCGGTCAGTTGCTCGCCGTTCTTGAAGTCCCCGAGCTGAACGCTCAGGCGAAAGGAACAGTGGCCGAGCTTGCCCGCAGCAAAGATGAGATTTCGCGCGCGGAACATGACGTCGTACGTGCTCAGTCCGAGCATCAATCCCTTCACGCCGACTACCTCCGCCTGAAGCAGGCCGCAGCCGCACAGCCGGGCCTCATCGCCGAGCAGGAACTGGACGACGCACAGTCGAAGGATCTCGCCTCGGAGGCGCAGATCGACGCGGCAAAGGCCACTCTTGCCGCCAGGCAGAGGCAATCGGAATCCGCCGACGCTGACAATGAGCGGGTGCACGACTTGGAGGCATACACCAACGTAGTCGCTCCGCTTAACGGGGTCATCGTCTGGCGCTATGCCGACACCGGCGCGCTCATCCAGGCCGGCACTACCTCCGACGTTCAATCGCTGCCCCTCGTCAAACTCTCCCAGAGTGACCTGTTGCGCCTGCGCCTGCCCGTTCCCGAAGACGACGTGCAGTACATTCACGAGGGCGATGAAGTTCAGGTGCGGGTGGATGCCGTCAACCGCACCTTCACCGGCAAGGTGGTTCGCTTTACGCGTGACGTGAGCCTCGTGACCCGTACCATGGAGACCGAGATCGATGTCGAGAACAACGACCTCTCCCTCACCCCCGGCATGTATGCCAATACCCAGCTCCAGCTCGTGCATCACGACAACGTCATCACCATTCCCGTGGAGGCCGTTGTTCAAAACGGCAAACAGGCCAGCGTGCTCATCGTCGATCGGCAGAATCGCGTTCAGACGCGCACAGTGCAACTGGGAATCCAAAGCTCGTCGCGGGTCGAGGTGCTCAGCGGACTCTCAGAAGGCGAGCAAGTAATCACCGGAGGCCAGGCTAACTATCAGCCGGGAGAACGAGTGAAGGCGCGCCTCGCGGACTCGACTGCCGACAACGCGAAGGGGGATGAGCAGTAATGCCTAAATTCGCTCTCAAATACCCCTTCTTCATCATCATGGCTTGCCTGGTTATCGCCGTTATCGGCGTCTCGACCGTAATGCAGATGCCAGTGGACCTCTTCCCGAAGATCGACATCCCGGTCGTCGTCGTGGCCACGTTTTATTCCGGTATGCCACCCCAGCAGATCGAGGCCGACATCACCGATACGTTCGAGCGCTTCTTCACGCTCGGGAGCAACATCGATCACATCGAATCGCGATCGCTCACTGGCGTCAGCCTCATCAAGATCTACTTCAAGCCCGGCACCGATGCTAACGCCGCGCTCAGTAACATCGCGAACCTCGCGATGGCCGACCTGCGACGCTTGCCGCCCGGCACTCTGCCACCGGTGGTTCTGGGCATGGACGCCTCCAGTCAGCCGGTCTGCCTGGTGACACTGAAGGGTCAGGGCCTGAACGAGACACAGTTAAAGGACCTCGCGCAGTTTCAGGTCCGCAATCAGATCGCCAATGTTCCGGGAGCGTCGATCCCGCAGCCTTACGGCGGACGCTACCGCCAGATTATGGTGTATGTCGATCCCATGAAGCTTGAGGCGCACAACCTTTCGCTCATGGATGTAGTGCGGGCCGTCAATAACTCCAACCTCATCCTTCCAGCCGGCGATGTTCGCATCGGCCCCAAGGACTACAACATTTACGCCAACAGCCAGGCGCCCATCGACGAGATCAACTCAATGCCCCTCAAGTCTGTCGGCAATGCTTCGGTCATGGTGGCCGATATCGGCAAGGCGGAAGATTCCGGAACGCTTCAGACGAACGTGGTCCGCATCGACGGGCAGCGCTCCGTCTACATCCCGATCTTGAAACAGGGCGGCAACAGCAACACCATCTCCATCGTCAACGGTATCCGCGCCGCCACCAAGGATCTCGTCGATATTCCGGCTTCGCTGAAGACGGCGGTGGTCTTCGATCAGTCGGTCTTTGTCAAAAGCGCCATCAAAAACCTCATCAAGGAAGCAACGATCGGGCTGGTGCTTACGGGAGTCATGATTCTGGTCTTCCTTGGCAGCCCGCGCGCGACGTTTGCCGTACTGCTCTCCATCCCGCTCTCAGCGCTTATGTGCCTGATTATCGCCAATGCCATGGGCGGCTCCATCAACACCATGCTCCTCGGCGGACTGGCGCTGGCTTTCTCCCGCCTCATCGACGATTCCGTTGTCGTACTCGAAAATATCTTTCGCTACATGGAGATGGGTGAAGCTCCGCGTATCGCGGCCGAAAAGGGCGGCATGGAGGTCTCACTGGCCGTCCTCGCCGCAACCTCCACTACCTCCATCGTGTTCTTTCCAGTCACCTTTTTCTACGGCGTCAGCAAATATCTCTTCATCGATCTCGCCCTTGGTGTGGTGCTCTCCATCTTCGCCTCTTATATCTTCGCCATGACGGTGGTCCCGCTTTATTGCGCCAACTTTATTCGTATTCGTCACGGTGACGAGTCAAGCGCGCCGAGACGCGAATCGTGGTTTAAGCGCTTCGAGCGGGGCTTCAATAAGAGCTTTCGGAATATGCTCGATTTTTACGAGCGCTCAGTAAAGCGGGCTCTTCTGCGGCCGCGGCGTACCGTCGCTGTTATCCTCGTCGGAATTGTGGTCGTCATCGCACTGGTTTTTCCCTTCGTCGGCACCGCTTACTTCCCGCGTACCGATCCCGGGCAGTTCGTCATCAATGTAAAGGCCCCGAGCGGCTCGCGCATAGAAGTGACCAACCAATACATCGCCAAGGTGGAAACCGTCATTCGCCAGGTCATTCCCGAGCACGATCTTGGCATGATCGTCTCCAACATTGGCATCGCACCCGATCTGTCAGCCATTTACACCAGTAATTCCTCCATGGATACGGCTTTCATCCAAGTCAGCCTCAAGGAAGACAGCAGGCTCGGCAGCTACGCATACATGGATCGTGCCCGCAGCGCGGTGGCCGATCAAATGCCGGAACTGACGACCTACTTCCAGAGCGGCGGTTTGGTCGATTCCGTGATCAATCGGGGGCTGCCCGCGCCCATCGATATTCAGGTCACTGGCAATGACATGGAGCAGTCCTTTCATCTCGCGCAAACCATCGCAGGAAAATTACGCGGCCTTCACGGTCTTGCCGACGTTCTCATCCCGCAGGACCTCCGCTTTCCGGGGCTTGATCTCAACATCGATCGCGAGCGCGCCAGTCTCATCGGCCTCTCCCCCAAGGAGGTCGTGGACAACGTGATTACCGCGATGACCTCGAACGGCATGATCGCGCCCAGCTATTGGATCGATCCCAAGACTGGCAATAACTACATGCTTACCGTCCAGTATTACGACAAGCAGATCCAATCGATGTCCATGGAGGACTTCAAGCAAATTCCACTACGGGGCGAGAATGCCCAGAGTTACACCCCACTCCAGTCTGTGGCCGCGATCAAGGAGATCAACACGCCAACTGAAGTCGATCACTACCAGCTTCGTCGAGCCTTCGACGTGTATGTGATGCCCAGTGGCGAAGCGCTCGGCAGCATCAACCGCGAAATAGACAAGGTACTCGCCGGCATTCCGTTACCGAAGAACGTTCGCATCAACGTCCGGGGCGCGGTTGTCGGAATGAATGAGTCCTTCAAACGTTTTGCCATCGGGCTGGTGTTGGCCATCATGCTTGTTTATCTGATTCTCATGGCGCAGTTTGCCTCATTCGTTGATCCGTTCATCATTCTCATGGCCATCCCGCCAGGACTGGCCGGTGTGCTGCTGATCCTCTTCGTCACCGGAAGCACGCTCAACATCATGTCGCTTATGGGAGTCATCATGATGACCGGTATTGTGGTGTCGAACAGCATTTTGATTGTCGAGTTCATCGGCACACTGCACAAGCAGGGACTGCCGCTGCTCGAAGCGGCAGTCGAAGCCTGCAAGATTCGACTGCGTCCCATCCTGATGACGTCGCTCGCTACGTTGCTGGGCATGATGCCACTGGCACTTGGCATCGAGGCCGGAAGCCAGCAGTATGCCCCGCTGGCCCGCGCTATCATCGGCGGACTCGGCGTGTCACTGATTGTTACGGTTTTCCTCGTGCCGGCCGTTTATCTCATCATTCACGGCCGGACCGAGCGCAAAGCCGTGAAGCAGGAGCCAGCCGTATGACTCGTCTTCTCCGAAACATCTTTCTAGCTATGCTCGCCGTTCCGGCGGCAGCTTTCGCGCAAAGTGAAATAGCCGCGGCTACGCTGCCCAATGCCCCAGCGCCCGGGCTGGTTGCCCAAGCCGCCGACACCGCGCAGGCATGGGCACTCAGTCGTGCCGAAGCCGAGAGATTGGCCATACTGCACAATCCCCGGGTCAGCGTGGGGCGGTTGCTGGCACTCGCGCAGCATCAGGTTGTTCGGGAGGCACGCTCGGCGAATCTCCCCTTGGCTATGGGCAGCATTACTGCGTCGCAGGCAGAAGACGGAAGTCGCGTTTCTGCCGGATCTCTCACCGCGCCGCGGCTGTTCACGCACGCGGGGGCGGGCGGGAGCGTCTCGCAGCTCATCACCGATTTCGGGCGCACCAGCAATCTGGTCGCTTCGCAGAAGCTCGAAGAGAAGGCGCAAAACGCCAATGCGCTGGCGGCGACAGAGGATATCGTCCTGGCCACGGACCAGGCTTTCTACAGCGCTCTGCAGGCCCAGGCTCTGTTGAAAGTTGCCGCACAAACCGTGGAAACGCGTCAGACCACGGAAACGTTGGTGAAGCAGATGACTCAAAACAAGCTCAAATCTACACTCGACCTGAGCTTCGCAGAGGTGGACCTGTCGCAGGCCAGACTGATCCAACTGGACGCCCAGAACAATGCGGACGCTACGATGGCGGCGCTCGATGCCATCCTCGGGTTAGATCACACGGTCCGGTACGATCTAGTGCAGGACGCGTCGCCGCTCTTGCCGCCGCCGGCGGATGCCGATCCGCTGGTCCAGACCGCGCTGGAACAGCGGCCCGACCTACAATCTCTCGCTTATGGGCAGCAATCGGTGCGGAAGTTCGCGCGCGCGCAACGAGACCAGATCTTGCCGACGATCAGTGCGCTCGGGGCGGCGGGTTCGGTACCGATTCGTCCGGCGGCTTACTACACGAACAACTGGTGGGGAAGCATTGGAGTGAACATGAATGTCCCGATTTTTAATGGCTTTCTGTATAGCGCGCAGGCCAAAGAGGCGGAAATTCGGGCGGAGGCGGCTTCGGAGCAGACCCGAGAATTGCGGGATGAGGTCGTGCGGGATGTTCGCACAACGTGGCTGGCCGCGAACACGGCGTATCAACGGGTGAGCGTTACGGGGGAACTGGTGAAGCAGGCGAATCTTGCGATGCAACTCGCACAAACCCGTTACAAGCTGGGTCTAAGTTCAATTGTGGAGCTTAGTCAGGCACAGCTGCAGCAAACTGAAGCAGAAATTACCAATACGAATGCTTCGTATCAGTATCGTTTGGCTTTGGCCGCACTGGCCTACGAGACCGGGGCCCAGCCCTAAGGCGGACTAAATTTCATGGGTTCGCTTTGCCGTTTCCTGATTTCCAACTGAAACTTATCTCGAATCCGGCATATTGGCCGGGATGTATGCGATGGAGAAGTGTCCGCTTTTTCCAACTTCGTCGGTCGCGGTGCTATCGACTGATGTGCCTTCATTCAGCGATCCAGATGAGCCTTGGTGAGTGCCCCGGGGCATTCAGACTTAACGCGTCCGCGTCGAGATAGAGTGTGAGCGTCTGCTGTTTTCGACGCCTACCGTAGCCCGATGCGGTTCACGAGTTCTTGGAATCGTGCGTCCGAACGTAGATCGTCGAAGTCGGGTTCAGCCTTCAGTGTGACGATGGAAGAGCATCGTCGCTGATAGCAGTCTTCGAGGAGTAAAAGTGCAGTTTCCTTGTCGCCGATGGCGGCATAACTGCGTGCGGCTTCAATGAGTGCTCCGCCATTCTTGAATTTCTCCCCTCCTTCGCGAAGGAGAGCGGCAAACCCCTCCGTTTTGAATTTCTGGGCGATGACCTTAGCCTGTTCGGGCGTCGCCACTGCCTGCCGCAGCGCAACGGCTTCTTTGAACATTCCTTTGTGGCGAAGCGAGCCTTCCAGCCAAAACAGGGCGACACCGAAACCTGGGTCGAGTTGAAGAGTCCTCTTAGCCTGCGTGATTGCTTCATCGTAGCGGCGAGCCCAGTAGTAAGAACGGGCCAGGTTGGCCTTGAAGATGAGCGAAAGCGGGTCGAGTTCGCAGGCGCGCTCTTCTTCTTCGATGGCCTCGTCGTGGCGACCCAGTACGGACAAGTAACCGGCATGCCAGTTGCGGCCGAGGGCATCGTTAGGATTGAGCGCGAGGCCGCGCTGGAATTCTTTTTCTGCGCCTGCCCAATCCCAGTCGTACCAGGTATACGCGGTGGCGAGGGCGTAGTGAGCACTCGCGAGCTTGTCGTCAAGTTCGAGAGCCTTGGCGGCGGCCGATTTCCCGTGGGTAAGCGCCTCCTGGGTGGGAATAACGCCATACGCGCCCCCAACGAGATAGGCATCAGCCAGGCCAGAGTAGGCGGGCGCGAATTCCGGGTCCACTTCGATGGCGCGATTGAAATGCTCGATCGCCTGTTGCCATCCCTGGTCGCTGTAACGATAGAAGAAGTCGCGTCCTTTGAGATAGAGGCCGTACGCATCCGGGTTGACGCGGCGGGGTTGATCCAAGGGTTTGACGACGGAGCTGATACGGCTGGCGATGTCGGTGGCTACTTCGCGCTGAAGGCGGAGAACCTCGCTGGTATCGCGTTCGTAGGTTTCGGCCCAGAGATGCATGTCGGTGGCTGTCTGAATTAACTGAGCAGTGATACGGACGCGATCACCGGACCTGGTCACGGTGCCTTCGACAATCGCGTCAACTCCGAGTTCGCGGCCAATTTCACCCACGGACTTCTTGGTGCCCTTGTAGCGCATGACGGAAGTCCTAGAAGCCATACGGGCGATAGTCATTTTGGCGAGATCGGTAATCAGTTCGTCAGTCATGCCATCGGCGAAGTACTCCTGATCGGGATCGCGGGAAAGGTTCTCCAGAGGAATGACGGCAAGGGCAGCAATTTGCGAGCTGGGCCGCCACCGATTCGTCATCCAGTGGCGGAGTCCGCCGAGATTCGTTGCCACCACAACGCCCAATGCCCCGAGCACGGCCAGCGCGGCGATCCAGTAGCCTGATCGGAAAGCGCGTACCGGATGCGGCGGCGCTGGTACGACCGAGCATTCCTGCTCGGGAGCGACGGACGCTATGAAACGGTAGCCTTTACGCGGGAGGGTCTCGACGAATTGCGGATTCTCCGCAGAATCACCAAGAGCTTCGCGAAGGCTGAGGACCGCTTTGTTGAGGCCGCGGTCGAAATCGACAAAGGTGCCTGCTGGCCATAGCCGGCGGACGAGATCCTCTCGTGTCACCAGTTCGCCGGGTCTCTCAAGGAGGGCGAGCAGGATCTGGAAGGGCTGCTCGCGGAGTTGGGTCTTCGTGCCATCGCCGGAGATCTCGCCGGTGCGTGAATCGAGCCTGAATGTCCCGAAGCGATAGACCGCGGACTTGGACCGAGTTTCTTCCCTTGGCCGTATAACGGTTGCCGTGTGTAGGTCTAACTCATTCATAAATACGGAGGAATGTCCGAGCCGACGTCACGTGCACTATATAGTGACCGTGGGCGCCGGAACGTTTCAGAATTTCCGAATACGCGGGGAACCTACATTCCACCCGCAGGGAATCTCTACGGGATTGACCCAAAACCGGCTTTGCGGAAAAGTACAACCTGATTCAAACGTCCTGGTGAGATGCAAACAGCAAGCCGTCGAGAGGATGCGACAAGTCGGGCGATCGCAGCAGGCGTACTCGAAACAGCATCAAAATCAAATTTCTCGTTTAGGAGTAACTATGGTACTGCACGACATTCTTCAGGCATGGAACGATTACGTTGACAACACGATCTTGGTCACGGTCACAAGTGCGGGCGTTCCAGCGGGTCAGAACGAGTTCAACGTCGGCGAAAAAGTTAAGTACGATTTGAACGTGACCAACGGAACCTCTGCAAACGGCCTCCAGGTCAATAACATTCGATTGCACAGACACGCGAGCAATGTAGCGGGCAGCAGTGTAAATGTCATTAAGTTCATCGTGCCCCCCACAAGCCTTGCCACTGCCTTTGCCAACGCAACATCAACTAGCGCCTTGACGCCCAACACCGAGCAAGACGTGATGTTCCTTGAGAAGTCATCAATGACGACGCTTACCCCAGGTGAAATTGTCACAATACCTGGTCTTGAGGTAATCGGAAAGGGTGGGGGGACAGCAATAGTGGAGGCTCATGTTCATGCAACTTTGAATTTGGACACGCTCTTCCCTCCTGACACGACTGGAAAAGATGGCACGAAATCACTCACGGTAAAGACCTAAAAGAAAAAGATCTTAAGAGTTGGGCATCTGGGCCGATTTAGATGTGTCAACTCTTCTGTGTACACGACCACGTGTTGAGTATTGGTTTTGGGTGAAGGGGTCTCGGGAAGCGGCAGTTTCCCCTTCTCCGTCGAATCGCTGACCGCTCGCTGCGCAAGATCATCAAGATTCACGGCGGCTTCCCCAAAACGAAAAAGCGGCGCTCAAGTTGCTGTTTCTAGCGCTGCGCCAGACGGAGCACTTTACGATTCTGTGGCCGGAGCGGATACCGGCTCTAGAGCGAGTCGCATCGTGAACCTGAAGGGAGGCTTCTCCATTGCTGGGGCAGGGAGAACGCAGCAGACGTACTCGAAACAACAAAGAAGAACGGGCTTAAGGAGACAAGAACATGAAAGCGAAGATGATAAATGCTGTTGCCGCATTGCTGGTCTTCACTGGCTTCTGCGGAATCGCCTCGGCGAAAAACTGCAAAGATGTAACCGTCAAGGTGAAGAACGACTTCGTGCACGCGGGCAACCAGCTGCAAATCAAAGTCGTGGATTTTGACTTTTGGGACAATAGCGATGCGAAATGGAGGGAGGAACTCGGCATTCCCAACACCATCATCAACAATGGACATACTGAAACAGTGGCCACACGCGACCTGGAACATGTGGGTGGGGAAAAAGGTGTGCGTGTTCGCGTGCAATACAAGTACTTGTCCGCGAGCAGCGGGGATTGGAGTGAAACTCTAAACGCCGAGTCCGATACCTTCACCTGTAATGCGGATGGCCCGAACACTGTCACCGTTGTTGTATCTAGTGTTTAGAGGCCTCGGAGGGTCCTGGCAGTGGCTGGGGAGCCCGGTGCTGATGGCCTGACGATGCACCAGGCTCTCCTGCTCGGGGGCCTAAGCTTGATTGGGCAGCATCTGATTTCTA
>Ga0206966_1122_pt1 | contig 21128 bp, 17 predicted proteins | sample Alteio_BWOrgHeat_23_FD_152970 | JGI IMG/M metagenome (GOLD analysis project Ga0206966, IMG submission 152970) | Enriched cells from forest soil in Barre Woods Harvard Forest LTER site, Petersham, Massachusetts, United States -... | ecosystem: Environmental > Terrestrial > Soil > Temperate forest >...
CGCAATGGCAGTAGCCCTGGCTGTCGATCGAGCGTGCAGGACGACTTCATGGCCGCCTTGGATGAGGGCTCGGGCTGCAGCAGAGCCGAGCCCATCCGTGCTGCCGGTAATGAAAACAAGACTCATGTTCCGCCTCAGCTAACATGCGCCGGTATCGTGCGTCGACGTGAAAGGCAAAACCACGCTTTTGCGCCGTGAGCACGGAACTCAGCTGACCGCAACTCCACGATCTCCAGCACAGGCTCTATGGCGAGAGTGACCTCGCGTGCCGAGCGGCGCGGCGGACCGACCTCGCGCGGCGGACCTTCGGTGCTCCCGATAATGCTGAGCCACAATCCGCCCGGCGCCAGTGCAGCAACAACTTGTGTCGCGAATCGCTGTCTCTCGTCTGTTTCATCAAAGAAATGAAAGCAGCCGCGATCGAAGACGAACTGGAATGGACCGCCGGGTGGGGGCGCAGTTAAAAGTCCAATGCAGCGAAGCGGCAGCGCAGGGCGCGTCCCTCCATTTTGGCGTGGGCTCTTTCGACGGCGAGCGGCGAAACATCCACTCCGACTACGTCGAAACCGCGTTCGGCCAGCCAAATTGCATTCGTGCCAGTACCGGCGCCGATCTCAAGCGTAGGAGCCGGCGACACACCGCCTGAAGTGACGAACTCGACGAGCAGAGGCTCTGGCTGTCCAATGTCCCAAGGCAATTGTCCTGAGGCGTAACTCTCATTCCATGATGGATGTGGTGTCACAATATGAGTTTAGCTCCAACCTCAGCGGTGTGTTTTCGCAACCCACGCAGAACAACAGATTCCTCGCTGCGTGCTTGGCGATAATGGGCCCATTGACGACCCACCCGGGAGATTCGGGGACTGCCGGAGCAAGAGACGAATACTTCCTGATCGAGGCATTTCGAGTTCTTGCTTAAAGAGTGGAAGGATTTCATGTGCCGTGATTTTTTTCCATAGTGATCGAGAATGACTGCCTTCATGACCTATCCGACCACAAGCGGCACCAGCTTCTTAGAGGCCTTCCAGAGCTGCCTGTTGATGAAACCGGGGGCGAGGCGGCGCATGAATGCGAGCAGTTTTGCCTGCCCTGGACGGATCTCGATGACACCCGTCTTGAGGGACGCAAAGGATTGCTTGACCACTCCTCGGTCGTCATCAGAGTGATGCCGCCGCCCTCGGCAATGTCTACCGCCAAGTCGGTCTTTACCGCGGGCGGCATGAGTTCGATAACCTCCACGCCGGTTTCCTCCAATTGAAACCGCAGCGACTGGGTATAGGAGTGAATCGCCGCTTTGGTGGCGCTGTAGATTGGCGCAGAAGGCAACGGCACGAACGCGAGGGCCGAGGATGTATTGATCACGGTACCCTTATTTGCCCTGAGAATGTCGATGAACGCAGAAGTCATGATAACTACACCGCCTAGGTTGACATTCATCTCCGTCATTAACCCAGCGAGGTCAGCCGTCGGCGCCGTGAGGTTCCTGTGGAGCATGATGCCCGCATTGTTCATGAGCACATCGAGCTTGGGAAATTCGATTTTCACACGCGTCGCGAGCGTAGCGATTTGTGCGGGATCTGCGACGTCGCTCTGGATAGTGTGGAGCTTCGGGTGCCTCTTCTTTACCTCGTCCAGTACTGACTCGTGCCGACCAGTCACGATTACCGTGTTACCGAGTTCGACGAATTTGAGCGCGAAAGCAAGGCCGATGCCGGCGGAGCCTCCGGTGATCAGGATGGTGCGACCACTGAGAATCATAAAATTCCTTTTGGGCGTTTCGCTTGAAGTTAAGTTCGAACCTTGGTGTCTCTGAAGTTACGTGATTGGCGATCTACCCTTCTTCCGGCTATGAATGCGCCAGCACTGCCTGCTCCTCATCGCTCGGGACTGCCGCCGGTTTTACTCCAAACCAGATTGATACAGTGCAGGCAGGAATAACAGGGTCAGCACCGTACCCACGGCAGTCCCTCCAATCAGTGTGTATGCCATCGACCCCCAGAAGACTGAGAAGGTCAGAGGGATGAAGGCCAACACGGCTGCAAGAGCGGTAAGGATTACCGGGCGTGATCGCTGTACCGTCGCCTCTACGACAGCGTGATAACTGTCAAGTCCTTCCTCCTGATTCGTCTTGATTTGACCGATCAGGATCAGCGTATTACGCATCAGGATGCCTGCTAATGCGATCAGCCCGAGGATCGCATTGAACCCAAACGGCTGATGAAAGAGAAGCAATGTCGGAACCACACCGCGCTCAGGAAGATACTGCAGGACTACATTGCATATGCCGAGGAAAACCCCAACGAGTACAGGATTCTGTTCCTATCGGTCGAAACTCTCGGACGACTGGAGCTGAGCCGCGAGGATTTGCAGGAGCGAAATCCGGCCTTCGGAGCGTTATTCAAGTGCGTGGAAACCGCAATCAAGGCCGGTGTGCTTCAAGGCGAGGCGTTCGCTGTGAGCACAGTGTTGTGGACAGCCGCTCATGGGGCAGCGTCCTTGCTGATCACGGCACAAAAGTTTCCGTTTAGCAGCCGTCGGCTATACGCTGAGGAGGTCGTCGCCACCATATTAAGTGGCGTCCAAAGCCGCGTGATCACGCGGATCTGAACGGTACATGATTCGTTTGCAAGTCACGGTCATGTAAAGCATCAGACCACGGATAATCAATCGGCAAATCACTCACCGAGGGTCGCTTACATGAAGTTCGTGATTTCTCTATTTCTATGCGCCGCTGTGACCTGCGAAGCGCAAACGGCTCCCTTGCCGCAGATCCGCCAGAGTGGCGCGGTCAAACAATTCTTCGTCGACGACAAGCCGTTCATCATGCTCTCAGGTGAATTGCATAACTCAAGCCCATCGAGCATCGAGTACATGCGACCGATATGGGACAAGCTCGCCACTCTTCACCTCAACACGGTGATCGGCGCCGCTAGCTGGGAATTGGTCGAGCCAAAAGAGGGCAAGTTTGATTTCTCTCTCGTTGACGACCAAATCAACCAGGCACGACAGCGAAATATGCGGCTCGTGCTGATCTGGTTCGCAACCTGGAAGAACGCGGGTTCGAGCTATCCTCCGGACTGGGTCAAGGGGGACCCAAAGCGCTTCCCGCCGATGGTCCTCAAGGTGAGGCCGGATGGCGGAATAGGTTCCTTTCTGGCCAGGTACATGGAACAACAAGGCACGGGGCCGCTGAGTCCGTTTGGCACGAATACGGTTAAGGCCGACGCAAGGGCCTTCGCTGCATTGATGCGGCATATCAACGATGTCGACCCTCAGCATACGGTCATCATGATGCAGGTTGAGAACGAGATCGGCAGCGTGGGTGACAGCCGCGACCGTTCTCCTATGGCGGAAGTGGCATGGGCTGGACCGGTTCCAGCAGACTTGATGGATTACCTCACAAAACACAAAGACACCCTATCGCCCGAAATGCAGGAGGTCTGGGGAAAGAACGGTTACAAAACGAAAGGTAGCTGGAAGGAAGTCTTCGGCGAGAATGAGTGGGCTGATGAGGTCTTCATGGCCTATTACTTGGGGCGGTACGTCAACGAGGTCGCGAAGGAGGGGAAGGCTCAGTTGACTATACCGATGTATGTGAATGCGTGGCTCGGCCCTCAGCCGAAGGCGGAGCTGCCCGGGCAATGGCCAAGCGGTGGGCCGGTAGCCCGCGTGATGGACATTTACCGGGCCGCCGCTCCCTCGATCGATTTGTTCGCTCCCGACATCTACGTACCGGACTTCAGGGGGACATGTGCGCTCTATGCCCGATCCGGGAATCCATTGTTCATCCCAGAGGCCCGTGACCAGGTGGGAAATCTCTTCTGGGCTCTCGGTCATCACTCTGCCCTGGGCTGGTCGCCCTTCGGAGTTGAAGATCTGAGCTCAGATGGACAGGTGGCGCAGGCATACAAGCTACTTTCCCCAATGCTTCCCCAATTGGCTGAGTGGCAGGCAGCAGGTAAGGTGAATGGCATTCTGGTCATCGACGGCGAGAAGTCCGAACCTGTGTCCCTGGGCGGTTATAAAATCACGCTTTCACCGGCTATGGGGTTTGGTGCACCGGCTCCCAAGCCCGACTCGGAGGCGGAGCTCGGAGCGGGCGTTTCTTCAGCGTCTCGTGCAATGCCGAGTGACAAGAGACCCTTCGCCATTGTGGTCAACACAGCGCCCGATGAATTTCTCTTCATCGGTGCGAATGGGGATCCCGCTTTCACGATTGATTCAAGTCCCGGAAAGGTCATTATCGCCTCCAAGGACGAAGGGCGTTATGAAAATGGAAAGTGGATTGCCGGTCGCAGAATCAATGGCGATGAATTGTTTGAATCAGGCCTACCCAAAACTAAAGTCGGCATGTTGAAAGTGAAGTTGGTGCGTATCCAGTAAAGCCCAAAGACTCGATTCGGAACGTCGATCGGGTCACGCGGCGTGTTGGAATTGTCACTTGATCAAATAGTCGGCTTCCCGGACAGGTACCTTTGGTTTGACTCTTGTTAACAGGCAGAGTCATTCTTCAGGCGGAAACGACTGACTTTCCGTGTTTCGCCTCACCGGAGGCACTGTTGATTGCCTGCCGAGGGCATCTCGACGAATGTAATGGTCAAGGGCGGGAACATGGTTGTGCCCGGCTTCGATGCTTCTCCATGGATCGGCGGAACCGTTCCATCCGGGCCTGCCCTCAATTCCTTGCCATTGAGTAGCACGGTTTGGCCGAAAATATCAGTCGACGAAAGGCTGTACCGTTCTCCGGCTACCGGCAGTTTGAGCAATGCTTCTGAAGTTTTGTCCATGTTAAGAACCATGAGAGTCACGCCGCCGTTTGAATCTTTCATGCATTGCGCGTAGATGCGGACATTCTTTGCGGGCACAACCCCGGGGTCCAGCGACCGGGTTCCCATCGTGCGCTTCCACAGAAGGGCGGCCCAATAGTTTGGCCGCGGCTCCAGAGTTTCTTCGTTGAGCATGCCGTAGTCGCTGCTTGCAAGCGTGTTGTACATGATGTTCTTCACGCTCTTTTGTGCGAGGCTGCCAAACTGGTCCAGCAGACGGAAGCTGTCGGCGAATTCGGCAGCCCAGGTATCCCCGCCGCATGATCCTTCACCAGTCTCGGTGAGCCAGAGATTCTTGCCCGGCAGATATGCGTCACGCTCCTTCGCATAGAAGTTGTAGACGGTCAGGTCGCGATCCAGCCACTCAGGGGTGAGCACCTGTTTCGGGTCGGCGCCGCTCTGTGCCAGGCAGCGATGCGAGGGCATGGAATAGAAGTGGTAGGAGAAAGCGTCGAAGATCGGGCCGGTCGCCTTCATCAAATCGTCGGTAGAAACAATCTCGAAGCGCCGTCCGCCCGGCATCAACGGAAGTGGAAGCCCCTCGGCCGCGCTGCCCGGACCCAGGTAGATTGTCCCGGGTGACTCGCGACGCAGGAACGCTTCGAAGATCTTTGCGTCCCTGCCGAAGCTAACGGCGTCATAACCTTTCGGCGCACCGCCGAAACTGAGCAGCGTGGGCTCGTTCATAAACTCCATCGCCGCTATGTGACCGCCGATTTGTTTCGTGTAGTCGAACCAGGGTTTGGCTTGCACGGAGGTCCAAACGCCGTTCGCATCACGAGTTCCCGCGCTCGTCGCGACAGAGGCAACAATGTCGGCATTCACGGCCTTTGCGAAATCGACTACACCCTTCCACTCCGAGCGCGTAAGGACGCCATTAAAGCCTTCGGGCGGACTCTTCAGCGGCGGATCGTCGTTGTTCTGGAAATAGGTGGCGTTGCGCCAGGTGCCGCTAACGCGGACGTAGGCTGGACCGAGCGCGGCAGTGAGTTTGCGGAGTCTCGGGTTGGAGAGATCGATAGGCGATCGGTATTGGAAAAGGCTGCTATCGAGGCCGCCAGGCTGGTTTCCGGAATGCGTGTCGGAGCCAGTAGCAGATTTTTCTGCAGAGGACTTGTATGGCGCCCAAAAGCGCCCGCCGGTCACCTCGACAGCCTCCACATTGTAGGAGACGAAGCGGGTATCGACCTCACCGACAACTCTCATGTTCTGCGGCGACACCGCGGTTTGGGAGGTTGCCGACTGAATGCTGCCGATGGTGAGTGCGCCACCTGCTATCAATAGCTGGAATAGGGCTGAGAAGCATTTCATCGTGAATATCCTGAATTGCAACGACGATTAGAGAAGCGTACCACCTGGCCTGCGGAGTCACTGCCAGCCCTGCATCGAAGTTTGAAGCATCCCGACAATCCCTTGTATCAGAGTGTTCAAGGACGCCATCCAGCGCTGGTCAAAGCCGATGCTGGCGACGTTTCAGAGCTCCGCCGCCGCAAAGCAGCAACCTTATCGAGGTCAGTGGTCAATTCCCTTTCCCCTTGCACTTCGGAGAAGATATCTCCCCCTGCAACCGCGGGCGGAGGTCATCATGCAAAACGGGAGCGTGGTACGAAGAACTCGCAAGATGCATTCGGATATTTGGCAGTTTCGCTGGCGGGAGAAGACAACAAACGGAAAGACAATCTATCGACGGAGGCAAATCGGAACGGTCGACCAGATTCCAGACCTGGAAACTGCAAGGAAAGCCGCATGTCTTCTTGTGCCGGATTTGAATGCACGAATGGCAAAATTAAATCCTGTCTCGATGACGATCTCCCAGCTTTGCAGTCACTTTGAACAAAGTGAATTGTGTCTGACCAACACTTGGCGAAGCTACTCGACCAAGAACATCTACAAGGTCTACTTGAAACGATGGATCATTCCGAAATGGAGTGAACACCATCTGAGCGATATCAGGACTATTGAGGTCGAATCGTGGCTTCGAAGTCTTCCCATCGCGAGGAGCACATGTGCCAAGATCCGCAATGTCATGTCGGTGCTGTTCAATCACGCTTGTCGGTACGAGTTCTTCGATGGCAATCCAATCAGACTCGTTCGTCAGAGCGCAAAGCGGCGATCGCCGCCCGTAGTGCTGACTGCTGGCGAAATTAGAACTCTTTTAGAAGGGTTAAAGATTCGCGAGAGAACTTTGGTTTTCATCGCAGCATCTACCGGCATTCGACAGAGCGAACTGTTCGCTCTGAAATGGGGAGATATCAACTTTTCCGCAGGAACAATGAACGTGGCGCGGTCCATCGTCCACGGTTTCGTGGGACCGTGCAAAACGGAATCCTCTCAGAAGCCTGTACCGATCCATCCCCGAGTCTGCGAAGCACTCGTCAAGTGGAAAGAACAGTCTCCTTATCGCAGGCCAGAAGACTGGGTTTTTGCGAGCCGGCATAGCGATGGAGAGCAACCGTATTGGGGACAAGCAATTCTGCGCAAGTATCTGAGGCCCGCAGCTCGGGAACTCGGAATTGAAACACAATTTGGGTGGCACACATTTCGCCATACCTACTCAACGCTCTTGAGAAGCGTCGGCACTGAGTTCAAGGTGATGCAGGAGCTTCTTCGGCACTCGACCATACGGTCAACCCTGGACGTCTACACACAGGCAAACACACCAGCCAAACAAAATGCTCAGGCCGCGGTCATGTCGCTGGTCTTCTCTTCTCAGTGAAGTCGGAAACCATATTTAAGGATGCCGAGAGAGGCAGATTTTAGGGTGCAAACTGGGTGCAAAATGCACCCAAATTGCACCCAATTTCACTGGTTTCTTTCAGCCAAATCATCCCATAAGTCTTTTGGAATGTATGGCGGGGACGACGGGGCTCGAACCCGCGACCTCTGCCGTGACAGGGCAGCATTCTAACCAACTGAACTACGTCCCCGGATTGTTACAAGTGAATCACCGACGAGCCAGAGTGGACTTGTGTGTGTTCTCTTGGATTTGAAGGTTTTTTCGCTGTTCGCTGTGAAGAACCGACCTTAAAATGCCGCGTACCTTCAAACCTGCAAGCCATTGTCAGTGTATCAGAGGTTCTTGTTTCTTCGGGGCCAGTTCCCCAAAGATATTCCCCGATGACGCTCCTTCTTTATTCGTATCCATCTACCTCGCTCTTCTGCAAATCTTGCCGCCTGGACTATTGCGCAGGCGGAGGTGGATTCGTGATCCTTGAAGGTGGCTCAGGAGGAGTTGGAGTCACCCTCGAGGGCGGCGCTGCCGAAGGTAGTATAGGCTTCGCAGTAGCCGCTGGAGCCTGAACGATGTGCGCAACATACGTTGCGTAATCCTCGTTGGCCGCTCCCGCCACACGTCCATTCTTGTCGAAAGAAATCGTCCATATCTTGTAGACCTGTGCCGCGTCCCGATCAGAAAACTGAACCTGCCGTTGCTTGGTGGTCGTGTCGAGGCGAAAGGTGGCTAGCGGTGCCTTGATGGTTGCCACATCCAGACTCGGTTCATTCGGAACATTCGGGCGGCCGCCAACCACTTCCGCGTAACAAACTCCGAGCGAGAGCCACTTCCCTTCCGGGCCAGAGTCTTTCCTTGCGATATCAGTCGGTACCAACGAATTGAAGATGGTGAAATTCCGTGGATTTTTTATTGCCGGAGTGTAAGGCGACGCGTTGCGATAGAACACGGGCACAACGCGTATTCGATCCGCATTCCGTGGTACGAGCACGGTAAAGAGCGATTCGGAACCATCGGGAAATTTGCTCAGGTAATGCAGTAACACCGTGTTCGGTAGCTGTGGGCAAATAGCCTGGTCGTAGCTCCAGTTGCCGGTCGTGATGTCGTATCCGTAAAACTGTGCTTCGCCGATGAGCTCTTTCTGCCGCGCACGAAGAAGGTCACGATCCGCGCTATCCATCACATCCGGTGCGCGATGTTCGAGCGAGAAATACTTGATCTTCGGCTGATCTCCGACCTGAGCCGCCGCTTGGGCCGCCGACTGCGCAGACGGTGATTCGGTTTGCGCGGTAAGGGTGCTCGCCATGAGCAGAAGAGCACAGATTAACCGAATGCAGGTTGAACCAATGCTGGCGAACGCCATGCGGGATGTTTCTCTCATAGCAATTTCAATGTATCACTCAGTTGCAAAACCAAAAGGACAGCCGCGTTGGCTGTCCTTTCAGCTTGAAATAGCGCTTGGGTGTTACTTAGTTGGACCTGCCAGACGGTCTGTGAGCGGGGTGATGCACCGCAGGCTTGGGAGCCGCCTTAGGTTCACCATCCTTGAGAACGATCATGGGGGGATCCTGTGTGAATGAGTCGAAGGTGGCAATGAAGGTCACCTGCGACCCAACCTGCGGAGGAGTGCTGAGTGGGGCCTTCATATTAATGGTGAAGTCCGCCTTCTGCGATTGTTTCGCGTCGTCGGAAACGGCAAGTTGAAGCTGGGTTGCCGTTGCCTGAATCACCACACCGGGCACCTCGGTTGTCTGCCCTTGCAGGACTGACCAGACCTTCTGCGCATCCTCGGGCGAACCATTGGCCAGGATGTACTCTTTGTCACTCAAATTGAGCTTCGAAGGGTCTGGAGTGCTCGCGAGCGCGTTGTGAGCCAGGTCCTTTGGCGATGGAGGGGGAGGAGCGGCGACTGGCTTATAAGAATCGGGCGGAAATACATTGTCGTGCGCGAGTTGCTTGATCTGGTCAAAACCATCCATGTTGCCATGGTACTTCTTGTACCAGTATTCAGCAGCCTTCTCCACGTTCGACTTGTAGGGTTCCTGGAGGTACTGCGCCGCACGGGTGAGGAACCAGATGCCATTCACCAGGTCTTTGGGGTCTTCCTGCACATAGGCGTTTCCGAGAGCATAGGTGTCGGCGAGGGAAAGGCCCTGGGTTGTCTGTGCAGGATCCTTGGCTGCGTGCAGTTCCGCCGTATAAGCGGCGATGGCATCCTTGTAATCCTTCTTGGCGACATCGTCGGCGCCGATGACGTTTCCGAATATAGGCGCCGACAGATCCTTGAGCTTCTGGAAGTCAGCGTCGCTCATGCTCGCAGGCTTGGTCGCGCTCTGACCGCGCTGCGCCAATGCGGCCGCCTCGTCCAGCTTGGCCTGATCCCCTTGCGCTTGCTGTTTCTCGACGTAGACAACGAAGATGAGCGCGCGAAGATTATTAGGGTCGACCTGAAGCAGCCGCTTGGCAGCGTCGTAGGTCTTGGCGGTATCGCCGGTTGCCTGATAGGCACCCACGAGCTGCTCCAGCATTTCCGCTTTCACCACACTGTTGGGATATTGCTGCAGAAAGGCCTCGATCGCGGCCGCCTTTGCAGCAGGCGCCGATTGACCGATTGCGCTCGTATAAGCGTTGTATTCGGCTGGATCCTTGATTGTGATCTGACTCGATTGCGAGCCTTGATCCTGGGCCAGGACAATCGACGGCAGACAAAGTGCACTGGACGCAAGGGCCAGTACGGATGCAAAAACGACCTTCTTCATTCAACGCTCCTAGGAACTTCCTAAAATTAAAGCATTCGCGAGTGCCAGCCAGCGGAGGAATGCACTTGCATTGGACCATGCCAACTAAATCTATATGCGTGTGTCACTCCAACGCAATTTGTGGATTATAGAAACCAGTGGCTTGATGTGACAAGTAGCTGTTTGACCGTCCAACATTCGTAAATCGCAAATTCTGACGCATTTGTATAGACATCTGGAATGGAAAATCGTTAGGAAAATCCCGACCCAGCTGCGCCCCCCACATATTAAACGCTTCGCGACGAAAATCATCGAACAAAAAGTGAGGAATCAATGGCGGAATTGACAGGACAAATCGCAATCGTAACCGGAGCAGGCCGAGGCATCGGTGAGGCGATAAGCAAGCGTTTGGCAATACTTGGAGCCACAGTTCTGCTGGCAGCCCGTGATGTCGGACTGCTTGCCGAGGTGAAGCGTCAGATCGATGTCGCGGGAGGGCAGGCAGAAATCTTCCCTGTCGATCTGCTTTCCAAAGATGCGATTACCGCCCTGGCCAACTCCATTAAAGAGCGTCATGGCCGCTGCGACATTCTCGTAAACAACGCCGGAATCGGAGCCATGGGCTCCCCGTTGCATGAGACCTCGCCCGAAACCTGGGACGCAATCATGGCTACCAACCTGCGCGCGCCCTATCTGATGATTCGCACCCTTGCGCCCCTGATGATCGCCGCCCGCAGCGGGCACATCATTAATATCTCCTCGCTCGCCAGCCATAACCCACTTAAAAACGGAGCGGCTTACGCAGCATCTAAATGGGGGCTGAACGGCCTCACGTATTCGGTTGCCGAGGAACTGCGCGATTACGGCATCCGCGTTTCGGCCGTGGCGCCGGGCTCAGTCAATACAGCTTTCGGCGGCGGCGGCAAAGATGGAAGCTGGAAGATTCAGCCAGAGGATGTAGCCAATGTTGTCGCAATGCTGGTCACGCAATCCACGCAGTCCTTTGTCAGCGAGGTGTTATTGCGGCCGCTGCGAAAGCCTTGAGGCCTCACCGCCCGAACTGGCGAAGGTGGTGATCCGCATGCAGCCATCCCCAACGCAGCCATTGGGCGCACGTAAGGGGGCCAAAGCTCGGGTGAGGCCGTCCTTCGAGCTCAGCATCGCGAAGACGAGGAACGAGGGCAATCGCGGTTTGCCGGACCGATTCGAAGCCATTCAACGGCCCTTTCAGCCGGCACTGGTCGATCTCGGGGCGGGTGGGTACGCCTTTAGGCCATTTGACCGGAAAATACAGGGCACCCCACTTCATCACTATTCGGTTTAAAGGCCGCATTTCCGCATCGCTCACTGTTATTTCGCCCAGCGGGACGCGCATCGAGTCACACAGGTGGCAGACCATCTGGTGAACATTCATCCTGCCCCAGCGGGCAGCATCGTCCGGAGACAACGCCGCGAGCCTTAGCAGAACTGAGCGAACATCTTCGCTAGCGGCAAGAGTTTTCATATCCAAAGAAAGTATCGCCTAGGCAACCATGGGAAGTACCCTTCCAGGTTCCCTTTCTCAGCCTTTTGCTTGTCAACCGTCAAAACGGCGAATAACCTCAATGTTGGCGATTCCCCGCGACAAGCAACGAGTGCATCCCCAACGGCTGCGAGCGCAACTTTGCACAGAAACAGCTGAAGCCTCGTCCCAATTTCTGTACTGTCTACCCAGGGTTGAGTTGGGGACACCTTATCCACAAGATGTTGTGGTGCTCATGTTGACCCAACTCTCGGCCAAGTCTAGAGTTTCCCTTAATGCACATAGATCCGGCGCGATTTGCGCGGCTTTTCGCTCGTAGGGTTTTAAGGAGTAAATCCGCATGTTGAAGCTAAAAAAAATCCAGATCCTGGGATTCAAGTCCTTCTGTGATCGGACCGAAGTCTCCCTGCCCGGCCAGGGAATCGCCGTGGTCGTGGGGCCGAATGGGTGCGGAAAGTCCAATATCCTGGAGGGCGTGAGCTGGGTTCTGGGTGAGCAGAGCGCTAAGAGCTTGCGAGGCGGCAAAATGGAAGATGTCATCTTCGCCGGAACCCGCGAGCGCAAGCAGCTCGGCATGGCCGAAGTATCCATCACCCTGATCGACCCCGAAGCGTATGCCGGCGGCCCCCTGCTCGCCGAACCCGAAGTTGTCATCGAAGACGATCCCGACTGGGACGAAGAAAAACAGCGCGCCGAACGCGCTGCCGAGGCGGACGAGATTATTGCCGACTCCCAACCCGGTCAAGTGTTCGAAGACCAGACGGCCGGAGACCGCGCGTCTATCGAGACTGCACCCTATGCCTCCATACCCTCGTCCCCAGATCAGAACGCGGCTCACGGAGAGCTAGGCAATGCTGTGGTTTTGAAGATTCGCCGCCGCAAGTTCCAGAAGACTCCACAGCGCGGCGAGATCGTCGTCACCCGTCGCCTGTTCCGCACCGGCGACAGCGAATACCTGCTCAACGGCAAACTTTGCCGACTGCGCGACATTCAGGACATCTTCATGGGTACCGGCCTTGGTCCGGAGTCATATGCCATTATCGGCCAGGAGCGCATCGGGCAACTGCTCAGTTCCAAGCCGCACGACCGTCGCGCCATCATTGAAGAAGCCGCCGGCATCACCCGCTTCAAGACGAAAAAACGTCTCGCTGAATTGCGCCTCGAGCAGTCCAAACAGAACCTCGCTCGCGTCAACGACATCTTTGAGGAGGTCACACGACAGATGGGTTCGCTGAAGCGCCAGGCCGCCAAGGCTGAGCGATACGCCGCGGGCCGAGAAGAGATGCGCGCGCGGCTCCGCATAGTATTGGCAAGCAAGATCGCCCAGATGGACGCAGAACAGAGTGCTGTGCTGGCGGAGATCGCCACGCTTAGCACGCAAGTCGACGAGCACAACGTGCAGATCGAGACCCTGGACGCAGAACACTCCTCGGGCATGACCCGCGGATACGAACTGGATTCGACCGCCAAGCAGGCCCAGACCCAGGCCAGCCAGGGCGCCGTTCAGCTGGAGCGTGCAACCGCGCGGCAACAGGCGAACCAGGAGCGCATCGCCGAACTCGAAGCGCGCGCAGCCGCCGGTGCAGCTGAACTGGAACAAGCAAGGCAGCACCTGGCCAACCTCACCGTCGAGCGCGATGCGCACCATAGCTTCCTCGAAACCGCAGCTGCGGAATCGGCGAACTTCCGCCAACAGGCCGAAGTCAGGCAGCAGCAGGCGCGCGATGCTGCCGCAGCCGTTTCCGCCGCCGAACAGCGGGCTGAGGCTGGACGCCGTCAGGCAATGCAACTGATCTCACAACTCGGACAAATCCGCAATCAGGCGACCCAGGCCGAGGAATCCCTCGCGTCGCTTGAACGCGACGCTGACCGGTTGGCATCGGAGATGTCAGTTGTGAAGCGCGATCTTGAAGCTTTGGGCACGGAACGCGGGCAACTCTCGATGAACTTCGAGTCGGTCACGGAGACTCTGAAACGGCTCGAATCGGAAATAGCCTCCCTGCGTGACGAAATTGCCGCAAGACGCACCGAGGAAGCCGAGGCCAAGCGGCGAGGCGACCAGCTTCGCGCAGAGCATGCGACCCTCACTGGGCGCCGCAACTCACTCAACGCGCTCATTCGTGAACACAGCTACTCCACAGACACCGTTCGCAAGCTCTTTCGCTCAGACTCCCTGGGCGGCGGCCTCGCGCCAGTGGGCACATTGGCGGACTTCCTTGAGGTCAACGACCAATACGAGAGCGTCGTCGACGAGTTTCTGCGCGACGAGCTCAACTACATCGTAGTGAAGAGCTGGGACGCCGCAAATGAAGGCATGCGCCTGCTAAAAACCGATGTCGATGGCCGCGCTACATTTCTTGTCCATCCCGAAGACTCGCAGGCCAAGTTCTCCTTTGCCGCGAGCAGTGCACCGCCCAGCTACCAGCAGCAACAAGGCGTCGTCAGGCTGAAGGAATGCATTCGAGTGCTCGACGGCTTCGGCAGTTCACTGGAAGTCATCCTGCCTAAACTGCGGGAAGGCTACGTCACGCACGATTCCGACACCGCGCGCACACTTGCGCTTGAAAACCCCCATGCGTTTTTCCTTGCGCCCACCGGCGAGTGTTTCCACAATGTAACGGTGACTGGGGGTAAGCCACGTGCCGAAGGTCCTCTAGCGCTCAAGCGTGAGTTGCGCGAAACGCAGCAGAAGTTGGAGACGATCGAGTCCGACCTTAGCCATGCGGACCTGACCGTTGCTACTCTATCCAAGACTCTTGCCGAACTCACACGCCTGCTGGACGTGAAAAGCGAGGACCGCCGCAACGCCGAGCGCGAAAGCGCCAATCAGTCAGCTGCGCTACGGCAGATGGATTCCGAAGTCCAGCGACTCGAACGGCGCCTGCAGGAATGGACCCTGGAAAACGAACGCAACAAAGACGCGCGCGCCGCCAAGCAGACATTTATCGAGCAAAAACGCGAAGAGGCTCAACGGCTGGAGGCAGAACAAGAAGCGGCCGAAGCCGGCCTTAATGAGCTGCAGCGTTCAGTGGAAGAGTTGCGTCTCGCTCGCGAAGACGCGCAGCAACAGGCGGCGCAGGTATCTGCCGAGTTGGCCGGACTTGAAGAACGCCGGCGCGGCGCGGAATCGGCCTTCGGTCGCATAGATCGCATGTATGCCGACCTTGCGCAGCGCGTAAGCCAGATCGAACAGCAACTTGCCGCCTCCAGCGCCGAACAACGGCAGCGTGCGCAGGAAAATGAACAGCTCTCCGTGAACCGCCAGCAGTTAAGCGAAGTTCGCGAGCAGGCTCTCGCCGAAGTCGTTCGCCTTACCAATGAGGCCACGGATTTGCGCGCGCAACTTGCCAAAATCGATCAGAAGCTCAAGGCTTTGCGCGCTGAGACCGACCGTCTTCGCGATACTCGCAGCGATCGCAGCGCACTCGCCGCCACGCTCACGGCCGATCTCACTCATCTTGAAGAAACATGCCTGAACGATCTGGGCACAGAGGCCACCGCGCTTCGCTCCGAGAGCGAACTGCCGCGCATCGAGGGTGAGGCACTCACGCAGGAAGATGAGGCATGCCGCGGACTGAAGCAGAAACTCGAAGCGATGGGCCCGGTCAACATGATGGCCCTCGAAGAGTATAAGGAAACCGCACAGCGTCACGAGTTCCTAGAGACACAGCGCAAGGACCTGCTTGACTCTATCGAAAATACTCAAGCCACTATTAAGGAAATCGACCAGATCTCACGCAGCAAATTTGACGACGCCTTCGCGCGTATTAACGAGAATTTCAGCATCACCTTCTCCAGGCTCTTTGGTGGAGGCCAGGCCTTTATGCGCCTCACCGATGAAGAAAATTCCATCGACAGCGGTATCGACATCGTCTCCCAACCACCTGGCAAGAAATTGCAGAACGTGCTGCTGCTCTCGGGCGGAGAAAAAGCTCTCACTGCCTTGTCGCTGCTCGTCGGTATCTTCCAGTTCCAGCCCAGTCCCTTCTGCGTGCTCGACGAGGTCGATGCGCCGCTTGACGAGACGAACGTGGGACGTCTGGCCGACATGCTGCGTGGCATGGCCAGCGATACACAGTTCGTCATCGTAACCCACTCCAAGCGGATGATGACCGCGGCCGATCTCATCTATGGCGTCACGATGCAGGAGCCCGGAGTCTCGAAGATCGTAAGCGTACGGCTCGGGGGTCAGGAACGAGGCTTGGAGCCGCGCCGAGCCACCGCGTAGAACTTTCGCTTTGCCGGAAAGTCAAGGGTCACGTTGGTAATCAGTGCGCTTTCCTGTAATTCTGATCGTTCGATACTTTTGCCCTTGACAGCCGTTAATCGCGCATGAGAATGCGAAAAAAAGCCGCGTGAACCGTATATTTACGCTACGTTGACAAAGCGTCGCGCTAACTTCAGAATCGGAATTCAGATCGATTCCAGGACGGCCTTTTTTGCCAGCACTCATTGAAACCGAGTTCAGTGATCTTGCCCTGCATGCACGAGGCAAGGTGCGTGATCTTTACGCGGTCGGCGAATTCCTGCTGCTGGTGGCGACCGATCGCATCTCTGCGTTCGATCATGTGCTGGCCACAGGCATCCCCGGCAAAGGCAAGGTACTTACGCAGCTTTCGCTTTTCTGGTTTGATTTTCTCAAAGACATCGTTCCCAACCACCTCATCACCGCCGACGTGAGCCAATACCCGAACGACCTGCGGCAATACACAGACGAACTCGATGGCCGCTCCATGCTGGTCAAGCGCGCGCAGATGTTTCCTGTCGAATGCGTAGTGCGCGGCTATCTCTCAGGTTCGGGATGGAAGGACAACCTCGCCTCCGGGAATGTCTGCGGCATTCCACTTCCGCCAGGCCTGCGCGAAGCCGACAAGCTGCCCGAGCCCATTTTTACTCCGGCCACCAAAAGCCAGGATGGCGAGCACGATGTCAATATCTCCTTTGACGAGATGATCGCGCGTGTCGGTGCAAAGAGCGCCGAGCGACTGCGCAGTTTAAGTCTGGCCGTATATAAAAAGGCTTCCGACTACGCCGAGGAGCGCGGTCTGATCCTTGCCGACACGAAATTTGAGTTCGGCACGCATGCCGAAGGCATCATACTTGCCGATGAGGTGCTCACGCCCGATTCGTCGCGCTTCTGGCCACGCGATCAGTACCAGCCCGGGCATCAGCAACCCTCGTTCGATAAGCAGTATGTGCGCGACTACCTCGAAAGTATTCACTGGAACAAGCAGGCGCCCGCGCCCGGCTTGCCCGGTGAAGTGGTCGCGCGCACGCAACAAAAGTATCTTGAGGCTTTCCGCTTGCTCACGGGAAGGTCTCTCTCGTTGTAGGCCCCGGATGGCGCTCATCGACTGGCTGATTCTCGTCGTTCTGCTTATTTCCGTGCTGTCAGCGGCAAAGAACGGTTTTTTTCTGGAGGTGTTTTCTCTCGCCGGCGTAATTCTTGGGTTGCTGCTCGCCAGCTGGAACTATCAGAAATTGTTACCCTGGGTGGCTCGATGGGTCCACTCATGGCCGGCAGCCGAGGCATTATCGTTCTTGTTGATCGCGCTGGGAGTCATGCTGCTGGCGGGTCTCGTGGGACGAATGATTCGGTGGTCGGTGCATTCGATCGGGCTGGGGTGGGCCGACCGCTTTGTTGGGGCCTGCTTCGGCTTCGTGAAGGGTTGTTTTCTGGTCACGCTGGCCGTGCTGGTAGTCGCTGCATTTCTACCCCAGGCAAATTGGTTTCAGCAGTCCCGCCTTGCACCGTATTTTTTGACTGCGGCGCACCACGTCTCGGTAGTAACGCCTAACGAGTTGGGCGAGCGCATTCGCCAGGGCGTCATCGTCATACGCAATGCTGAACCTGATTGGCTAAAGCCGTCAGCAATTGCAATTCCGCAAGCTGGTTTTCAGGCCCCCTGTTGCTTCTGAAACAAAATCGACTCGGATAAAATCCGGGCGTAGGAAAGAGGAATTCTGTGAAACGTGAACTGGATAACCTTGTGACGCAGATGCACGCCGGCGGCATCACCTATAACGAGGCCGTACGTGAATTCAAAAAGCGCTTCTTGCTGGAAGTGCTGGCGCATCACAGGGGCAACCAGTGCAAGGCAGCCAAAGAGCTTGGCATGCATCGCAATACGCTCAGCCGCACCATTGCAGAGCTGGAGCTCGATCCCTCACAAATTCGCGGCGGCCTCAAGCGCCCGTCACGTAGCGAACGTCCTGTATTTGATGTGAATCAGGCAGCGCGCTAGAGGATCACTTCGCCGTAGCGCCCTGCCCTGCTTTAATCTAAGTACAAGGCCAACTAAAAGAGTGAATTCCCCATCTCCGCATCTGACTGCGTCCAGCGCCGCCGCAACTGAGAGCTGTGTCTTTATCCGAGAGGGCTTTCGCTGGGACGAACAGGACGCTTATCTCTTCGACATCGACGGCACGCTGTTGCGCACCCGCGACCGCATCCACTTCGACTCATTCTTCTCGAGCGTGCGCACCGTGATGGGGCGCGAACTTGTGCTCGACGGCGTTACCCTGCACGGCAACACTGACCCCGGCATTCTCCGTGAGGCTTTCCGTCTGGCCCATGTGGAAGACGCGCACTGGCAGCCACATCTCGAAGCCGTGCTTGAGAACATGCGCCTGGATGTGGCGGCCCGCCGCTCAGAGATGAACCTCGTCAAGATGCCCGGCGTCGATGAAACTCTTGCTTACCTCCAGGGCAAGGGCGCGGCGCTCGGAGTGGCTACCGGGAATCTTGAATCCATAGGCTGGCTCAAGATCGAAGCTCTCGGTCTGCGTCACTGGTTCACATTCGGCGGATTCAGCGACAATTACGATGTTCGTTCTGACATGATCGCTCACGCCATGCGTGTGGCGCAGCGCCATGCCGGCGCCGACGCCACGGTTTGCGTCGTCGGCGATACTCCATCCGACATTTCCGCCGCGCGCGCCAACGGCCTGCCCACCATCGCCGTCGCCACCGGCAACTTCACCTTCGACCAGCTCATGGAGCATGACCCCGAGGTATGCGCTGCCTCGCTCGAAGCGCTAGTCCAGACCGTGGACCGCCGTTGCATCGCATGAAGCTCAGCGGCATATCCATTCTTACTCTGGCCGTTGCACTTGCCGCGGGCTCTGGTGCTAACGCGCAGCAAGAGGCGCCCGTCGCCGGACAGCCTGTGGCGAAGGCAGAGCAGGCTCCGCCGCAAAGGCCGCCCTCGGCACGAGAGCTGCGTGAGGGGGAGAAGGTCTATCTCGCCGGTGCGAAGGCCCTCGATCATGAAGACTTCAAGACTGCGGAGAAAGACTTCGAGAGCGCGGTTGAGCTCGTCCCCGGCAATCCGCAGTACCAGGCTGCGCTGGAGATCGCGCGACAGCACCAAGTCACGGCTCTTGTGCAGGCGGCGGACAAGGCGAAACTTCTCGGCCGCTCCGACGAAGCGCGCACCGATCTCATCGAGGCCTTCCATCTTGACCCAAACAATCCGATGATCGCGCAACATATCGATGAAATTGCTCACGATGCCGTGCCCGATATCGGACAACACTATGCGGAAGCGGATGCCGCTGGGGCACCCATCGAGCTCGCCCCGGCGCAGACGCGCCGCAGCTTTCATCTGCACACGAATGCGAACGACCTTCTTCGCCAGGTGCTGGCTGCTTACGGAGTCACACCCGCGCTCGACAACTCGGTCAAGAACCAGAGCGTACGCTTCGATGCGGACGACGTCGACTTCAATGAAGCCGCCCGCATGGTTAAGCTGGTCACCAAGACGTTCTTCGTTCCACTCGACCCCAGCCGCGTGCTCGTCGCCGAGGACACGAAGGACAATCGCATCAGATATGAACGGCTCGCAGTGGAAACTGTCTACTTCCCTGGCCTCACTCCCACCGAGATCAGCGATATGGGCAACGTCGCGCGCAATCTTTTCGATGCACAACAGACAACTGTTTCGCCGGGCAATTCCACGCTTACGGTACGCGCCCCCGTCGGCAAGATGGCTGTCCTCAATTCCACGTTTGCCGAGATGCTCGACGGCCGCAGCGAAATCCAGCTCGAAGTGCGACTGTATAGCATCGCCAAGACGCGTGCGTTGAACATCGGGGTCCAGTTACCGCAGCAGACTACTGTCTTCAATGTGCCGTCTGAACTGAACAGCTTCCTGGCGAATAACCAGAGCCTGGTTCAGCAGATCATATCCAGCGGCCTGGCCAGCTCCGGTGACTTCTCCGCCATCGCCGCCATCATCATTGCTTCCGGAGCAGCCACCGGTTCGATCCTGAGTCAGCCTTTTGGGGTCTTCGGCGGAGGCAACACGCTTACCGGCGTCACGATCAGTGGAGCCACCGCGAATCTTTCCCTCAACTCGTCAGATACGCGCTCGCTCGACAACATCACCCTGCGTGTGCTGGACCAGGAAGAGTCGACCATCCGCAGCGGCACACACTACCCCATCATCACGTCCACGTACTCGAATCTCGCGGGCAGTTCGCTCGCCATTCCCGGACTTTCCTCGGCCGGCATTTCGAGCGCGCTGGCTGGGCTCGGAATCGGAGGAACCGCGCTCTCAACCACCAGCCAGACGCTTCCCCAAGTGCAGTACGAAGATCTCGGACTCACGCTGAAGGTAAAGCCCTACGTTCAGAAACAGCGCGACGTTACGCTCAACCTCGACCTCAAGATCGATTCGCTCTCGGGCACCACGCTCAACGGCAACCCGGTGCTCGACAACCAGCAGTACACATCCATCATCACGCTCCGCGAGGGCGAAAGCGCGCTGGTCGTCAGCGCAATGTCGAAACAGCAGTCAAGAGCAGTGAGCGGAGTTCCCGGCCTCAGCGATCTCCCGGGCTTTCAATCCACCACCAACAATCAGACGGAGAATGATGTTTCGGATCTTCTCATTCTCGTCACGCCGCATATCGTGCGCGAGGCCCATAAGCAGGAGGCTGGCCGCATGTTCCTGCTTCCCGTTCATCCCTAGCGGAGCCATCAGAAGCGAGCTTTGGGGACCCTACCCCTCCTGTTTATGTTCCCGTTTCTGCGCTTCATTGATATCGCTTGGTTTAAGGGAAGCAAAGCGACCCCGCTCTTGACCTGAGCCGATTCCCTGCCCGCAACGATGGCCCGGGATGGTGCTGAAAAGCGCCGCTCCTTTACGAAAACCCGATCGTGGGGTGATTCCGCTTCGACTCAATAGCCCTTGAGGGGTTGCCTGACTGATTTCAATGCCCGCTCGTACGGTCGGCATCCAAGTAGTTGCCGAAGATGCTGTCCAGCGCGAACTGCTTTTGTACCTCGTCTGTTCGACGCCATGGTAA
>Ga0206966_1123_pt1 | contig 21003 bp, 16 predicted proteins | sample Alteio_BWOrgHeat_23_FD_152970 | JGI IMG/M metagenome (GOLD analysis project Ga0206966, IMG submission 152970) | Enriched cells from forest soil in Barre Woods Harvard Forest LTER site, Petersham, Massachusetts, United States -... | ecosystem: Environmental > Terrestrial > Soil > Temperate forest >...
GGAATTCGCACGGCGGCGCACGCGAAACGAGTGCTTTCGTGGGGCGCGGAGAAAATTATTGTGGGAAGCGCGGCGTTCAAGGGCGGCGCGGTGGATCATGCGTTTTTGCGGGAGCTACGGCAGAGCGTGGGGCGAAAGCGCGTGGTGATCGCTCTGGATACGCGGCGCGGGAAGATTGTGGTGCGCGGGTGGCAGGAGTCGCTGGGCGTGAGGGCGCAGGACGCGATGCGAGAGCTGGAGCCATACTGCTCGGAGTTTATGGCGACGTTTGTGGATAACGAGGGGACGATGCGCGGGACGAATATGGCGTGGTATCGCGAGTTGCGGCGCGCGACGAAGCTGCCGATTACGGCGGCGGGCGGGATACACACGCTCGACGAGGTTCGCGAGTTGGAGAAGCTGGGGATGAATGCGGCGGTGGGGATGGCGATTTATCGGGGGAGGTTGCTGGAGGAGTTGGAGATTGCGGGCGCGGTGAAGTCGAAGCGGCGACGCAGACGTTGAGCTTCGATGGCTGTGGCGAAGCTGACGCTCACAGACACAGCTCATCCTTGTCGGACGAGCTGGCTCGTTGAGGGGCGCGAGCGATTGTCTATGCTACCCGTGAGTAGTCGCGCTAGAAAGAAAAAGCCCCGCGCCGGAACTGACGCGGGGCTTTGTTGCCGCAGTTTGAAATGTGCGATTACTGGCGGCGCGTTGAAGTGACTGGAGTACCGTCCACGCCGGAATGGGTACGGTCGAGCACGCCGGCCATGTGTTCGGGAACGCCGGAAGCGCGGCCGATGCTGTGATAAATGAGGCCGGCGGCGGCCATTTGCTCGGGGCGGTAAAGATTGCGGCCGTCGAGCACGATTGGATACTTCAAGCCGGCGTGAAGTTTTGCGAGATCGAGCTGCGCGAACTCTTTCCATTCGGTGAGGATCAAGAGCGCGTCGGAGCCGGTGGCTGCGTCGTACGGATCGTTCGCGTAAGTGACGCCCTTCTGCGGGAGCGTTTCCTTGGCGCGAGACGTGGCGGCCGGATCGAAAACTTTTACCGAGCATCCTTCCTTTAGAAGCGCTTCGATGATGGCGATTGCGGGAGATTCGCGGATGTCGTCGGTGTCGCCCTTGAACGCGAGGCCGAGAACGCCGAGTTGCTTACCACGCAGCGTCCAGAGCGCGCTGCGAACTTTCTTGAGGAAGCGGCGACGCTGCTCTTCGTTGATCTGCATCACTTCGGTGAGCAAGCCGAAATCGTAGCCGCACTGCATGGCGACGGCGTGGAAAGCCTGCACGTCTTTCGGGAAGCAGGAGCCACCGTAGCCGATGCCGGCGTTCAGGAATTTCGAGCCGATGCGCGTATCGGAACCGATGCCCGCGCAGACTTGCGTGATGTCGGCGCCGACGGCTTCGGAAATGTTGGCGACGGCATTGATGAAGGAAATCTTCATCGCGAGGAACGCGTTCGATGCGTGCTTGATCAGTTCAGCGCTCTTGGCGTTGGTGACGATGATGCGAGCCTTCGGAGCGGTGGGACCGTCGAACTTGATCGCGTCTTTGTTTGAGTAGTACGAGCCGGTGGTTAGCGGCGCGTAGATTTCCTGCATGATTTTCGCGCTGGTTTCGTCATCGACGCCGACGACGATGCGGTCGGGATACAGGAAATCGAGGACGGCCGTGCCTTCGCGAAGGAACTCGGGGTTCGACGCGACGGAGAAGGTGCCGGATTTTGCGCCGTTGAGAAGCAGCGTCTTGCGCAGCGAATCGCAGGTTCGAACGGGCACGGTGCTCTTTTCGACGATCAGCGTGGGGCGTTCGATGGCCGCGGCGATTTCGTAGGCGACGGCTTCGACGAACGAGAGGTCGGCTTCGCCGGTTTCGGACTGCGGCGTGCCGACGGTGATGAAGACGGCGTCAACGTCTTTCACGGATTTATCGATCGAGGTGGAGAAGCGCAGGCGGCCGCCGCGGTGGCGCTTCAACAATTCCGGGGGATGATGCTCGTGAATGGGAACTTCGCCGCGCTCGAGGGCGGCGATTTTGGCGCTGTCGTTATCGACGGAAACAACGTCATGCCCAATTTCCGCGAAGCAAACCGCTGAGACGAGACCTACGTAACCTGATCCAATGACCGCAATGCGCATCCGTTGCTCCTAGTCGAGTATTTATATTATCGGCCAGTCGCGCGAGGCGACGGCTTATTTAAACTGCGGGAGATTCGCCGCAGGCAACACGAGAAGTGCGGCTGACGGGTTTGGGGCGCCAGCGTAAGAAAACCGAGCTGCGGCCACGATTATGTTGGCTGCAGCGTGTGAATTGCTTGGTAGAAATTTGCGCCCTGGCGCGGCTAACGCGCTGACACGGCTGAAGATTCGCGGACCACACCGGCGTCACCGCGTTCGCGAGCCTGATACTGATCGTAGATCCAGGCGTACGTCTTTTCGAGGCCGGCGCGAAGCGTCGTGTCCGGCTCCCAGCGGAGATACTTCTGGATTAGCGTGTTGTCGCTGTTGCGGCCGTTGACTCCCTTCGGTGCGCTGAGATCGTAGCGACGCTTCAGTTTCACGCCCGCGATGCTTTCGACGATATCGACGAGCTGATTTATCGTCACCGCTTCGGCTGAGCCGAGATTGATGGGCTCGAGAATATTCGAGTCCATGATCATCTGAATGCCCTTGATGCAATCGTCTGAGTACATGAAGCTGCGCGTCTGATCGCCGGAGCCCCAGATTTCAATTTCGTTGGTGCCGCTCAGCTTGGCTTCGATCACTTTGCGGCAGATCGCGGCGGGAGCTTTTTCGCGGCCGCCGAACCAGGTGCCCCAAGGGCCGTAAACGTTGTGGAAGCGGGCGACGCGAGTGTAGAGACCAAAATCTTCGCGGAAGTGGCGACACATGCGCTCGGAGAAAAGTTTCTCCCAACCGTAGCCATCCTCGGCCATCGCGGGATAGGCGTCTTCTTCTTTCAGTGATGGCGCTTCAAAGGTCTTTTGTTTGTCGCCGTTGTACACGCACGCAGACGAGGAATAGAAAAAACGCTTAGCGCCGTGCTTTTGTGCGGCTTGTAGCATGTGCGTGTTGATCAGCACAGACAGCATGCACAGGGCTTTGTTGGCCTCGATGAAGCCCATTCCGCCCATGTTGGCGGCGAGATTGTAGATCTCGTCCATGCCCTTGGCGGCGGTCTCGCAATTTTCTTTTTCGTTGAGGTCGAGCTTCAGGTTTTCGACGTCGTCAAAACGCTGATACCACTCGTCGAGGGGCTTCACATCGACGGCGCGGATATTTTTGTAGCCCTGGCCGCGGAATGCGGAGACGAGATGGCCCCCGATGAAGCCGCCGGCGCCGGTTACGACCACGCGAGCAGTGCTAGCCATTCACGACTCCGAATGATTTACAGACCAAATGTTGAGACATTTGACCGCGCATTTTCATCACAGTTGAGATGCTGTATTGCATGAAACAGGCCGCCCAGCCTTGCGGTTCAGTGGCCGTCGATCAAAATACTGTCTCAATATTACACGTGAGGAAATCACTTAAGTCAAACCACCCTGTCCCGTGTTCCATATGCAGTCCGGGCATTCAATTTCCTGTTTGGCTGCATCACCGACACAATGTGGACACTGGACTTGATTCGTGGCAGTGTGGCGTTCCGTCCCCCGGAATCAGTAACGAAATGACTCTGGAGGTTTGATCCGAGATGAGAATTTTGATGTTCTTGGCTTTTCTTTCGATGCTCGTCGTTGCAAGTCCGCAGGCGAAGGGACAAACGTTCGCGATCATCCCGCCTTCGATGGCGCATTCGCTGCAATCCAAAATCAACGAGCCGGCCGCAAAGTCTGCGATTGCGGCGGCGGATACCGCGATCAACCGGCCGCCGAACGCTGTGACCGTGATCGATCTGGCGGGCCGCTTGCCATCGGATCCGATCTACAAAAAAGACGAACGAAGCCGGCTTCGATCTGCCGGCGATGGCGAATATCGCGCTGGCGTTCCGCCTGACCGGCGACAAAAAATATCTGAACGCTGCGACGAAGTACATCACAGCGTGGGCCAGCGTGTACAAGACGGCCGTGAATCCGATCAACGACCAGGACTTCTACTATTTCTTTGTCGCGAACGATCTCGTGCAAAGCGATATGCCGGCCGACGCACAAGCGCTGGTTAAGAACTTTGCGCGTCAGTACGCCGAAGCATATGTGAACGAAATCGAGAAGAGCTACGCCCCTGGCGCGAAAGATCCTTCGAAGAAACCCGATCCAACCGCGAACAATAATTTTCAGAGCCACCGAATCAAGCTGGCGGCGCTTGCGGCGTTTGCTACGGGAGACAAGGCACTAATTGAACGCGCGCATGCGGGTTTCAACCAGCAGGTGTCAGTGAACCTTTATCCTGACGGCTCGGTTTGGGACTTCCATGAACGGGACGCACTGCATTACGTTATCTACGATCTCGAGCCTTTGCTGCTCGCCGCGATCGCCGCGAAAACGCACGGTGAAGATTGGTACAGCTTCAAAAGCCCGTCGGGTTCATCCGTGGAGAAATCGTTGGACTGGCTGATTCCCTATGCGGAAGGCCAGCAGTCGCACGAAGAGTTCGCCCACACGACCGTGCAATTCGACCAGACACGCGCAAAGGCGGGCGTGAAGGGCTTCTCCGGCGCGTGGGACCCGAAGGGCTCGGCGACGACGTACGGCTATGCTTCGATCCTCGATTCCCGCTATCGTAAAGTATTGGGAGACGTCGAATCGCATACGGGAGCGACGCCGCCAAACTTTATCGTGCTGGTTTTCGAACAATGACCCTACGAACCCGATACAGACGGATCAAATACAAGGTGAAGTCGGCCATTGCGCTGAAGCGGCTGCAGAACGACCCTTCGCGCGAGAAATTTACGTGCCCGATCTGCGAATACTCCGGCGTGTTTCTGGACTTCACGCCGGAGACGGGCACCCGGCCACACGCTCAGTGTCCGAATTGCGAATCGCTCGAGCGCCATCGCGTGCAGTGGCTGACGATGACCGAACTCCGAAAAGAAATCGATTTCAAAAAACTGCGCGTGCTGCACATGGCGCCGGAAAAATTCATATTGGAGCGCCTGCGGCCGCTGTGCCATTCGTACGTTACCGCCGATATTGACGGTGCCGGCGTGGATTTTGCCGAGGATCTCACCAAGCTGTCGTTCGCCGATGCTTCGTTCGATCTCGTGTACTGCTCGCACGTTCTAGAGCACATTCGCGACGATGCGGCTGCACTGAGGGAAATCCGGCGAGTACTCGCGCCGGGCGGAATCGCCGTGCTGCCGGTGCCGGTTTTCTCCGATGTAACCGTGGAGTATCCCGAGCCGAACTGGCATGAGCACGGGCACGTTCGCGCGCCTGGGCCGGATTACAGCGAACGGTACAAAAAGTATTTCGACAGCCTCCGCGTCTATACGTCGGATAACTACGATTCGCGATTCCAGCTCTATTTGTACGAGGATCGTACGGGCTGGCCGAATGCGAAATTCCCGCACCGGCGCCCGACCGCGGGAACGAAGCATCTGGACTACTTGCCGATCTGTCGTGTAAAAGTGTGAGCGCGTGAACCCGCTACAAGGAATCTTGCGCTTGACGCTGCGTCGATCTTTTCAGCATCGCGCGCAGTAGCATTCCAAAGAACGGCAAATCTTCGAGCAAGTATCGCCGCCATAGCCGCCGTGGCTCTTTTCCCAGCCGCCACAACCATTCCAAACTCGAGCGCTGCATCCAGAGTGGGGCTCGCGGAATCAAGCCGCCGACGAAACTGAACGAGACGCCAACGCCGATCGCAAAGTGCGCGCCGGTGCCTGCCCCGTAGTCGCACATCCACTGTTCCTGCTGAGGCGCGCCCAAGCCGACGAACAGAATTTCAGCGCCGCTGTCTCGGATTATTTTCTGAACGGCCTCGTTCTGTTCGGGGCTTTTGTAGAAGCCATAGGCGGGACAATCCCAGCCGGCAATTTTCAGGTCCGGATGGCGGAGCGAAAGCTTCGAAGCGGCCGCTTCTGCGGCGCCGGGACTGCCCCCGAGCAAGAAGATCGAGTATCCGCGTTGAGCTGCGTATTCGCAGGATCGTTCGAAAAGATCGGTGCCGTTGATTCTCTGCTTCAGCGGCGTTCCGAGCAAACGCGACGCCCAGACGAGAGGAACGCCATCGGCGACAACGAGTGTCGCCTTCGCGTACAAGTCCCGGAAGGCCTGGCTCTTCCGGAATTTCACGGTGTGATCGACGTTAGGCGTGACGGCGTAGGCGAACTCGCGGCGCTCCATAATTTCGCCGATGGCCGAAAGCGTCTCGTCCATGGTGAAGTTGTCGATGTCCAGGCCGAGGAGATGAACGCGCGCGGAGCCCAAGAGGCGGCGGGCCGCTACGGGCACACTCTTCGATTTTTCGAGGCTTTCCATATTCACGTGTGAAAAAATAGATGCAGCGTCCGTGAAGCTTCTTACAAATCCAGCGCGAGTGATCCAATCAAAAGGCGAATGATTTGAGCGGTTCTGCCAACATTCAAAAAACTGACGTGAGACCGGCGCCGAAGCGGCGGCGCTTTATTTATGGCGCGACGTGCGGCGGCATCGTGGTGCAGGGCGGCATGGCGACGATGGCGCGCTACATGGTCGATGAGTGGAAGCGCGCTGGCCGGCAGCCGGAGCTTGTGCTGCTCAACACGTACGGGCCGAGCCTCAGCAATATTGCGACGATGCCCTTTTATTTTGGAGCGGCCGTCGCAACGGTGACTGCGAATGGAATTCTGGGACGCATCTCCGTATTGCACTTGCACATGGCCGAGTACGGCAGCGTACTAAGAAAAGGCATTCTCGGCTACATCGGCAAAACGCTGAACATCCCCGTCGTAATCCACATGCACGGCGCCAAATTTGGCCAGATGTGGGACGCGGCGTCCCCCGGACGACGGAAAGCGATTCTGGGAGTGTTGCGTCGCGCCGACGCGATTGTCGTACTCGGTCAATTTTGGAAACAGTATTTGATCAACGATCTGGGACTGCCGCCTGAGAAAGTTCACGTGGTAGCGAATGGCGTGCCGGATCCCGGTGTTGCTCCGAAGCCACTCAAGCAGAACGCGAAAGTCTCGATTCTTTTCGCCGGCCAAGTGGGGCAACGAAAGGGCGTCGGCGACTTGCTACAGGCGCTCGCGAAACCGGCGGTGCGCGCGCTCGATTGGGAACTGGTGATCGCCGGCAGCGGCGAAATCGAGGCGCACACGAAGCTGGCCCAAGAGTTAGGAATCGGCGATCGAGTTCGCTTCCTGGGCTGGGTCGATTTGCAAAAAGTAAGTGAGCTGATGCGGTTGGCCGATATTTTCGTTTTGCCTTCCTACCTGGAAGGCCTGCCGATGGCGATCCTCGAAGCGATGGCGAATGGGCTGCCGGTGGTGACGACGCCGGTGGGCGCGATACCGGACATGATCACCGATGGTGAAACTGGGGTTGCTTGCTCCGGCTGGAAATGTGGACGCGCTGAGCGGCGCATTTTTGCGGCTACTTGCGTCGCCGGAGTTGCGAGCTAAGATTGGCGCCGCCGCACGCCAGCGTTACCTACGGAATTTCACGGTGAGCGCGATGTGCGACGGCTTGGAGACGGTGTTCAGCGACGTCTCCGCGAAACGCTAATCCCCTGCACTGCGCTTTCGCCGGCACGCCTAGTAATTCGAACGCATGTTGCGGAACGACCGCGTGATGCTTCCGATGGCCGCTCCCCAGCTTTTGAAATCTCCACGCCGCACTTTGCGCCACGCTGCAACGAACACTCCGCCACGCAACATCCACCGCCGCCGTTGCGCCTGAGCCAAAGTTTCCCGCTTTTTCAGCCACGGATACGCTCGAACGGTGCTGGCCGGCGTCGGAGGCGTTCCGAAAATCATGATGTACGCCATGCGCGGACGATCGGTGACGTTGGGGCCACCGCTGTGCAACATCCGCGAATGATGGATGGTGCAACCGCCTGCGGGAATTTCGCACGCGACCGCGGCATCCTTGTCAAAAGGCGCAATACATTCGAGCGCTTGAGAAGTGGGATCGTTGTTCGGCGCTCCGTGTTCGAGCACTTCGTTTTTGTGCGACTCCGGCAAATACAGGAGACAACCGTTCTTGACGGTCACGTCCTGCAGCGCCACCCAGATGTTGAGCTCGTGGTAATCCATCGACGGATCGCGAAATGCTTCATCCTGGTGCCAAGGCGTTGCCGTTCCAAAATTGGCTTCCTTGACGATCGCGAGATCGCAGATGCACGTAGCGTTGTCGCCGAGCAATTGCTTGGCGATGGCGTGCGCGTTCTTGAAGCAGGCCGTCTTGTGCAAATCCGGCAGGTAGTTCACCGGGTTCATGATTTGCGGCGCAGTTCTGCGGACGTCGCGCTTCTGGCCGGCCAGGAAGTCTTCTTGCGCGCCTTCCTTCTCGCCGACTCGCCGTTTGAAAAGATCTTCGATACTTGCTTTCAGCCCTGAAACTTCTTCTGAGGTTGTGAGTTGTCGAAGCGAAATGTATCCCTGGTTCTGGAAGAATTCGAATTGATCGCGGGTGAGAGACACACTTTCGCCGGCATCTTGAACCGAGGTAGGCTGGGGTGCAAGCTTCACACTTTGTCCAGTATTCATGGTTATTTTGGACTCCCCTTAAACTTCGCCCCTTGGCAACAACTTGAATGGTAAAGCGATACTTCCTACTGACTTTCCCAATTGCTTAAAAGACAACTTGTCCACTCGAAGCTTTGAGTTCCTTCGTGCCGGAGCTTCAAAGCGCGAGTCAGGCGGCCGATCGCTCGCCGGCGGGGAGCTTGGGGTGTAGAAGGGCCCGCACCCTTCGTCTGAATGACGAACCGAGAAGCCACATGGAGGAGAAAATCATCAGCTCCATGACGCCCGGCTTTCCGTGCCTGAACATTTCCGCAAAAAGTTGCGGCGCCGCAGACCAGTCGCCTTGCATGGAGGCTTCGGGCGCGAGCTGCGTGGAGATAAATCCCGCGTAAGCCCGCGGCGTCATCCGTTCGCGGTTGGATTGCAACCATTCCAAGGACGAGCGCCAATCTTGCGCGTTGGTGATCGATCCGCGATTTTGCTCGATGTACCAACGGACCAGCGGCTCGCGAACGAAATGAAACGCGACGCCCTGAATCTGATCGACGCGGAGATACCACTCGGTGTCCTGGTGCCTGCGGAGGCCGCTTGTGAAAGGCGCGACTTCAAGCAGAGCGCGGCGCGCGAGAAGCACGGAGGTTTGCAACTGGCCTTCGCCGCGGAAAAAACTGCGCCGGTTAAAAAGGTATTCGCAAATCGGTTCTGCCGGCCCGGGATAGCGCCGCGGCCACGGGAACTCTCCGCCCGGGCTGATGCCGATCATGCCGGTGGAAACGATCGGATATTGCTCGGTGGCCTGAAGCGCGACGGCCATTTGTTTTTCGATCTTAGCGGGAAGCCACTCGTCGTCGTCGTCGAGAAAGGCAACCCACTCGCCGGCGGCGTTTTGCACACCGGTATTGCGCGCGTCCGAGCCGCCAACCGATTCCGCGAGCTGAATCAAGCGAAGGCGGGAATCCGATACTTCGGCCAACGACGCAGCGGTCTTGCTGCAAGGACCATCGACGACGACCAAAACCTCGAGGTCGCCGTGGGTCTGAGCGAGCGCGCTGCGCACGGCCCGAAGGACTAGGTCCGGGCGGTTGCGCGTAGGAATGATGACCGAGACAAGCATTCAATCTGCCTTTAGGTGCTGTAGCCCGGAAGCGCGCCGTTCACGTGTCCGCCGTCGTCCGTAGCAATCGTCTCGGCGACTTCGTCCGAAGATTCTTCCGTCTGCGCCTGTTCGAGCAGGAGGGCTGAAGAAACATAGATGGCGACGTACGGAATCCAGAAGAACGACATCAAGCGCAGGATAAAGCTTTCCGCGAGATTCACGATGCCGAAAAAACAGCAACACGAAAAACGGCCAATTGGCGGCGTAGACTCCGCTGACCTTGGACAATTTCCCGGCGCGCCAAACGTTGATGATGAAACCGACCATGAACACGACGAGGCCGACGATGCCCATGCTGAGAACGATATCGAGATAGCCGTTGTGCGCGTGGGGCGGATGCCATCCCGTCATCACATAGACGATTTTGTAAAGATCTTGCGACCATTCGAGCCAGAAAATATCGAAGCCGTAACCGAACCAGGGCCTTTTCGCGATGGCGCCTAAAATTCCATTCCACAGAGGGATCCGGTCACTCAAAGTGGCGCTTCGTCCAGCGAGTTTTGCAACAATGTCAAAATTTGCGGTCGCCAGTACCAGACCAATTCCGACGACCGGCAGCGCCGCAACCCACAATAGAAAATTATTCGTCTTCGAAGACTTGAAGAGCAGCCACAGCGGATAGAAGGCGAGGCAGCCAACCAGGGCGACGATTGCGGTGGCCGAGCTGGCCAGGATGAGCAACACGGCTGAGCCGATCACCGTGGCGATTTTGAGGATATTCGGGACCCCCTTCGGCCTGGCAAATAGGAACGTGATGATCGAGAACGACATCATCGCGCCGAAGTGATTTTTCTGCGGGTAGATTCCCTTCACAGCGCCGGTGTGCAGGTCGTGCGAAAGTCCGTAGGAAGGAATGAAGGCCGCGACGATGGCACTGGAAACGACGACGAGCACCATCGTCCAGCCGAATAGATTGAGCTGCTCTTCCCATTCGAAGCAGGTGGCGATGTAAATTCCAAACATCGTAACAACGCATACGAAGATGGCGTGACGCACGACGAAGCGCGGATCGTGCGCCCACAGACAAGACGCTCCAGCCAGGCCGCATAGCGCGATGAGCCAGCCCGAGTGACGCACGCCCTCCATCACTTGGCGAAAGTGCAGGAGGAGCAGCGGAGCGAGCGTGGCGCAGACGAGAAGGCGCCCATAATTTTGCCAAAGCTGAGGAGCGGGTGCGGTGCCGCCGGCTCCGACTCTGCCGGCAACACCGGCGCCTGAAAGGAAAATCATGACCGCAACGACGTAAAACCTTTCGAAGTTGTGGAGAATCTTCATCTTATCCCGCCGTCAATTCAGTGCTGACGCGGGCCTCCTTCGCCATCACAAACTGCAGAACGCCAAACATCACGAGCGCGAGCGCGCCGTCGCACGCCAGGCTCGACCACGCAGCCCCGCGCCACGAGTACGCCGGAATCAACCAGAAGTTCAGACCGATATTCAGAATCGCGACGAACACTTGTGCCGCCGTGCGGAACCCTTGATAGCCCGCGCCGGTAACGGAATCCGAGAAAAAGTAACTGATCGTTTTGAGGAACGGGATAAGTGCGAGCCAGCGGAGCGCTTCCACGGTTCGCGCGAAATCCTTACCAATCACCAGCGGGAAGAGCGGAGCCAACGCATAGAGAGCGACAAACCCGATCAGCGAGTACGCGAGAGTGTGCGGCATCAAGCGTTTTGCGTAGGCGTAGCTATGGGCGATGCCGTGCTGGCCCTTGCGGAACATTTTGGAATTCGCGGCATACAAAATCGAGCGAACCGGCGTGAACGCGACCTCGATCACGCGGTAGGCCGCGGCGTAGATACCGGCGGCGTCCAGCGTGGAGAGGCTGGTGAGCATCGTTTTGTCGATGTCGTTGTAGATGGTCTGCGCGCTGAGCGCTGCGCCGAAATAAAAGCCCTCTTTCAGTTCCGGGAAGATGCGCGGGATGCAGAGTTTCGGGGCGCCGAGTTTGATGTTGGTGACGCTGACGGCGACTACCGCTGAGATGAAAGTGCTGGCGACGTAGAACCAGCCCCACGTCATCGCGCTGGCGCGGTGCCAGATCGCGAAGACGATTGCGGCCGAAATCAAACGCATGATGTACGGCAACACAAACAGGGTCGAGGTGTAGCCCAACTGCTCGACAGCCTGAAAACTTTGGGAGGCCGTATCGACGACGCGCGCGAAAATCAAATCCGACAGGCAGATGAGGAACGTGAGCAGCAGCGGAATCGACGGCGGCAGAATCCAGCGCGCGACGAGCATCACCAACAACAGCATCACAAAACCCGAAACGCCGAGAACGAGCAGCCCGTTGCCCCAGCACACGGGGAAAAGAGAACGGTCTCGCGAAACATTCTTGATCAGAAGATTGCCGGCGCCGAGGCTAGCAAATGGATAGACGATCGAGATGAGCGCGACGACGCCGACGAACGCACCATACTCGCTGGGACCAAGCGCTCGAGCGATGAGCACGAAATACGCGGCCTGGACGATCACGCGCAGGCCGTATCCCATGAACATCCACACCGAATTGCGCGCCAGCGTGCTCTGCTTGGCTCGAACCAGTAGTTTTTTTGCTTTGTCGATCATCACGCGCTGTAAAACGCTTTTCTGGTCTCCAGTTTCCTACGTCGCGGTCCGGGCGTGAGGACGTTGGCGAGATGTGCGAGTCCACTTCAGGAGCGTTGCGAAAGTTGACGCCGCCGAGATTTATGCGGCGCCGGAGCCCTTGAGGACGGCCGGGATGGTGCGCGCGAGAATTTTCAGATCGAGCCAGAGCGACCATTCGTCCATGTATTGCAGGTCGAGTCGCATCCACTGCTCGAAAGGAATCGAGCTCCGGCCGTTGACCTGCCAGAGGCAAGTGATGCCGGGGCGAACGCTGAAACGGCGGCGCTGCCAGTCTTCGCTGAAGCCTTCGTAATCGCGCTTGGGCAGCGGGCGCGGACCGACGAGGCTCATCTCACCCTTCAAGATATTGAGGAGCTGCGGAAGCTCATCAATGCTGGTGCGACGAAGAAATTTGCCGATGCCGGTGATGCGCGGGTCGTCTTTAATTTTGAAGACCGGACCGGAAACTTCGTTCTTTGATTCCAGCTTGGCCATCAGTTTTTCGGCGTTCGGCACCATCGTGCGGAATTTGTAGATGAAGAATCGGCGCTTATTGAGGCCAAGGCGCTCCTGGCGGAAGAAGACAGGTCCGTCGGAGGTGAGCTTGATCGCAATCGCCACGGCGATAAGCAGCGGCGAAAGCAGCAAAAGCAGGGTGAACGAAATCGCGAGATCGATGGCGCGCTTCACGATCAACGGCCATTCGTCGCGGACGCCGGTGTAGGTGGAGATGTGATAGGCGCCGTTGAAATATTCGGCGCGAGCGCCCGAGGTGCGCAGGCCAAAAATATCGGTGGCGAGGCGCATCGCGATGCCGTGTTCCTGGCAAAGCTCGGCGACTTCGGTAGCGTGCTCGTGATACGAGCGAAGCGGCAAATAAATCGCCACTTCATCGACCACGTTGCGGCGGAGATATTCGGTAAGGCCTTCGTAATTGGAGACCAGCTTGAAACCCGATTCCTTGAAGTCGGAGAGGCCGTGCCAATCTTCGTCAACGAAACCGAGGATTTGGTAGCCGCGGCCGGGCTGCTCTTTGATCTTTTGCGCGAATTCGATGGCGCGCGAGTTCGTGCCGAGAATCAGCATGTAACGCAGGTTGCGGCCGTGCTTGCGCACTTCCGTGAGCCAGACGCGCATGATGAGGCGCGTGCCCACCATGATCACCGAGAGGATCAGCCAGAACATCAGAAGAAACTGGGGCGTGATCATCCGGATGTGGAACAGAAAGCCCATCGCCAGAAACGTAACGCTGGAAAGCGTGCTGGCTTTCAGGCAGTCCGCGATTTCCGAGGTGCGCGAGGAAAGCCGGCGCGAACGATAGAGCCCGTAGAAGGAAAAAACAGAATGGCAGAATAGAAGCGCGAACAGGAAGATCAGGAAATTGGAAAGCTTGACGCGCATGCCGAGGAACGCGACCAAATCTACGCTGCGGTCCGCGTACACGGAAAGTACAGTCGCCAACCCGAAGGCTACGATCACCAGTGCCAGGTCGAACAGCTTGAGCGAAGTTAGAAGGAAACGTCGCCTTTCGTCGTTCACTGAGCCATCACTTTTGGAGCCGGGTTTCGAATTTAATGTGGTTCTGTTGCAGCCGCGTGAAGCTGCTGCGGCTTTCCTACACGGGCTCGATTTCAAACCCGGCGATGCGGACAGCCAGCGAGCGCTGAATCAATTCAACGGAGACTACGAGAGTCTGGTCGCCGTTTACTGCCGTCAGAATTCCTTCCATGCCATCCAGCGCGCCGCCGCGAATTCGGATCCGCTTCCCCACGTTCAGATACAGGTGCGGGTTGTACGGAATCTTCTGCTCGATTACCCGCTGAATGCGCTCCACCTGAACGTCGGGTATCGCGATTCCACAACCTTTGGTGCCGACTAAGCCAACAACACCGTTGGTTCGAAGGACGGAAATGCGTTCGTCACTCGAAACCGCGATCCGCACAAACAGATATTGCGGAAACAGCGGAACTTCCACGACGCGCTGCCGATCGCTCCACTTGTGCTTCTCGGCGAAGAGCGGCAGGAAACTCTGAATCCCCTTCTCCTGCAATTCCGCGTGCGCTTTCTTCTCGTGGCGCGACCTGGTCTGTACGGCAAACCAACGAAGCGGCTCTTTCGTCAGGGTTGGATCGCCGGCCAAGATCGCTTTTGAATCCCGTTCGGCGCCCAACACGGACACGGCTCCGCACTCTCAGTCACATGGACCGAAAAATAAAACGAATTCGAACCCCTGCTTCGGGGCGGAAAACGGTGAAGCTCTGCACAAAAATCAAACTTGAAACGCCGCTTGCGGCGGCCGGTTGCCTGTTACAGCCGATCGTTACAGGCGGTTGTAGAGACCTTCCGGAATCGGGAAGGTGCGCTTGTTCAGGACGGCGCCGAGCACGCGGATCTGGGTGGCGCGGAGCGTGTCCGCGATGCGCAGAGCCGACTCGCGGCGCGTGGCATTCGCTTCGAGAACCAGGACGAGGCCGTCGGCAATCTGGCCGAGCGCGATCGCATCCGAGTATTCGTTCAGCGGAGGCGCATCGACGAGCACGTAGTCGAATTCGCGGCGCAGTTCAGCGATGCGATCCTTCATGCGCGCCGAGGTGAGCATGTTCGACGAACCGGCGGGCATCGAGCCGCACGAGAGCAGCCACAGATTCGACGGCGTGAGCGGCTTGGCGTAGCTGCGGACGGAATCGGACTCCATCAAGGCATCGGTGAGACCGTGGTGATTGGTGACGCCAAAAATGTTCGGCAGGCTCGGGGTGCGCAGGTTCGCATCGAGCAGGCAGACCGAGCCCTGCACGTTATCCGCAAGGATGCGCGCGGTCTGCGCGCAGATCTGGCTGCAGCCATTGCCGTGATCGATGCCGGCAAAAACGACGACGCGGGGATTCTCCGCGCCCTGCGCGAGGAACACGCGCTGCACGAGCTTCTGGGACTCTTCGCGAGTGAGCTTGTCGATGTTCAGCTCAACAGCGCCGCCGTTGGACGACGGCGTGTACTTCGCGCGCGCCGTGGCTGCGCCGGTGGTCGCGGAACCATTGCCGGTGCCCAGGTTCATGTCTGCCTGCTGAATCAGCTCGAAGTTCTTACTCATTGTTTGTTCACCTCTGCGGTTTGGGCCGCGGGATTTGCGAGATTCGAATTCTTGTCAACGACGGGAATGCGAAGTTTCTGACCGGCCTTGATGTGATCTGGGTCGGTCAAATCCGGGTTCATCTGACGGATGACGCCGACGATCTGGTCGTCGTATCGTCCGTAGTTTTCCATGCTGATGCCGAAGAGCGTCTCGTTGCGAACGATCGAGATGGTGCGGAAAGCCTGCTTGGGAAGCGCGAGAGGAGCGCGGGTTGGTTCGCTCGAGACATTCTTTGTGCTGGATTCCATTAGAGAGACGGGCGCGGTCGTTACCGGCTGCGCTCCGTTGCGCAACTCAGCCTCGGTCTGAGGCATCGCCTGCGCGGGCTGTGACGCGGTTTCCGTGGGAATCGGCACAGGCGTTGCGACGGAGGTCGTCGCCGGCGTTGTGACAGGCGCCGCGTTGGCAGGAACGACCGCCGGTGCCGCGACTTCGGCGGCGGGCTTCACGTCGTTGCTGGCGCGCGTGGTCATGTGCGAGCGAACCGTCGGCCAGGCGATTGCGCCGAGAGCAAGAACAGCGGCAGCGGCACCGACCTTCAACGGCCAGCCATTCCACCGACGCGCGGTGGAACTCGATGCGTACGGCAGCGCCGGAACGGTGACCGGCGTCGGAATCGGTTTCATGCCCGCAACGGGCGCGTCTTCAAACAGCGGCGTGAGATCGAGATCCGTTAGGACTTCCTTGATCACGTCGCGGTCAATCGTTTCCTGCTTGCGTACACAGCCGAGAGACATCGCGTTGAAGCAAAGATTGTTGATGTTGCGCGGAATGCCGCCGGAATATTTCGCGATCATCGCGAAGGCGCGGTCGGTGAAGAGCGGCACCGTCGATTCGCGGCCGGCGACCGACAAGCGGTGCTCGATGTAAGCGCGCGTCTCGGCAGCGTCCAGCGGCATCAGGCGCGCGACGATCGATACACGCTGGCGAAGCTGTTCCATGCTCGGCGAAGCGAGACGCTTCGCGAGTTGCGGCTGGCCGGCGAGAACGATTTGCATCAGCTTCTCGCGCGGCGTTTCGAAATTGGAAAGCATGCGAACCACTTCGAGAACCGATTCGTCGAGGTTCTGCGCTTCGTCGATGACGACCACGAAACGCTTGCCGGAAGTGGAGTGCTGAAGCAGAGCCTGGTTCATCTTCGCCTGCATCTGGACCATGTCGCCGCCGTCATCTTCGATACCGAGATCGACAAGCAAGCTGCGCAGCAAATCGCGAGGGCTGCTCTGCGTCTGGAAAACGAAAACGGTGCGAGCCGATCCCTGAAGCTTCTGCAGGAGATGGAAAAGAATCGTGGTCTTTCCCATCCCCGGCTTGGCAATCAGTGCAGTAAACCCGCGCCCGACTGTGATGCCGTAAAGCGCGGAAGCAAGCGCCTCACGATGCGTCGGGCTGAGGTAGAGATACCGCGGGTCCGGAGTGACCCCGAACGGCTGCTCTGCGAGTTTGTAGAAGTTAAGAACCATTTAGACTATGCGACCTTCCGCGGAACCGATGCGAGCACCGGCATGCTGAGAATCTGGGCCACTTCTTCCGGAGTGCGGAAGGAGGGATCCAGGTATTCCGCGAAGTACGCGGCGCCGACGCTCAGTACGATCGCCGCCAGAAAGCCGAGTGCGATCACGAGCCACGGGCTGTGAGCCGGGAGAGCCGGAACGACGGGATCAACCGAGATTGCGACATTGGCGATGCTCTTCTTATCGAGAGCGTCGGCAGTGCGTTCCTGATCGCGCTTAGCGAGGTAGAGCAAATAGCTGGCTTCGCTCGCCTTCGCATCGCGCAACAGAGCTTCCTGCTTCACCGCGTCCGCATCGAGACCCACCATCTGGGTGCGCATGCCCTTGATCGTGCCGTTCAGAGCCGCAGCCGTAGCGCGCTGCGAAGCAAGATCGGCCTGCGTCTTCGCGAGGTCTTCGCGAAGCATCTCGTAGGTCGGGTCGCGGTCCGTGGTGGCGTTCACATACTTCGCCGATTCCGCGTTCGCGATTGCGGCCTTTGTCTGCTCGATTTCCTGGTCGGTTTCCTTCACCAGCGGATAGCTCGGATCGTATTTCATGAGCAACTCGCTGCGCTTATTCTGCGCGGTAAGCAGCGTGGTGTTGAGGTTCTCGAGGAGCAGGTTCGCCGCGACGGAAGACTCGGTGGTCGGAATGCGGGCCGGAGTCTTGCTCAGCTGGGCCGTCACGTCTTCCATGCGCTTGGTGTCCGCAGCGATGGTCTGCTGTGCGGTGTAGAGCGCAGCTTCCGCAGTTGCCAGCTGTACGGCCATGTCCGTGCGGACCAGGTCCGGAGCGGCGATATTGGCGGAGCGGCTGAAGTCGGTCAGTTTCTTTTCAGACTCGTCGAGAGCCGTGCGGTAACGATCGGCTTCGGTGGCGAAGAAGTCGGATGTGCCCTTCGGGCGCTCGAGCTGAACGTGCTTTTCGAGATAGAGTGTCTTCAGGTTGCTGAGAACGCAGAACGGCGTGTCGGGTTCGCCGCTGTGCGAGTACTTCACGTCGATGACGTCGGAAGTGTTCTGCGCTTCGACGTCGATTTTCTTGCCGAGCCGGCGCGCCGCCTGTTCAACCTTTGCGGCCTTGCGCTTCGCGGGATCGCTCGGCAGGAAGAAGTCCGAAGGCGACCAGTTGTCGTCGAGCTTGCAGGTATCGGCGACCTTGCGGAGCATGTCGTCTCCCTGAAGCAGCGCGACTTCCGAGCTGACCTGATCCAGCGTAATTCCCTTGGTCTGGATCAGACCGTTCTGTGCAGCGGTGACCGCGGGATCGGTGCGGTCTTGCTCCACGACGACTTGCATCGTGGAGGTGTAATACTGCGCCGCCCACAGCCACGCGACCAGAATGGTCAGCACGACCGTGGTGAAAAACGTGATGAGCACGATGCGCTTGTGCCGGAACAGCGGCGACAACATGTCACGCAGCGTCATTTCCTGCGCCTGTTTCGCCGTGCCGGTCTTTGCATTTGACTTGGTCATATTTTCGTCGCCTCTTAAAGTTTATCGATGTCAGATACCGTACTAGCTAGTAAACGCCGGGGTAGTAGCCAGTTCCCAGGTTGTACGGCACGTACTTCCGAAACTTCGTGATGAACTTTTCGGGAACGAAAATCATGTCGCCCGGTTGAATATGCGCATCTTCGTTGACGTTCTTGCCCTGCAGGATCTGCTTCACGTTCATTTCTTTCGCTTCGACCCATTCGTTGCCAACGCGGTGATAGAGGAACACCTGGGTCTTGGCGCCGGCGCCGAATCCGCCTGCGAGAGCGATGGCTTCGGTCAACGTGAGGTCGTAACGGAGATCGTACTGACCCGGCTTGCCGACCTGTCCGAGCGCGACGAAGAACGGCTTCTGGAAGTCTTTGAGGTCCACGTCCACGATCGGATCGTGGAGCGTTCCGGAGTACGCTTTCTTGATGGCGTCAACAACTTGCGGCACCGTCATGCCCTGGACGAAGACGCTGCCGACGTTCATCAGCGTGACGTAACCGTCAGGCTGGATCGTCACCGTCTGATCCAATTCCGGCGACAGCGCGAAGGTGATGGTGAGAATGTCGTCGCGCTGGACCTGATACCGAGGATTGCGGTGCTCAAGCGCCGGACGGTCGTCGCTAGACGCCGCCGCGGCGGGAGCTGCCGCATGAGTGGAAGCAGCCGCCGGACTCAATGCGGCGTTCTGCTGACTCCACAGGTTGGCGGGAGCGCACGCCAGGGTTAGAACCGCTGCCAATCCAAACATCTTGATATTCGCCATGTTTACCTCGGCCAAATTTGTCAAAAATCTCAGAATTGAGAAATGCACTAACTCGAGCTTACGTAAGGACACCAAGCACTCTGGCAGCACAAGTTTGCAACCTGTGTGCCATGTCTTGCGTCTTGTAAGACGCTGAATTTGGGGGACTTGACAAAGTTTTCCTCAGCCCCGAGTCCCAATTGGTTCCGAATATGTCCAACAGTTTTCCCTTCCGCCCAACCGAAGGTACTTCGCGAGCAAACTCTGGTTTTCCGAGACCTCGAACGTGGGGCGAAATGTGCGATTGCGTACCGAAGGACGGGCGACAAAACGCGTCAAAATGCGACACAAATCGGCGGTCCCGGACGATCAAACCGGCTTCGAAAGCCATTGGAGCTAGACCCGTACCCGTTGCTGCCTTCCTCTTGCCCAAAATACCTCTCGCTTAATTCACCGCACAGCGCCGCTGGGATCAGCGCGTCTTTACTACGAATGCAGACCTAAATCGTACGTCGAGACCGAAACGAGCTGTGATTGAATCTTCGTACAGCCCGGATTTGAAAATAAGATGGCGCGGACGGTGCCGTCATCGGCGATACTGGGAACAGCGTGACAATTTACAAGTACTAGAACTAACCCCGCAGTTCCCTACGCTCGATACCTTTGTCACACTCCTTTTCTTCAGACTGCGCGATGCGATGCCAACCTGTCCCGATTGATCCGGTGTTTCTCGAACACGGCTCGTGAACATTTGATCCACACATTTTTGTTTACTGAACCTTAATAAGAGCGTGCGCCGCAGGCGATTTCGCAGCTCGCGCGGACACACTCACTCGCGCTTCGATCCCATCGCACTACGAACAGGGGCGACCGAAAAATCGAGCGTGAGAACGCGTACTAGTAGTTCTGCTGGGTAAGCCGCATCGGGCGGACACAAATGCGACGTCTCCGATTGAGACGGCCATCAGAGTAATAGGTCTCGTGCCCCAGGTCTATACAGTGTTTTCCCTATTGTAGTAGCCCGTTTCCCACGCTTCCCGGCTTGGGCAGCGAAGTTGTGCACCGATCATCCGCTAACCTTCGTGGTTCCGCAGCTTTGACTACTTCCACGGCGAGCCCGCATGGGTCCGGGAATTGCGATTACACCCTTGGATGAAATTGAGCGTTTGCGGAGTCCGCGAACGCGGTTCCAGAACGTTTGTCCTATGAGTTCCAAAACTTTCGGCGTGTTTAACACTATGCTAACACTTAACCCAGCTGTATCTCACCACGGCAGAATGTCCGCAACGATCAAGCTCTTGCGCGTGTGCATGGCGACATTTTTCTTTGTCGCGACGCTTGCGGCGAGCTTTGCTCCCGCGGCATTTGCGCAGATCAACATTCTGACGCATCACTATGACAATGCGCGCACAGGACAAAACCTCGGTGAGACGAAGCTCACGCCGTCGAACGTTTCTTCAACGACCTTCGGAAAACTGTTTGCGCTGCCGGTGGACGGGTACGTGTACGCCCAACCTCTTTATGTGGCCGGCGTCGCGATTCCGGGGCAAGGCACGCACAACGTGGTGTACGTGGCCACCGAGCACGATTCGCTCTACGCGTTTGACGCCGATACGGGCGGCGCGCCGCTCTGGCACGTGAGCTTCCTCATTAATGGCGCTACTACGCTTTCGACCGGCGACGTGGGCAACACGCAGGACATCAATCCGGAAATGGGCATCACGGGAACGCCGACGATCGACATCACGACGAACACGCTGTACGTGGTTGTGAATACGAAGGAAAGCGGCGCTTACATCTACCGC
>Ga0206966_1124_pt1 | contig 20853 bp, 13 predicted proteins | sample Alteio_BWOrgHeat_23_FD_152970 | JGI IMG/M metagenome (GOLD analysis project Ga0206966, IMG submission 152970) | Enriched cells from forest soil in Barre Woods Harvard Forest LTER site, Petersham, Massachusetts, United States -... | ecosystem: Environmental > Terrestrial > Soil > Temperate forest >...
GAGAGGGGCTTAGCGACAAAGGCAATGCGCCTCGAGCCGAGTTGCAATAAGTGTCTCGTTACCTGGAATCCGGTACGGCGATTGTCAATACCGACGAGATCATACCCCGATCTCTCGGGATAAGGAGCAATGCATCTGTCGAGCAGAACGATGGGAATGGCCGCCCGATCAAGAGCGCCTGCGATCCTTCGGTTAAATACATCTTTCTCCGGAGTGAACTCCAGAGGCGCGAAAAAAACTCCTGAGACCTTTTGCGCAATGTAGTGACGGCACAGCTGCTCGGCTTCCTTCTCCTGCTGCTCTGCCTGACCCATGGCGTGCCCCCACAGGAGAGAATGCGCGCTGGAAAGCGGCGACCGCATCATGCCGTGACAAATAGGTTCGAATATTTCCGTGCGTCCCAGATCGGGGATCAAGAGGCCAAAGACACAGCCGGTAGGATGATTCTGAGGCAAAACGTATGTTCCGGCGCCTGCTCGCCGCGAGACCAGCCCCAGCCTCTGCAATTCATGAACGGCTTTGGCAATGGTGATGCGCGAGGCGTCGAACGTCTTGCCCAACTCGGCCTCACTAGGCAGCCGGTCACCCGCTTTGTAGGCGCTCGATTGAATTGCCCCGAGAAGGCTGTCAAAAACTTGCCTGTGCTTCGGCAGACCGGCTTCTGGCATATTTCGGGGTTTCTCTCTGGTTAATTTCGCCTCGATCTGTCCAGTAGTCTTCATTTCGTTTACTCACGCACTGTGCGGTGCGGTAACTGGGGTGTAATGTATATACATAAATCGATTTTGTATAGGACATCCTTCTCTGCAATCTGGGCGACGAAGGCTCGAGCGTTGACCGGCACAAGGGATTCCGTGTTTATAGATTGTCTGTCGCAGAATCGGACGCTTGACTCACAATAGTCCCGTTTATTTATTTAAACCCAAGCACATAGCAGCGGTAAAACGTTTTCTTGCCGACATTACCGGCACAGAGATGACGACTGTGATTGTTTTCTCATAATGCCATTGATTCGCCATATCAAATTAGAGAAAATCTTTCCCTAAATTGATTGACAGTCTTTGATTTCAGGCAGTACTGTGCTTGCGGATCAAATATCCGGTATCTTTCAGCGTTCTGCTTTCGGGGCTTCGGCTGAAAGGGAGAAAAAAACGGAAGATCACGCAAGAAGAAGTGCAAAGGCTGAGGCGCGAATAGCGCCAGTGCGAAATTTAGGGAGGCAATTGATATGCAATGGATGAAGCTGGGCAGGGTAGTCCTCTTCGCTGCACTTGCAGTATGTTTGTCCACCGCGAGTTTTGGGCAAGCGGTCTACGGTTCACTCTTTGGAACAGTTACAGATAACACAGGCGCCGCCATCCCGGGCGCGACCATCACCGTAACGGACACAGGCAAAGGAACGTCCGTCACCTCTCAATCAAATGATTCGGGAGAATGGCGTGCCGAGCACCTGATCCCCGATACTTACGACGTCAAGGTGACGATGGCCGGATTCAAGACCTTTACGGCCACTGGGCTTGTGGTATATGCCGACCAATCGCTAAAGGTTCCGACCCAGATGGAGGTTGGTGGCGCAACCCAGACGGTGACCGTCAACGCCGAAAACGTGCCCCAGTTAAAGACTGACCGCGCCGATGTTTCGACGACGTTTACCGCGAATGAGGTGGCGGATCTTCCGATAGGGCAACGCAATTTCACTAACCTTCAACTTCTTTTGCCGGGCGCACAGCAGCTAGGTTGGAGTCACGCTGCCGATGAAAATCCGCAGGGCAGCCAGCAGATCATGGTAGACGGCCAGACGTTCGGCGGCGTCGCCTTCGAGTTAGACGGCACGGATAATCAGGACCCGATCCTTGGCATCATCGTCATCAATCCGAATCTTGATTCGATAACCGAGAGCAAGATCACCACGCAGAACTTCGACGCCGAATTCGGCAAGGCGGTTGCGTCAGTGGTGACGGCGCAGACCAAGTCCGGAACGAATCATTTCCACGGAAGCGGTTTCTGGTATCGCGAAAGCAATGCGAATCAGGCAACTAACCCCTATACGCAGTTCCGTTCAGCGGGCGCCACTAACAACGACAATCTGGTTCCGGGAGGCCTGAGAAACCAGATTGGAGGTTCGATTGGCGGGCCAATCCTCAAGGATAAGGTATTCTTTTTTGGAGACTTCGAGCTGCAACGTCAGAAGGTGGGAACCTCGGCTACGATGACAGTTCCGAGCGCGATGCTCATGAGCACCTGCCTGGGATCGACGGTTGGCCCCAGCGGCATTCCCGGTTGCGACTTCAGTGAATATGCCGCCGCTCTTGGTGCGACCAATGGCACGATCTACCAGGCCGATGGCACACCCTATCCGGGTAACGTGATCCCCTCGGGGCAGCTCTCCCCGCCGGCGGTCAACCTTTTCAAACTGCTTCAGCCTTTTGCACCGAACAGGACTGGCCAATTCAATGGTTTGCAGGCCAACTACTCGGCCAGCGGCACGGGGATATTCAACAGCGATCAGTGGGATATACGCGGCGATTACCAAGTCACACCCGCAATTCACGCATTCGGGCGCTTCAGCCGGTTTACGGATGTTCTGAGCGGCTCGACGATCTTTGGTGCTGCCGGGGGTGCCGGATTCGGCATCGCCAACTACGGTGGTAATTCCGCGGGCGCGAATGACAGCCTTGCAACAGGCTTTGACTGGGCGCTCAAGCCAAATCTTCTGACCGACTTCCGTATCGGCTACTACCGCTATAACATTCAGGACGAGAAGTACAACGAGGGAATACCGTTTATGGAAAATCTCGGTATTCCCGCCTGAACCTCAACGCAATTACCAGCGGCGCAGGGGGATTCTCTCTTTCCGATGTAGGCAACTTTGGCACCGCGGCAAGTCCTCCCGCGCCTGGAAGCACCGGGGCACAATATGGCCAGGGTCTCCAGATCACACGCTGCAACTGCCCGCTGATTCAGAAAGAAAGTCAGTTCCAGGTCGTGAACAACTGGACGAAGATTCTGGGTAACCACTCCATAAAGATGGGTGCGGATCTTCGCTTTGCGCGCAATTTGCGCGTGCCCAGCGATTCGGATCGCACCGGTATCCTGTCGTTTGGCAACGGTCCTACGTCGAATGGCACGACAGGCGGCCTGGGATTCGCTACGTTTATGCTGGGCGATGTTACGAATTTCACCCGCTTTGTCAGCGAATCCACCGATGCGAGGGAGTTTCAGCAACGCTTCTTCTTCTACGGCCAGGACACCTGGCGCGCTACTCCTAAACTGACCGTGAACTTGGGTCTGCGCTATGAGATCTATAACCCCGAGTCAGTAAACGGAGCGCAGCTGGGATCGCTGATGCAGATGAACAATGATGTCAGCACAGATGGTTATATGCGTGTGGCGGGAGTCGGCAACATTTCGAGAAACATGAACTGGAGCAGGGCCCCGAATGCCTGGAACCCCCGTGTGGGAGTCGCGTATCAGGTAACCCCGAAGACTGTCATCCGTGGTGGTTATGGACGCAGCTTTGACATCGGTATTTTCGGCTCCATCTATGGCCACGTGGTAACCCAGAATCTGCCTGTCCTGGCCAACCAAACCGCGACCGCATCGGGCGGCCCCACGTCCTTCGCATGGAACCTGGTGAACGGACCGCCGCCATGTAACGCAGCTACAGCTTGTATACCCGATGTTCCGTCCAACGGCCTTCTTCCGAATCCTGGCTTTGCGGTCAACGTAAAGACGAGACCGAACAGCCTGCGCCTTCCGACGATCGATGCCTGGAATGCCAGCCTGCAGCAATCTCTCACAAATACGCTCTCCTTGACCATCGCCTACGTGGGGAACAAGGGCACACATACGCTGGGCGATAGCAGCGGCAACACCACCAATCCGAACGAGGCAGGCATTTTTCTGCCGTCCCAATTCAGCATAACTGGACAACCTCTGCATTTTAAGCCAACGCAATTGCAGGTCGCCCCCAACTCGCTTGGCATCGACACGGATGGGGGGGTGAGCAATACCACTTTGCTGCGACGTTTTTATGGCGGCAGCCTCACAGCATGCCGAGATGGTAACTATCCATATATAAATGGCTCGATTGCGCCTCCTGCCGGACTTCCGGCCGGCTCCTGCGGCTGGACGAACGACATGACCTATTACGGCAACGACTTGGACACCCATTTCAATGCCCTACAAGTGACGCTGACCAAGCAGTTTTCACGGGGCTTATCCTTCACGGCAAACTATGCATGGCAGCAGGGCATCAATATAGCTACTGCTTATTCCACCTGGAACAGGGCAGCGACGCGCGGCCGGGACTCTAATATCCGCACGAACGAGCTGATCGGCTATGGCCTCTATGAGCTGCCATTCGGTCACGGCAAGCCTTTTGCCTCGAATGTATCCGGGTGGGAGAATCAAATCATCGGAGGCTGGCAGCTCAGCCCTATCGTCACCTGGTCGAGCGGTCTTCCAGCTACGCTACAATACTCGGGATGCAGTTTGACTTCGGGACCCGGACCTTGCTATCCGAATGGCAAGGGTTCAACCCTGAAGACGAACCTGGGCAGCTTCGATCCTGTGCATCACAACCGCTTCTTCTACCACGGAGCGACCACACCGTTGGTTCAAGCAGTGAATGGCGCGCTTGTTTACCAATCGTTTTCCGGATTCAGCGGGACAGCTCTTGATCAAATCGGCACCGCAGGCAGAAATAATATCTGGGGGCCAAGTTTCTTCAACACTGATCTTGCCCTGCAGAAGAATTTCCCGATTTGGGAGACTGTCGTGGGGCAGTTCCGGATGGACGCCTACAACGTCTTCAACATAATCAACCCAGGCTTCGGAGGCGGTGCCGCTACTACGCCGATCGATTCGGGTGATCAGTTCATCACCGGCATGGCGCCCGGCTCAAACCCGCGTCTGCTGCAATTCTCCTTGCGCGTAAACTTCTAGCGCCGGGTCACGCTGTAGGAATGAGGGGAGCTTTTAGCTTCCCTCATTTTTTTTATAGTGACGAGAATCGTTCGAGACTATCCCTCTCTCCGCGCCTTGCCGCGGCAGTTCGGCTTTGAACCTGAGCCGGCTGATGCCTATCTGATAGCAGGCGGAATACTGCTGCGCGACGAATTGCTATTGCACGCGAATGCGCAAAACAAAATCGAACAGGATCCTAAACTTTAATTTCCACTTTGCCGTCAACTACTCGTAGAGATCGCGCGGCTGACCCACGCGTAGATAGAGCAATAGCTGACTCGAAAGAGCGTACTCTGAATCCGCTCCACTGAGGAATTTGCGTTTTTTCGGAAAGACGCATTGCTGAAGCAAGAGGATCCCGTAAGCGCTGCGATGTACCTTGAGCTTACGAAAAAATGGATCTGACAAGCTATGTGACTCACAGCCTGCTGGGGCAGGCATACCGGGCAATGCGCAGAACCGCTGAGGCCAGTCGTGAGGCCGAGACCGCTGAGAAGTTACAGTCCGCTGCTTCTCCAAGGTTGGAGACACCGCATTGATTTAGCCGATGTCTGCTCGCTATGTCTGCTGGTCTTTGGCACGACTGGTGCATTGATTCTGGCTCTGGCTTCTGGTCGGTCGGTTGTCGCAGGATCTTCTTCTCCGCTCAACACAACTCTCCTCGATCGGGATCGAGCGTGCGAAGGCTGCCACGCGGATATCTACGAGCGATACAAACGCACTCCGATGGCGCGAGGCAGCGGTATTGCGTCCGACGGGTTAATTGAAGGCGGGTTCACCCACGCGGCTTCGGGGATTCGCTACAGGCTTATTCAGCGTGACGGGCAGGCGTGGATGATCTATGACCGGACGGTGCCGGGCACGGGGCCGGCCTTGCATGGAGAGCAGTTGCTGTCCTATTACGTTGGATCGGGGCGGCGCGGCAGGACGTATCTCTTCGAGCACGACGGACGGTGGTTCGAGGCGCCGGTGAACTACTACTCGAAGAAACAACTCTGGGATATGGCGCCGAACTACGGATCGGTCCGGAGCATGCCGGACACGCTTCCTGTCGATTCAAATTGCCTGCACTGCCATGCGGGCGAAGTGCAGACGGCGCTGCCGGAGGCACGGAACAGATATGCGGGAGCGCCCTTCATGGTTGGCGGTGTCACCTGTGCAGCGTGTCACGGCGATCCGGTACAGCATCTCGCGCAGCAGGGACGTGGGCCGATTGTCAATCCGGCGGCATTATCGCCCGCGAACCGCGACAGCATTTGTCTGCAGTGCCATCTCGAAGGCGAAGCCGCGATTTACCGTGCGGGCGAATCTCTTGTTTCTTATCAACCCGGCGACGATCTTGCCAGATTCGTAGTTTATTTTGTGAACGCGAACCACCGGGAGGGCGGCGGCAGGGCGACCAGTCAATACGAAGCTCTACTCAAGAGCGCATGCAAACGAGCAAGCGGAGACAAGCTCAGCTGTATGACCTGTCACGATCCCCACGATTCACCAGCGGCGGCAGAGCGAGTGAGCTTCTATCGCGAAAAATGTCTGACGTGTCATACAGGCCAGAAAATGGCAACGGAACATCATCCTGAGCAGCAGAATTGCGCTGCTTGCCACATGCCAACGCGAGAGACAACCGATATCTCACATGAGCAGCTCACTGACCACAACATCCAGAAATTCCCGCGAAAAGATCACAGCGCGGTCATCGGACAAATTGTTGAGCTTGTGCCGGTTGGCGGCGCAGGCGCGGGAGACCGGGAACTTGGTCTTGCCTATGCACAACTAGCGGAGCGAGGCGATCGTCAGTCGGGAGAAAGGGCGCTATCGCTGCTGAAAAAGGCGGAGAATGAGGGCTCAAACGATGTCGAGCTTCATGTTCGGCTGGGCTTTCTGGATCAGATTTCCGGTAAGCTGGATGAGGCGCAGCGTGAATATCAGGCAGCTCTGACGGAAAACCCTTACGAGAGTACGGCACTGGCGGATCTGGCGGTGCTTGATGCATCACAAGGACATACCGACCTGGCCGTGAAGCTTTTGGAAAAGGTGGTCGCTGCCGACCCAGCTCAGACAGCCGCTGGGCTTGATCTTGCTTTTCTGGAGTGCAGAATCGGTGACCAGGCAAAGGCTATGCAGACGATTGCCGAGGTCCAGCGCTTTAACCCTGATAGTGCTTCCTTACATCAGTTTTTGGCGACAGGAAAGTACGGCGATCAATATTGCAGTCTTCGGCGATAACTTCCCAACCTTCACGCCTCAACAACACCGTGAGGGCTGCTGATCACCGAAGCGGCTCATGATTCCCTCTTAGCGCAAAGTGTCTCTGCGCGTTGTGCCGCGCCTTCGCACTTCTTCCCTTCGCGCATACTGAACTGCCCATTACGGCCATAGCGGAGTAGGTTGGTGAGGTTGCCGCTTCAGTTTCATCGCGCCATTCCCAATAGACACTACAGTGACGAAGCTCTATAGTTCACTTTCATAAGCGCCTGGCTCGCGCAAAAGAATTCGTGAATAATTTCGGGGATCGACAGTATGAGCTTCGATTGCGATGCCTTCATCAGTTATGCCCACATTGATAACGTTAGCCTTGTCGACGGCGGAATGGGATGGATCTCCAACCTTCATCGCGCGCTTGAGATTCGGGTCAGTCAGCTGTTGGGCGAAAAACCCGAGATCTGGCGCGATCCCAAGCTCACCGGAAACGATAGTTTCGCGGACACCCTTGTGGATCAGCTCAAACACGTGGCCGTGCTCGTCACCGTGGTTTCGCCTCGCTACGTGAAGTCGGAATGGACTCGACGGGAGCTGGTCGAGTTCTGGAAGGCTGCCGAAGCGCAGGGTGGAGTCAAGTTTCACGATAAGGCGCGCATCTTTAAGGTATTGAAGACCCCGATCCCGCGCCTAATGGACCCGCCGGAGTTGCAGCCGCTGTTGGGCTATGAGTTCTTTCAGATCGATCCCGAGACTGGACGGGTACGCGAACTCGATGAGGTCTTTGGCCCTCAGGCACAGAGAGATTTCTGGATGAAAATGGATGATCTGGCCCACGATATCGTGGCGCTGCTGGAAGACCTGCGAGACGAACCGGTGCCGGCGTCACAGACCAGCGTAAGGGGGGCAATCTATTTGGCAGAGACGACCTCCGATCTCAAAGAGCAACGGGATGCAATTCGCCGGGACCTGCAGCAGCATGGGTATACGGTGTTACCGGCTCGTGGGCTGCCGCTCAGAGCATCCGAGATTGAGGCGTCGGTTGAGGAAGACCTGGCGCAATGCAGGATGTCCATCCATCCGATTGGCGGGAATTATGGATTTGTTCCTGAGGGAAGCAGTATTTCCTTTTTGGAAATTCAGAACGAACTTGCGATCGAAAGGTTTAAGCGCGGCGGATTCGCGCGCCTTCTGTGGATCCCCGCCGGACAATCGGTCATAGACGAGAGACAGGCCAGGGTCATCGATCAGCTTCGCATGAATCCCACAATGCAGACGGGAGCGGACCTGCTCGAAACGTTTCTGGAAGATCTGGAGACTGTCATTTATAGCCGCCTCAAAGAGACGCCTAAGGCGGCTCAGCAACCCTGTTCGAACACCAGGGGTGAGGCCTACTTACAGGTCTATCTGATCTACGATCAGCGAGACGCGGCAATTGCGTCGCAGTATTCGGATGTTCTATTCGATCATGGCTTCGACGTACTTCATCCCACGTTCGAAGGTGATGAAGCGGAGGTACGACAATGCCACGACGAGAACTTGCGCGTGTGCGATGGGGTCATAATTTTCTTTGGCTCGTCGAACGAAAGCTGGGTTCGCAGAAAGCTTAGAGAGCTGCAGAAGAGCGTTGGATACGGGCGCGAAGGTCCTCTGCCCAGCGTCACAATTGCGTGCGTGGGAACAAAGACCGCGGAGAAAGAGCGTTTTCGAACTCATGAAGCTCCCGTAATTTTCCAGATGGACGAGTTCTCACGGGATATTCTGCTTCCGTTTATCTCAAGTCTAAAAGTCCTGAGGTGACCTGGAGCATGTTCAATCCGTTCCCGGGTTTGCGTCCCTTCGAAGCTGACGAAGACCACCTTTTCTTCGGCCGGGAGAAGGAGGTCGACGAGTTACTGCGCCGCTTGCGCACCTGCCGGTTCCTTTCCATCATTGGCACTTCGGGGAGCGGCAAATCATCTCTGGTGCGTTCAGGCCTGATTCCTTCGCTCTACGGCGGCTTCATGGTCGGCACGAATCTAGGCTGGCGCATCGCCGTGATTCGACCGGGCGAAGATCCGATGCTGCACCTGGCGGAGGCATTGAGCGCGCCGGATGTACTTGGAGATACGGAAGAGCTCGGGAGTACGAATCGCGTCATATTCGAAGCTACTCTGCGGAGAGGCGCCCGAGGGCTCGTCGAAGCGGTTCGTCAGGCAAGGGCGCTGGCCCATGACAAGCTGTTGGTTGTTGTGGACCAGTTCGAGGAGATCTTTCGCTTCCGGCGCACGCAGGCGGGGAGCTCGCGGAATGATGCGGTAGCCTTCGTCAGACTCCTGCTGGAAGCGGCGCAGCAGAAAGACATTCCCATCTACATCGTCATCACCATGCGCTCCGACTTCATCGGTGATTGCATGGATTTCGCAGGCCTTCCAGAGGCAGTCAATAGCGGCCTTTATCTTGTGCCCCGCATGACTCGAGACGAGCTCCGTTCGGCGATCACAGGGCCGGTAGCTGTTGGGGGCGGAAAGATCACACAGCGGCTGGTCCTTCGCCTGCTCAACGATTTTGGCGATGAGTATGACCAACTGCCCGTGCTTCAGCATGCTCTCATGCGGACGTGGAGCCATTGGGCAAATCGATCGCCTTCGGCCGAATCGATCGACATCGAAGATTACGAGGCGATCGGATCTTTCCGGCAGGCTCTTTCGAAACATGCGGAAGAGGCATATGAGGAGACCGGTTCTGAGGACGCCAGGAAGGTGACCGAGCGGATATTCAAGGCGCTCACGGACACCTTTTCAGACCACCGCGGGATTCGCCGGCCGACATCGGTCGGAGACCTGATCGCCGTCTCAGAGCCGGCATCCATGGACGACGTCATCCGAATCATTGAAATCTTTCGACAGCCCGGCAGATCGTTCCTCATGCCTCCTGCGGATGTTCCTTTGAACGAGCGGTCCATCATCGACCTCTCGCATGAGAGCCTTATGCGCTGCTGGGAGCGGCTGACTGGGTGGGCGGAACAGGAGAGGATCTCAGCGGACATCTATAACCGCCTCACCGATGCGGCGAGGTGGTTTGAAGAAGGCAGGGCAGGTCTCTGGCGCAATCCGGAACTGGAGGTTGGGCAGAAGTGGAAGCTTGAAAACAGACCCACGGCAGCCTGGGCTCAGCGCTACAACTCGTCGTTCGCCCAGGTGATGAATTTTCTCGATCGCAGCGAAGAGGAGCGGCAACGTCAGAGCGCTGAGAAGGCTCGGGAACGGCAAAAGAAGCTCAGGCAGACCCAGTGGGCTGCCGGTATATTGGCATCGTTGTTACTTGCTGCTCTCTTTCTTGCTTTCCTGGCATGGAAGCAGACCCGCCGCGCAGAAAGGAATCTTGAATTAGCGAGAAGAGCGGTTGATGAAAGCCTCTCCTCCGCGGGCCGCGATCAGGCGCGCGAGGCCAGCGATATGCCGCAGATGGAAAAGTTTCGCATGGAGCTCCTAGATAAGGCTGAGACTTTCTACGCACTGTTCGTGCGTCAGAACTCCGACAATCCCGCGCTTCGCAGCGAAGAGGCACGCGCCAATTCCCGATTGGGAGACATCAATCGCCTGATGGGAAGACACATAAAGGCTGCGGAGGAATACAACAAGGCCATCGCCGGATTCACCGATCTTGCAAAGACCTATCCCGGCAGGGGCGAGTTTCGTCAGGCTTTGGCCTACGCGCGTAACTGGCTTGGAGAGACGATTCGCGACGCTTTAGAAAAGCAGGCCGATGTCAGCTGGACGCCCCTGGATGCCGAGAAAGAGTACAGTGAAGCACTTCGTCTACAGAACGAACTGCACACCCAGGAACCAGCTGATACAACTTATCAACAGGAATTGGCCCGGACTTACTACAATCGCGGAATCATCCGTTACCGCGTGAAGGATAGCCAGGGAATGCTCTCTGACTTTCGCGAAGCCATCGATCTACTTGAACCTCTTATCACGAAGACGGCGATTACCGCAGATACCGGCACTAATCCGAGCCCTGCTCAAGATCTGGCACGGGTCTACAATAACTACGCAAATGTGGCTAGCAGCACGGGACAGATCGCGGAAGCTCAAGCTTTTTATGAGAAAGCGGTTGCCCTCGCCGAGCAACTGGTCAACAAGAATCCTGAAAGCCGGGAATACAAAGTGGAGCTGGCAAAATACTGCGGCAACGAGGCGAAAATGCTGGTGAATGCCGACGAGCCGGCACTGGCGGAGCCGCGAAGCCGTTGTGCTCTGGAGCTTCTGGAAGAGCTGGCGAAGCCGACACCTTCGCTTTCTGTGAACCTGGCGTGGGCTCTTCAGCTCCAAGGCCAACTGCTTCAGGAGCGAGACCCGGAGGAAGCGAAGATATTGACAGACCGGGCTCTTAATCTGCTCCAGAAAGATAATAAGGCTGCGGCAAAGGGTGATTTGTCATATAGTGCAATCTATATGAATCTTGGTGCGAACTATCTCGAGCTGGCCGAGTATTCACTCCAGCGCGGAGATATCGCTACCGCGAAAAGTGAGCTTGCGAATCTGGGGAGGATATTGCCTTACCTGTCGCCGGATGACAAACAAGCGCTAATGGCGCTATATCCGGACTTGCAGGGGAAACTACTCAAAGGGCCGACCAGACATTAACAGGGAAATGTATCTCAGGAGTTTCCAATGCGACGAATGGGTTGTTTTGTTTGTCTGCTTTTCGCCTCCATTATCTTATCCGCGGCGGCAGCCGCGGGCCAAAGTCACGACCAGAACCTGACTCTTCAGGAGACGCTACCCAGTATTTCAGCCTCTAACATCATTCGCTTCCCCGAGCCGTCTTTTATCTTAAGGAATGGTGGCCTTCCCCTCTTCGACAGCTACGGACTGCTCGAACCTCCTCGGTATTCAGACAGCTCGAACAAGCCGCAGATCAAAAGGGTTAAGCGTACAACGATCGACCCGAGCATGGTGGGTTACATCGATAACGCGGTTGTCCACTCGGAGATCAGGATCCGCTTTGATGCCGCCCTAGATGATCAGACACCCGATCGCGCCGAGTTCTTCTACGCGAAGTGTGGATGCTACGCCTTTCTGCAGGGCAGCGCATATGACCCTAAGACCCCGGGTCCAGGCTCAAGTGTTCCGAAGGACGTGAACTTCCAGCAACTTTACTTCCGTGGCGAATACGCCCCATTCCCCTCCCAGCACTTCTCTCTCACCCTGCAGCTTCCCATTCGCTGGCTTCAACCCCAGGGAACACCGCAGCCATTCCCCAGCACTGGTGGAGTAGGAGATGTGATGGTCGGGTTGAAAGTTGCCGTGCTTGCCACTCCGCGTACAGATCTTACCCTGCAGTTCAACTCTTACATGCCCACCGGAGATGCGGGCGTAGGTCTGGGTACACATCATTACAGCGTTGAGCCTTCTGTCCTCTATTACCAAAGACTCTCGGAGCCGCTCGCGATCGAGGGGGAGTTTGGAGCTACACATCCTCTCGGGTCGTCGTCAGGTGTTCCCACTTCAAGCCCTAACGGGTTTGCCGGAGACGTGTTGTTCTACGGCGCGGGACCAAGCTACCGCTTTATCAATGACGAAAAGTTCAGTCTGTCTGGGGTCGCGGAAGTCGTAGGCTGGAACGTACGAGGTGGATTTGTCACCGGCCGCGCACCCGGAAACCCCGGTAGCACCGCCGGTGTCAATATCGTGAACATGAAGGTAGGTCCACGCATATCTTTCAAGGAGCATAACTCGTTGTACGTCGGCTATGGGATAGCGTTGACGTCGCAGAATTGGTACAGAGAGATATTTCGAATCGAATATCGCTATGCGTTTTAATCCCGGTGAATTCCAGCTCGTTACCACGAGCCGGCTTCGGTAACGTTGGGGCTCAATGTCCCGCTTCGGCCTCTTCCCAGTCCAGAGCATAAATGTCCTGGGTGCCGAGGTTGCGAACTAGCAGGGGCGAATCGTCGGGAGTGAGGCTCAGGAAGAAGCCCCAGAACCTATCATGGGCAAAGTCCTGCAGATCGGCCACGAGCACCAGCTTGTAAGCAGGCCTTTTTTTCGGCAGGTCTCTTGAAGACAAGGTGCGAAATGCTGCTCCTTCAGAAAGAGCGAAAGAGCCTACAAGATATACACAGTTTCTCGCGGTGGCGGGATCCCTGAACAATTGACCCCCAATGATTTCGGCCCTCAAACCGATCCCAGTCGGTCACCGGATGGCAACAAGATTCTCTTCGCGGGCGGCTTGAGTGTTCGTAAGCGTCGGCTAAGGTGACAACCGGACGCTTACGAGTGTTGAAGAGTCCTCAGCGATTCACGTACTCGATCTTGGAAGCCACCAAGTCTCTACGCTGCCGGAATCCCAGAGATATTTCTCGTCCCGTTGGTCACCGGATGGGCGATACATTGCGGCGATGCACAAAGACCAGACCAATATAGTCCTCTTCGATCTCCAGACCCGGACGTGGTCGGACTGACGCGAGCGCGAATCGGCTTCCCCAACCGGTCAACTGGTCAGGGGATGGGGAGGTTCATTTATTTTTTGGCTGCATGGGAGGAGAACCGCGCGGTACTCAGAGTTCGCATCAGCGACCGCACTGAGGGCTCGACGCTCACTCCACCCTGCTTCGCCAGAGTATGCCGTCGGGATAAGAAACGTATGCCAACCATTGGCCGTCTCTCGAAAATGCGACCTGTTCGGCTGCAATTCCTGAGAGAAAGGGCCGGAACGTGCCGGACTTTGCGTCGTAACGCACCAGTTCACCCAGCGACCTTTGGCCGACTACAAAGACTTCTGTCGTCTTTGCTCGGAAGAGGCGAAAGCGAGGTTGAGCGGGCTATCGGTCTCCTGCACGGGCTTCTCTGTCCGCTTTTGGCCAGAAACAAGCCGCTACTTGTAATAGACAAGTATTTTCTCTCGGGAGACCATGCGGCCCTTGATTCGTCAAGTATAGTTATACCTTTGTAACTTACTTTGAATCAGACACTTGTCAAAATAAGGGGTGGGTAGGAGCTAGTTTGGCCTGCCGATCCACGAATACTGCCAGCCCACGGAGAGATTCTGATAGTTTCCGCCGAAGCGGATATAGGTGCCATCGCTGTAGCTGATCTTCACGGACTGGTGCTTGCTCAACGGGAGGGAGCCTGTACACCCAATGCGAGAGCCGGTCTGCTTGGACTCGAGATTCCGTATGCCGTTTAAACTCGTGACGCCGCCCGTCCAGAAATTGCCATCGAGCGATAACCAGCGCCGGTCTTTGAAGCTATAACTCAGATGGCCTTCGAATGAGCCGATCGGCTCCTCCGTTTGGGGTTGGGGGGCGGGGACAGCAAGGGTCGCAGGGTTCGTGGTGTAGAACCATACTCCCGCGTAACCATCGAGAATCCAATGGCCCCAGCGTTCCGAGTAGCCGAACTCCGGCTTAAAGGCCCAGCGGTTGATGCCCCAATTCACGAGTTTCGTTGGGCTATATTGCCCCGTCGGGGCGACGACCTTCAGGCTTACGCCGAACAGCGTCTTTTGCTCCCACTTCACGAACTCCCGTGGCGTCAATGCCGGACCGCCCTTGAGGTTTACGGAAAACCGGATGGTTGTGTCCAGCAAACCGGAGCGGTAGATCGATCGTTGCGTGCCAAGGTCGTTTCCCGAGAAGTTTCCAACCCCGTACGGCAACGCGGCCGAGATGTTAGCGGAACGTCCAAAGAAGTCAAAACTATGGTAAAGGCCGAAGATCGGGACATTGTAAGTCCCCGTCGCGCCTGTTATAGGCACCGTGCCGTTGAAATTCACGCCTCCGTCGAAGAAAGACCAGGTGAGATTGATCGTGCTCGCATGAACAGGCGTAATCACATAGGCCCGCGGCGACAGGTCCTGTGCATGAAGCAGCCCTAAGGGGCACGCCGCGATAACAAGCCACCGCGCGAGCCTAGTCAAAATCTTCTTGCTGATCTCAAAAATGGCCACGATGGTGGGATCTATCCGGCCTCCAGTTTGGCACTGACCATTATCCCTTACGCCCCCGAAGCTCCGTTACAAGAAGATATTGAGTATGAGCCCTCCGGCGTTTACCTGCTGATTCGGACGCTTTCCCGTGTTGTTCTGGTGTTGATAATACGGGTCGAGCTCGAAGTGCTTGCTCAACGGTAACAGGCAGCCCGCACTGAGTTGGGCGCTACTCCACTTGGCGTATTGGCTTTCGTAGAAGGGCTCGGCGCTGACGTAGGGCGCTGGGTGATAGGAGTGAATCGTAAAGCGCCGCTCGACCGTTAATCGATTGCGGTAGCGCCAGGTAAAAACGCCTTTGGACCAATCCAGATCGGCGCGATTCCTGTCGGTCATGAGTATCCGACCCGTCAGCGGGAAATGAATCGAAGCTACAGGCTCCATGCGATTCGTGCTTGCCGTATTCGGCGATGGCATATACCGATATCCGATCGCCAACACGAATGGCCTAGACTTCGCTTCGTCCAAATCAAAAACGGTGAGATCTTCGAGCCTGACCAAAGGCTTCAGGTAAAACTCTGTGCTGGGCCCCAGCTCGGCTTGAGTGGGGCTTCCTCCCTCTCTCGTTTCCTTTGCCTGAAAAACAAATCGAACATTCGAATTTAAGTGGTAATTAGCGTCGATCTCGGGGAAAAACTCAGTTGTCGATGTTTGCGCGCGCGCCGGCACACAGAGCAACAATATGAAAAGTGCCATCATCAGCCGCCTATTGCGCGCTCCATTCCGGGTCGTATGCAAAGGAGGAAGGCACACCGAAACCTCATCCCGTTCAATTGCCGCCGATGACAACGAACTCTGCATTCGTTCCTTGCACATGCCGTAGATTGCCCCCGACATGCAGGCTCCCGCGGAATGCAACTTTCTAAATTCATCTTGTTCGTCAAGCGGGGGATGATGGAGAGAGCGCTACGGATGCCTCGCTGGTCAGGACACGGAATGTAAACGTCTCCTGGAGGTAGAGGCGAACAGCAGCATCCGTATGACTGAGATAGCCGATGGAAACATCCTGCCCGATATTAAGTTCGAAATCGCCGCCTCGAGTGGTCAGTACAAAAGCGCCATCGATGGCCGGAGCCCAGATAAGATTGCCATCGACGATCCGGTTGACGTGTTCCAACACGGGATATCCGTGGTCGCGGGTCTCCGCTAGCTCCGTGTACTCTCTGGCTCCGAGTAAGACAGAATATGGCCCATTCACACCAACAAGGCGCAACTGGCTCAACGCGTGCGCTACGGCATCGGGGTAATCACGCACATCGGCGGGAAGGGTTTCGATTGGATTGCTGGTCCCTTCCCGAATGCCCCGAATATTAGCTTCACGATAACCAATGAAGATGGCCCGGTCTTCTGCATAGGCTATTTTCTTGGCAGCGTCCTTGGCGGGCTGCCAGTCGGAGTCGTCCGAACCTCGCTCCACATCGTCTATCGCCTGGCGGGACAGCTCAAACTGCACGCGCAGTTCCACAAGGGCCTTGATTTCACGCTGACTCGCGATGATGTCCTCCGCGGGAGGCGTGATTGACAGCAGGTGACCGGTTGCAACTCCGGGCAACGCAAGTCCTCCGGGTGACGGGACATCAACAACACGTCTTCCGGCGAGATACCGCTTGAGTGTTCTCGTCGTTTCCTCCTCGATCTGCGCCCACGCCGCGTCCGAGATTGGTGCCAACTCCCGATGGAGGTTATTCATCTCTAACTCCTTTGAGTGATCCTATTCCAAGTGATGTGTCACGCACCGACGGGGAGGAAGACAAGTCGGGCTCAGGAGGCGGGGCGGCGATTGCCGCGACCGTTGGCGCTTCTTGGCCGACGGTTTCAAGAAACGTCGCGGACGGCGCGAAAAACAGGTTACCTGTAACTGCGCGGCTGAAGTCTAGCAGCCGGTCATAGTTGCCCGGAGGACGGCCTACAAACATGTTCTCAAGCATCTTCTCGGTGATACGCGGCGTACGGCTGTAACCGATGAAGTACGTGCCAAATTCACCATAACCAGGCCGCCCGAAGGGCATATTGTCCCTCAGAATCTTGATCTCTTTTCCGTCTTCCTCAATGACGGTCAGCGCACTATGTGCCGACGTCGGCTTTTCGGCATCCTCCAACTCGACGTCAGAGAGCTTCCTGCGGCCGATAATGCGCTCCTGCCCCTCGGTGGAAAGAGTATTCCATGCCTTCATGTCGTGAAGATACTTCTGCACGATGACATAACTTCCACCGGCAAAAGACGCATCCTCGCCACCGACGAGCGCAGCCTCAAGAGCGGCATCGCCCCTTGGGTTTTCCGTGCCATCGACGAAGCCCATGACATCGCGATCTTCGAAATAACGGAAGCCATGTACCTCGTCGACAGTCGAAACAGCTTCTCCGATGCTTTGCATGATCTGCATTACCAGTTCGAAACAGAGATCCATGCGCCTGGCGCGGACGTGGAACAATATGTCACCGGGTGTAGAGACGGCATGACGCCCGTTCGAGCGGATCTCTCGAAATCGATGAAGCTCGGCAGGCCGGGGATTCCCGAAGAGTTTGTCCCAGGCATCGGAGCCGAACCCCACAACACACGTGAGACCCGCTTCGATGTCGCGGAATTCCACCGCGCGAATGAGCCCCGCGAGCCCACCGCAGAACGAACGCACGGTCGAGTAGCTCTCACGATCCGGCTTCACACAAACGACCATGAAGATCGCTGCGCGAGTGAGTGGCGCGAGAACCGACTGAGGAAGCACAGTCTGCTTGAGCTCCTCGGGTGCGCTCATCGTGCCTCCCTCAACCTTCTTTGAGTTTTATCTGTCAAGCGAGTGTCACCTCATCACGTCGGCAATTGCCACTCAGAAAACTCTTGGAATATCCATAGTAATCGAGCGATCGAATGCAATTGCCACGGACGGGAAACTCGTGAAAATAAGATCGGCGCTCTTTTCCTCGTCTATACAGATCCTCAAATGAATGCTAATCAATCCGGTTTCGTCATGACACGTCACTCAATTTGCCTCCTACCCATCAGATTTCTTGATGAGCGTCTTGATTGCGGCAAGCAACACCTGGCTTTCAAGAGGTTTTTCCAAGAAATGGCGTGGGTCACTTTTCAGGGTAGGGCGATCCACGCTGTCAAAATGTTTTTAGGTATTCGATCAATGCGCGCTTTTCATCGTCAGTGAGGCCCGGCTCCTCGGAGAAATAACTGGTGCCGAAGTAGTGTCCGCGGTTCACGATGAAGTCAGGACATTTGTTCAGTTCAAGCAGCGGGTCAACGACGTTGGCAAAGACTTTTCGCGCATCATCGTCCGTTGCGTCTTTTGGAAGAGCCTCGAGATCGTGCTTCAATCTGAGCAACAGCTCCAACACTCTTACCTGGCGCGCGCGAATTTCGGGCGAGTCTGTGGATTCACCGAGAATGTCGAAGTTCGCCAGGAGATCCACAGGGGTGCCGGCAGGAATGGGCCCGATCTGCACGCCGCCGTCGCCAAAGACCGATGGCAGGAAACGCGCGCCGGGACCGAGGAGAGGCTTCAGGTAGTCGGGAAGGTATCCGCCCGGAATGCGCAGATAGCTGCGCGTCGTCGTCCGATCCATGACGCCGGGCACACGGTCGCCAAGGAGAGAATCCTTCTCGCGCTTCTCGGGCCAGAGCATCTTCTCAATCGAATCCTGGAACGAGCTCATGCGGGCGTCGACCGAAGGACTTGGGTTGAAGTTACCGATGCTGTTGTTTTGCAGGAAAGGCGCTGTCGACCACACGCTGATCAAAGAAGCGGGGCGAGTATATCCTCTGCCGCCCGCCGGCATTTGGTAGCTGATCGGCGCTCCGGTGTAGGGGTGATAGACGGTGATGGAACCAACCGAAGGAAGCTCCTTGTAAGTCTGCGAGGAGAAGTTATCCCAGATGTTTCCCGCGATTGCATTGGTCGCGAGTGGGCTGCATGCGTTCGTTTGCAACAGCGTTACGGGAACGCGCAATTCCGTAGAGAGATAGTTGTCCTTGAGGAAGTCGACCTGGAGAGCCATTTTGCGCATGGCGGTCTTGAATTCATCGCTTTTCGTCCACGCCCAGTACTTATTCCAGCAGGTGAGGTAGTCTTTGCCGGAGCATCCTTGACCGACATCGACTCCGGGTGCCGGCTCTGGAATCTTGCTGGAATGGCAGCGTGCGCACCTTTCCGCGAAGACTACCTTGCCGCGTTGGAGCATGGCTTGGTCTTTGGTGAGGTAGGCTGCTCCTCCGGGCGCATCCTTCAACAGATGGGGTGCGGTGCTTTTCAAGAAGAACAAGGCCACATCCGGAGTCTGCTGTTCGGTCGCTTCCCAATAGGCGGAATTCTTGTTGGCGACCGCAATTTCAATAGCAGAAATCGGCTCACCACCAATGAGAGGGCGAAAGTGCAGAAGCCACTCTTCGCTGAAGAGGCCGATGTTCAGGTAGACGCGGTTGAGAGCGCCGAGAGCGCCAACAGAATCAGATCCGTCCTTAAGGATGCGGCCTGTCCAGACTGTGTCCGGTGGCTGGAAGAACTGCGTCAGCGTGCCTTCGTGGATGTATTCGTTGAACTGCTTGTTGTTCAAGCCTCCGCCGGCCAGCGTCTCCCTGCCCCAGCGCTTGGAGAGCTCCAGGCGAGGCAACAGACCATACACGGCATTCATGGAGCGCGGGTTGTTGATGTTATCGGAGGAAACCAGTGACGTATCCAGGGTGCCGGGTCGGGAGGTATGAAAGAGCTGAAATGCGAAGCTAGTTGGGTCGGACTGCCACGTGAAGATGCGGTCTACCCAGAAATATTGCGCGCCGACATTGGAGCTAAGATTTTCCCACTTTGGCTTTTCTGGGTCTGCCGGTGGTTTCGTCGGGTTCGGCCCGACATGGCACAAGGCACATGTCATTCCTACGCGATAGGGTCGTATCAGCTTCTTATCGTTGTAATAAGCGGGATCGTCGTAGAAGCGCTTTGGATCCCACTTCTTTGCAGCTGCTTCGTCAAAATCCGGATTTGGGAAGAGGCGCAAACCGACAACGCCCGTCGGATAGCCGTAATACGAACCAACGGGAATATTTTTTCCACGAGCTCCGATCTTCACTCCGGGGTATTTCCCCTCATTCTCAAAGGGATCAGGGGGGCAATCAGGACTGCGCTGATCCAGCCATAAGCCATAGTGTTGGGGATCGGGGCCGGTCGCTTTTGTAAAGCAGGGCTCATTGACGAGGCCCAGATAGTTCCAGCGGTTATCGCGACTGAACTTAAGACCGGGGTAAGAGGAGATGGTCTTGAGGAAATCGAGATTGCCGACACTTGACGTCGCCATTACGTCCCAGAGGCGGTCATCTCCTCCAGTCCAGACGAGCCACATATTCCGGCCCTTGACCTCGTCGGATGTCAGTGCGATGCCGCCGTCCATGTCGTGGAAGTAGTCTTCATCCGCGGCAGGAAACGATGAGGCAGGACGCCCAGCTCGACGCGCCTCGTCCTGCACCTGACCGGGCTGCGAGCCCTTGTGGCATCCGACTAGCAGGGTAATAAGAATGACCGCCAATAGCGAGCTGTATAGAGATGTGAAACGAGTCATGACCGCTCCTTACAAAGATATGGAGCCCGTGGGTACGGTACTGACAAGTTCGCGGGATCCTGCAGACGGCGGACGCCGGCCCAAAATGCGTCGTAGCGCAAGATACATCAATTACAAGCGAGAGGGAAGCTAGTTAGGGCCCCTACCTCG
>Ga0206966_1125_pt1 | contig 20751 bp, 26 predicted proteins | sample Alteio_BWOrgHeat_23_FD_152970 | JGI IMG/M metagenome (GOLD analysis project Ga0206966, IMG submission 152970) | Enriched cells from forest soil in Barre Woods Harvard Forest LTER site, Petersham, Massachusetts, United States -... | ecosystem: Environmental > Terrestrial > Soil > Temperate forest >...
GGAAATAAACCAACTACTAGCGTACCCACGCCTGCTAGTGCCATACAAAAGAAACCCGCTGCACTACCGCGAGTTTCGCGGAATTCCTGATGTATCAGCAATGACCCGGCGACGATAAATAGGCCAAGCAAAATGAATGATGCATTCATATAGTTATGGAGTGGCGAACATACCGTTTGCATATTGTAGATGCCGCAGGCGGTATTACCGAGGTCGCTGATAGTATTCAGACGGATGCTATATGGGTTAGCCCAGACCAGTGCTGTCATGAGCTGCGTGGTGAAGTACTGTATGCTCAGCATCCACATTACCGGTCCCACCAGTGGATAGTGATCATGGAAGATAGCTATGCTTTTACGGTTAAGACGCATAGCTTAAGCGTATCATAGATAGCATACGTAGCAGTTGCAGCTTGCCTACTACTGCGAAGTTTTACGACGAAACAACCACGATGCAACTGGTACCGCTACTACCAAGATAGCGACACTCCAGATCACAGCCAGCCAGCCATAATTGCCAATTGGCGTGCCAAGTATCAATGCACGCACAGCCTCAACAACTTGGGTGATGGGTTGATTGAGCGCAAAAGCTTTGAGCACGTGGTTCATGCCCTCTGCCGGTACAAAGGCTGTGCTTGCAAATGTCAGCGGGAATATAATGACGAATGTCAGCCACTGTACCGCTTCGACACTTTTGGCAAACACGCCAACGATAGCTGCAAGCCATGAGAACGCAAAGGTAAACAATAGTAGCAAACTGGCTATTGCCAACCATGCAACCACACTCGCATGACTACGAAATCCTATGATGAGTCCCGTCAGCAACATCACCACCGTGGATATGGTGTTCCGGAACAAGTCAGAAACAACATGACCGTTTAACACTGCAATGTTTGACATAGGCAAAGAGCGAAACCGATCAATGATACCCTTTTGCAGGTCGTTACACACCGCGACAGCAGTAGTGGTCGAACCAAATGCAACCGTCTGTACAATAATACCTGCCATCAAGAAATTCAAATATGTCACACCGGCAGGCAGAGCTTTCGAGATGGCACCACCAAACACAGTCGCAAACAACACAAGGAACATAATTGGCTGAAAGAATGCGCCGAGTAATTGGTCTGTGTTACGCAGTATATGTGTGCTGCTGCGTTTTACCATCAATAGTGAATCTTGTACTGCCAAAAACACTTTAGGCTTCGTTTCGAACTCTAATATTCCTGCCATTACTTCTTTCCTTTCTGTGACTTCTCAGGCTGTTTCTGTTTACCAGTGAGTGATAAGAACACATCGTCGAGTGTCGGCTTGTGGATATCAAGCGCCTGCACCACAATTTTGGCAGCGGCAATATCTTCCAAAGCTTTTCGCACATCGTTATTGGTGTCCGTTATAAGTACCGTTACGGTGAATGATTTCTCATCGCTCTCTATCACGCGCTTACCTAGTACACCCTTAGCACCGGTGAGACTCGCGATGTCTTTAAAGGTTAGCTGTAGGCGATCATTACCAATCTTGCTCTTGAGCTCTGCGGCTGTACCTTCGGCGATCACTTTACCACCATCAATCACAACGATTCGGTCGGCCAGTTGGTCTGCTTCTTCGAGATACTGTGTGGTAAGTAATATGGTTGTACCAGCCTGCTTCAGCCGTTCTATAATCCCCCACATCGCCAACCGCGAACGTGGATCAAGCCCCGTCGTTGGCTCGTCCAGAAAAATGACTGGTGGTGTCGCGATAAGACTTACGGCAAGGTCTAGCCGTCTCCGCATGCCACCAGAATACGTCTTAGCCGGACGCTCGGCTGCCTTCACCAAATCAAATTCTTCGAGTAATTCCTGTGCGCGTGCTACAGCGCTAGCTTTCGTCAGTCGATAGAGCCGACCCATCATGACTAAGTTTTCACGACCCGTTAGTAGTTCATCAACTGCAGCAGACTGTCCAGTAAGGCCGATAACGCTGCGCACTTTATCTGCATCCGTAGTTACATCATGTCCCTCTACTGTTACGGTCCCATCATCATATTTCAGTAGCGTGCTGAGTATACGAACGGTAGTTGTTTTACCGGCGCCATTTGGACCAAGTAGTGCAAGCATAGTGCCGCGCTGCACCTTTAAGTCTATACCGCGCAACACCTCATTTGAGCCATACGATTTAGTTAGATTTTTCGCCTTAATTACATAATCGCTTGTGGGCATATAGTAGTCTCACTTCCTCGTTGCTGTTGCAGGCATTTTAGCACTTTACGGCAGTACCATGCCAGCAATACCGTCAACACATTGGGCAACTGTCTTGTATCTTGTTTCTAGCAGAACGCAGCACTTCCGTAAGTTTCCTTACATCATCAAATGAGTAAGCGCGGTAGGATATAAGCTGGAGGAATTTATGTCAGAACAACAGCAACCTACCTTACCCCAGTATTCACCGCCGGCTGTAAACCAAGAGCCAAAGGCCGCGACGGCCGAGCAGTCTAAGCGAGAGCTTCAAGAAGCTATCAAGGGCTCGAACGAGGTACTCACGAGTGCGTCAACTGTACTAGCGTTGTTCCCTGACACCATGACAGTAGACCGAGCTAAAGTGACTATTACTAAACGTACGTTTTTCCGGGTCGCTGATATTATGAGTATGCGCATAGAAGATGTGCTGAATGTTGTGTGTACTGTTGGGCCCGTCTTTGGCACGGTAACCATCGTCAGTCGTGTCATGAACAATGACCAGTCAACCACCATTGGGCGTTTTTTCCGTAAGGACGCAAAGCGGCTCAAACGTGTTACCCAGGGTTATGTTATTGCCCTGCAGCGTAATATAGACTGTTCGGCACTCGGCACTCGTGAACTCGCCAAAATGCTTGAACAGTTAGGTGCAGATAATCACCCGGATGTATAAGTGACTAAGAAGGAGGTACCTAGTATGGGACTACTCGACGAAGCAAATAAGGTAGCGGACGAAGTACAACACAAACGCGAACTGCAAAAGAAGCAAGAGCAAGCCAAACAGGAGGGCAAGCAGGAAGCAAAAAAGGAGCAGGCACGCCACGAATACAATAAACGCCAGGGCATGTTGTAGCTGGTGCACATACTCACACTGAAAAGGTCTCCACTAGGGCGGAGACCTTTTCAGTGTACCGATATGTACGCTTGCTAGAAGCGGTAAACTCTCTCATTCGTAACACGATGTAATGCTTTCTGTTGCCACTTCAGCTCAAAGTTCGTCAATGCCGCATGCAGCGCCTCATCTGAGCGAGGATGTAAGTTGAGTTTATTTACGGTAAATCGTTCCATGTTAGCCCCTCCGTTACTGTCTTCTACTATAGGAGGGCCACCTGGCAATTGCTGTAAAAAATAATACTCACCGGTCTATGTACCGTCTTGTTCATCCGCTATTTTGTCGTTACTTAGCCTATCACTATCTTCATCACCCGACTCTTGTTCGCGAAGGTCAACTACAAGATCGTGCTCATCCTTTGCCGGTAATTCGCCTGGTCGATAACCGTGCTTGAGCAGCAACTCTCTGTCTTCATTGCTGGGCTCGCTATAGGTATAGTGTTGGTCATCTGTTGACATATGCACGGCCTCTTAGACGTTATGATGTACGCCACCCCTGAGTAATCGAATAATTACTAGTAATATAACCGCCCCAAGAATCGCTACTAGCAAGCTGGGTATGTTAAAGCCAGTTACGCCACTGCCGCCAAGTGCTCGCATAATCCAGCCACCTATCATAGCGCCAACAATACCAACAACTATGTTGCCAATTGCACCTTGTTCACGGTTAGTACCCGCGAGCATAGACGCTATCCAGCCAGCCAATGCTCCAAAAATTACCCAAACCAGTATATTCATTGCCATCGCACTACTCCTTTTATTACCCCTATCTGCTACCGCCCTTACGGCCCGCAGCTCGTGCACGTTCCGGGTCATTCTTGAAGTTGCCTGGACTTACACGCCCACCAATTTTGCCCGCAACAGCTGCACGCTTTGGATCGTTTCGAAAGTTGCCAGAGCTCATCATGCCGCCCTTACGGCCCGCCTTGGCATGCCCAAGCGTATCACCATGCCAACCCTTACCGCCTGTTTTTGTCATAACTACGTCCTTCCTTAGTTATACCTATAGCCTATAGGTATCCTAACGAAGCATCTATGAGATATTTCACTATCGGACATATTGACGATATATAGTTTAGTAGCTATACTATTTAGTGACTAAACTTATGACAACGAGACAACAACTCATCGGCGACATCTTAGAGCGTATGAACCAGACCAAGCGGATTGTGGCTGGTTATGCACATATGCATACCAGTGGCCTCATGCTTTCTCCTGCCCAACTCGAGATGCTCTTTACGATCAGCCAACTGCAACCCGTTAGCTCCAAGGTACTTGCGGATCACATGAAGCTTACAGCCGGCGCCGTCTCCCAGGTGAGTGACGTACTTGCTGGACATGATCTTATAATTCGCGAATCTGGTCAAAGCGACCGACGCGTCCAGCTTCTGCGAGTCTCGGAAAAGGGACTCGCTCAGATACGTCGCATGCAGGAGGAGCGCAACAAGCTTTTCGTCGAGATTATGGAAGGTTTCAGCGACCAGGAGCTAGAAATCTGGCTACGTATACAGGAGCGCGTGGTTGAGGTTTTAGAGTCACGAAGAGCACAAGCGGCAGAGCAAAAAGAAAGGAAATAGCAGTGTTTCGTACGTTCAGGAAAAAACAAACATCAAAGGTAGTAGCTCAAGCGGCAGCGGAATCTACGAGCATACATATGCCCATACAAGAACCGGAGCAGCACGAAGAGCGCAGCCACTCCGAAATCATGGTTATTATCGTGGCGCTGATGCTCGCGATGTTACTTGCCTCGCTCGACCAGACTATTGTGTCCACTGCGCTACCGAAAATCGCTAGCGATCTACACGGGCTAAGCAAATACTCTTGGGTAGCAACAGCCTACTTGCTGACCAGCGCGATCTCAACGCCACTTTACGGAAAGATCAGTGACATGTTTGGTCGCAAGAAAATCTTCCAGGGTGCTATTGTACTATTCCTCGTAGGTTCAGTACTTTGTGGCGCGGCCCAGAGCATGAACCAGCTTATTATCTTCCGTGGCTTGCAAGGACTGGGTGCTGGTGGACTTATGACACTCGCCATAACCATAGTCGGTGACGTTGTACCACCTCGTCAGCGTGGACGTTACCAAGGCTATTTTGGTGCAGTCTTTGCCATATCGAGTGTCATCGGACCACTGCTTGGTGGGTTATTCACCGACCACCTGAGCTGGCGCTGGGTATTTTACATAAACCTGCCTATCGGATTCTTGGCGCTGTTCGCTATTGCTACACGCCTACACTTGCCTGTTCGTAAATCTAAACACAAAATTGATTACACCGGAGCTGCACTATTGGCCACAAGTGTTGCGACGCTGTTACTGGGTACCGTGTGGGGTGGAATAGATTACCCATGGGGCTCGGCGCAGATTATTGGTTTGTTTGCGACCAGCTTAGTTGGTGCAGGCTTATTTATCTGGCGCGAAAAGTATGCCAAAGAGCCAATCATATCTTTGAACCTCTTTAGAAACAGTGTGTTTAGCGTCGCAAGTTTACTCGCGTTCCTTATTGGCATCGTTATGTTTGGCGCGCTTATTTTCTTACCCCAGTACCAACAACTGGTACGTGGCGACTCTGCAACTAAGTCAGGTCTGATGCTATTACCACTAGTGGCCGGGCTGATGGGCGCTTCGCTGACATCCGGCCGACTAATATCCAAGATTGGCAAATACCGCCGCTTCCCTATCATCGGTACTGCTATCGTTACGTTTGCGTTCTTCTTGTTTAGTCACATTGCCGTTAATACCAACCGAGTATTCATCGGCATATGGATGGCTGTGCTTGGTATAGGCATTGGTATGGTTATGCCGGTGCTGACGCTGGCAGTACAAAATGCTGTAGAGCGTAAAGATCTTGGTACGGCGACATCATCTGTTACCTTTTTCCGTAGTATCGGCAGTAGCCTTGGCGCTGCAATATTTGGCGCAATCATAATCAGCCGCTTGACGCATCACATCATACAGAATGTCGGCGTGACTCAAGGCGCGCCCATTGCAAAAAGTCTCGCCAAAAGTAGCTCAGTTCTGAAGACATTACAGCCTGGTGTGCTGCATAAGGTCTTAGCAGCGTATGGGACCTCATTCCACGACGTATTCTTGTTTGGCATACCGTTTGCTATACTCGCTTTTGTGGTCGCAGTATTCCTAAAAGAGTCACCTCTACGTAACTCTATGAAAGATGAAGCTGCAGGCGAGGGGCTCAAAATCGAGCAACATGGCGTCTAAGACATCGTCTGCACGAGTGAACTAATACACTAGAGACTTAGGTCGATGCGGATGTATGGTTCGGCGTACGTGGCACCAACTTTGGAGCCGTGTTGTGCCCCCCATTGCTTTACCATATTGAATGCCACTTCCGGATCAGACAGTTGGCTGGTGTGTGCACCCAGCGCCGCCAGCTTTGTGTCCATGTGGTTTGTTATGTCCACATAGAAGTTTTGCTTACCAAAATGAGACATTAACACCGTCTTGACCTTGTAGGGCTCAAGCCCTTCTTCTGTCAGTAGTTCTGGAAAAGACAAATGATCACGAGCCAGCGGATAGACTGCGTCAAGCGTTGCCTGTCCTGCAGCGCGGTGATCGGGGTGATTGATAAAACCACGCTCAGTGTCGTAGATCATGGTTGGGTCCATGGTGAGTACTACGTCAGGCCTAACCTGCCGAATAACGCGCACAATATCTCGCTTAACGGCTTGGGTAACTTCCAATGTACCGTCGTCATAATCACCGAAGAAGACATCAGTGAGTCCAAGTATTTTTCCTGCATTTCTCTGCTCTTCGCGGCGTGTATCTCGCAGTACGTCGGGAGTAAGACTGCGGTCGCTTGTACCTTTGTTCGCATTCGTCAGAATAAAGTAGTAACCCTTCGCCCCTTCGGCAACATATTTTGCGACCGTGCCTGCCATGCCAAATTCAAGATCATCTGGATGTGCTACGACGCCGAGTATAACTTTCGGCTGCAAAGGAGGAAATGCTTTTTGTGTCATGACTACAGTTATAGCTTAGGCCAGACTACTTTGGCAACTACAGTTTCGAGGGGTAGCCACCCAAAGTTACGACTATCGGTACTCGCGCTCCGGTTATCACCCAGCAAGTATATACGATCACCCTGTTGTTTTTCGATGCGTTTTATTTTCTCGATGCCATTATGGCTGGCTATCACCACATCACCAACTGAGAGCTCGCGCTTTTGCCTGCCAACCACGAGCTGGCCAGCCTTGAGGGTTGGCACCATGCTATCGCCTTTCACCTGCCGCAGGATAAACGGCACAATGAGTCTACGCTTTCTTGGTTTCCCAGAAAATTGTGGCGATTTCATCGATCATATCCAGTAGCTTCTGGCCTTCTTCCGGTTCGCTGTGGTGCTTGCACTCACCAGCTTGCTTGGTAGCCTTCCAAAACTTCTCGTGCAAGTCTGGGTACTTCTCTAGGTGTTCAGGCTTAAAGTAATCAGTCCAGAGCACCCACAAGTGATGCTTAACCAGCTCTGCCCGCTCATCCTTAATAAATAGTGCCCGCACACGGTCATCACCCTCAAAGTTTGCCATTTTGTCTTGGATAGCCTTAACACTCTGTGCTTCAATCCGCGCCTGTGCAGGATCGTAAACTCCACATGGTAAATCGCAGTGAGCATAGACAGGTTTGATAAATGGTAATTTCATAGTTTCCCCTCCGTTTTATTCATCTTTCAGTATACGCTCCCAATAGGGCGTCGGCTATTGAGAATAGCCAGACAATCTGTTTGTAGGCCATAGACTGGAAACGCAATGGCATGCCTGAACGAGATGACTAGGCTTTGTTCGAATGAGCAGCGCGCCATTGTGCAATTTCGCCGTGATGGCCGTTCAGTAGCACCTCTGGTACCTTTTCGCCACGGAACTCTTCGGGGCGCGTGTACTGAGGAAACTCTATGTTCTCGTCATCTTCTTGGAAAGACTCTATATCTATGCTCTTTTCACCACCTAACACACCAGGTAGTAGTCGAACGACACTGTCGATAATAGTCATGGCCGGCAGCTCACCACCAGTTAGCACATAGCTGCCAAGACAGTACTGCCGGTCTATGTAGGCGGTGATACGTTCATCGTAGCCTTCATAACGTGGGCAGACAATTATTAGCCCTTTGTCACGAGCGGCGAGCTCTTTTGCTTCGGACTGCTTATAAAGTTTGCCGCGGGGAGTGGGCAGCAAGACCAGCGCGTCTGGGTCGTTTTGCCTAGCTTGCTCTATAGCAGCAACGACCGGTTCTGGCTTGAGCAACATGCCATCACCACCCCCATACGGCGTATCGTCGACTTGTTTACGCGGGCCAAGCCCAAACTCTCGTAAGTTTATAAGAGAGTATTCGGCTATGCCGCGATCAGCGGCCTTCCAGAGCATGCTGTTGCCAAGCACGCCTTCGAACATTTCAGGGAACAGTGTTATTATCTGAATTTTCATCTATATGTATTATAACCAAAAGAACCCCTGTTAAACAGGGGTTCTTTTGTCACATAAAGCTCCCACTTTTTTACGGTGGCTCGCAGAGCTTCTTATTGAAACATTTTTGTTTTTGTTTAGGTACCGTCTGTTGTAAGACTTAAGAACAAATATACCGCAAGCATAGGCGCAAATGCAAGTACTAAATATCCAGATCGTCGAGCTCGGCAAGCTCTTTTCGGGTGCGTGCAAGCGCATCACTCTCGGGAGCTGATGTCGCTTCTTCGATTGGAGTATCCTGCACCGCAACATCCAGATCATCGTCTTGTGAAGCTGAAGCAGCTACGCTACTCACAGCAGCAACATCAGTGTCGTCAGTAGCCACAGCGGCTACTGGGCCAGCTGAAGTACCACGTTCGCTCTCAGGGCGATCTACGTCTACAATCTTCAGGTTATAGCGAGCTTCGTTTTTGGTGCCAAGAGCACGTAGTAACGTACGTAGACTCTGCGCAGTCGCACCGCGCTTACCAATGACACGGCCGAGGTCTTCGGCATCTACGGTGAGTTCTAACAGCACACCCTTTTCATCAACACGACGTTCAATAGAAACAGCGTCTGGGTTGCTGACGATGGACTTTACGACAAACTCTACAAATTGTTGGTCAATACTTACTGACATATGGCGCCTCCTCTAGAGTAGCAGTCTAACGGTCGCATTATAGCAAGGCAGACGTTAGCATGTCGCTCGGAAATATTACATTTACTTACAAAAGAACGTGGTACAGCTTAGGCTTCAGCCGGAGCTTTTTCAGTTTCGGCAGTTGCTTCCGCTTCAGCTGCAGGAGCTTCCTCTACTGGAGCAGCCTCTTCGGCTTCAGCTTCAGTTTCAGCAATCGGTGCTTCTTCTGCAGGAGCAGCAGGCTGGTTGCGGCGGAGCTTATCAGTATGGCGAATAGCGCTAGACTTTTTGCTTGGCAAGACTACCCATTTTGGTAGCTTGACGCCTTCACTCTTGAGCAACAGTACTACACGTGGGCTTGGTTGTGCACCGTGTTCCAGGTAGTGCGCTGCGCGCTCTTTATCAAGGTTTATGTTTTTAGTGTGGGGGTCGTAGGTGCCTAATTGGGCCACTACCTTACCACTACTTGGGGTCCGGCGGCTGTCTTGGACAACAACGCGGAATTGTGCGTGACCTTTACGGCCAGTGCGCTGCAAACGAATGACTAGCATCGTGTAACTATCCTTCCCTTAAAATTTTGATACTCGAACCATTTTACACCTTGCGACCTCTGTTGTCAACGCACCTCTAGTGCTATTGATATTTTTTGAGAGCATTGGTTGCGGCCACAACTTGGGCGGCTTGTTTGCTGGGGCCGTTGCCCTGACCTTTGAGGTCGTTATCTACATACACGCCAACAGTAAAGACTTTGTCGTGGTCGGGGCCTTCTTCGCTCAGTACTTTGTACTGCGGCGTTGAGCCACCTTGACTCTGCACCACTTCTTGTAGGTGACTCTTTGGGTCCATCCAACTGCCAGTTTTCAAAATTTCGTCGAAGGTGCTCAAGATGTTTTCGGTGATAAAGACTTTGGCGGCATTATAGCCTTTGTCGAGGTAGATCGCACCGGTAACGGCCTCAAAACTGTTAGCCAAGATCTGGGCGCGAGCACGTTCGGTACCACGCTTCTCACCACGACTGAGGCGCAATAGTGGCTCAAAACCAAGCCGTGTTGCAGCTGCGCCAATGCTCTCAGTACGCACCAAGCTGCTACGCCAGTTGGTGAGGATACCTTCTGGCTCAGAGTAATTGCCGTACAGAAACTCTGTCACAACTAGCTCGAGTACCGCATCACCCAAAAACTCTAGGCGCTCGTTATGTTCACTGACCGTTTTGCGGTGCTCGTTCACATACGAACGGTGTGTCAGCGCAGTTATAAGTAGTTCAAGGTTAGTAAAAGGACCACCGAGCTTAGCTTCTGCTAACTCCTGGTAGACTGTTGTGTCCATACTAGATCTTCTGCTCCCGTATTTTCTTCATACCTAATAACATTAGTTTACCGATATCTTCGTATGCGATGCTATCGACTGCCTTGGTCGCGGGTAGCCACTGAATGTCGCTCAGCCAATCTTCTGGGTGGAGGCGGTTGGTATTGCCAAGGCCTTGCACCAGGTAAATGTGCATCGTCATAAGTACCAGTGTGTGGTTGCGACGATAGCGGAAATTTACCTTGCCCAACCAGTCCATGACCTTCATTTCTTGTAAACCAGTTTCTTCGTTGATCTCGCGCTCAGCAGTGTCTTTTGGTTCTTCGCCTTCTTCGACGTGACCCTTTGGAATGGTCCAGCGGTTTTTGGCATCTTTGATGAGTAATATTTCAAGGTCATTCGTTTTTTCATTGCGACGGAAGATGATACCACCAGAGGTAGTTTCGTGCACTACTTCCTCGATAGCGGGGCGACGAGTGACGAATTTGCGAAAACCTTGGATTGGCTTCTTTATGCCATTGACTGGTTTCTGCGCAACCTCTTTCGCCGCCTCCACTGGATGCGGTCGACGTTTCTTCATAGCAGACATGGTTACGCCTCGTCGCTTTCCGGTTCGACTGTCTCTGCTGGCTCCGTGTCAGCAACAGGCTCTACTGTTTCGCCTGTTTTGTTCTTGAGTGCAGTGCCGAGCACGCCGTTGATAAACTTGCTTGAGTTGTCGCCACCAAATGCTTTTGCGAGTTCTACCGCTTCATTTATGACCACCTTCGGCGGTACATCGGTTTCGTAAGTTAGTTCATACAGACCTATACGGAGAACGACGCGATCCATACGAGCAATCTGGTCTATTGGCCACTCCGGAGCAAGTGGACCTAGCGCAGCATCGAGTTCATCTTGGTGCTTGACAACACCCTTTACGAGCTCTTCGATGAAGAACACATCGTCTACGGTAGATTCATAGCGCGTAATATTGCGCTTGAGTACGGTACCTAGGTCAAACGTGTCATCGCCCGCTTCACGGCGGAAATCTTGTTCGTAGAGTGTTTGGAGCGCAACGATTCGGCCGAGGTGACGGTTAGAAGCCATAATTAATCCTAGTTTTGGTTATTTGCTAGCAGCTAGCTTCTTACCGCTCTCGCGTCGAGTAGTATATGCTTTGACTGGTGATTTTTTGTTGACAGTGCGAGCCAACTTTAAGATAAGGTGGCTGCGACGTGCGCCTGTTGCGCGGGGGCTGGTTCGTTTCTTTGGTTTACCCATAGTATGTGCTAACTCCTTTAATGAGTTCGTGTTTAGTTTCTAATTATCAGTTATTATAGCAAAAGAACGGAGGTAAAGCAAAGCAAGCCTCTGCCTTGCGAATGACTTTTACTTATACTACAAGTACGTCCTATTTGGGCGTACTATTAGCTGGCCTCCACGCTAAACTATCGACGTTTAATCGTGTATATTCCCTGGGTTCACATTGCATAATTTAACAGATACCACGAACGGTGAGACCCATGAGGGGTTCTAACGCCAAGACGAGTCATTTTTGAGGTTGAGGAAAGCGTTGTAGTAGGTGGTAACTGAACCGTGACTGGTATAGGAGCCATACCCCCTCATAAACGCACTTGGGTTCATCCATCCAATAATGTGGTAATTCCATAATTTCTCAGGACTATTTGGTCCGTTAACCTCAGTAAGATAGCCGTCATTGTCGATACCGACGCGGCTGTACGCGAGAGGTCCGTAGGTATTGTTATAGCCAGTCGAAACAACTACATGAACCACTGTGCCACTCGTATTTGCATAGAATACAAAAGCACCGGCCGGAATCATACTAGCGTAGTTTGCGGCATAACGTAGGCTCGGATACTTGCCCCAAAGTGTACCGGCTCCACTTGCCGGTAAGCCATGATAGTGCCCGGATGCGTCGCTTGGGTCTGGGTCATAGCCATGATACAGAATACTAGCAATGTAGGCACAAACATTATGGCCCACTAGGCTTGTGCCAAAGTGATTGTTAACCACAGTGAGATTACCATTGATAGAGCTCCAGTCTGCGAGTGGGGCGGGTGGCGTGGCTGCATGACTCTCGACTAACAGGTGGGCACCAATACCACCGATGATGATGAAGACGAAAGCCGGAACGATCCAGTGAGTGAAGCCACGCGTGTTAAGGCGTTTCATTTTGTTTCCTTTTTATTTTTTAATGCTTATCGTTAGTATACATCCGTTTGTGGGAATGGCAACTAGCCAGGAGGATACCTTATACGGACGGAAACTAGACTACAAAATTGATCAGGCGGCTGGGGACATAGATAACTTTTTTGAGCTGAGCATCACCCAGTGCGTCGGAAATCTTCCTGACCGCTTTTGCTGCATCGAGGGCTTGATCTTGTGTTGCATCAGTAGGAACCTGTACTTCGCCACGCAGTTTACCATTGACTTGGATGGCAATGGTAACTGTATCTTGCACCAGGTATTGCTCGTCAAAAATTGGCCAGCTGTCTTTGTTTACCGAGTCTGAGTGGCCGAGCATGTGCCAGAGCTCTTCGCTGGTATGCGGCGCAAACGGACCCACACAGGCCACGATAGCCTCGAGTGCCTGGCGCCATGCGTCGTGCTTACCAAACGCTACGGTTTTCAGTTTGTAGTAGTCGTTGACGGCAGTCATGGCAGCCGCAATGGCAGTGTTATAACGGTTGCCTTCTATGTCTTCGGTGACCTTTTTAATCATGCGGTGGGTGGAACGGAGAATGTCTTGTGACTGGGCGTCGGTGAGCTCTACATCTGGTGCTTCTACATATTCAGCAACCAAATTCCAAATACGCTGCAAGAACCGGAAGGTACCAGGTACACCTTGCGGGTCCCACTTGCTGGTAATTTCGAGTGGCGCTGCAAACATTAGATAGGTGCGTAGTGCATCGGCACCATAGCCTTGGGCAATAATTTCAAGTGGGTCTATGCCGTTACCTTTGGACTTCGAAAAGGCGCTGCCATCGCTTGCAACCACTTTGCCATTGAACAGCATCTGCTTGAAAGGTTCAGGATTCTCCATAAGCCCGATTTTCGTAAAGAAACGGGTAACGAAACGCGCATAGAGCAAGTGGGCAGTGGCGTGGTCACCACCGTTATAGAAGTCTATCGGCGTCCATTTATTCACTATCTTACTGTCAAAAATAGCATGCTGGTTGTGCGGGTCCATGTAGCGGAACATGTACCAGCTACTACAGATGTAGGTGTCGAGGGTGTCGGTTTCACGCTCGGCCTCATTGCCGCAGTTTGGGCAGGTGACATGCAGCCAGTCGGTTGCTCGGGCAAGCGCACTACGGCCATCGCCATTTGGCTGAAAGTCGTCCAGCTCTGGCAGAATGACGGGTAACTGGTCGTCTGGTACCAGCACCGGGCCACATTTCTCACACTGCACGATCGGAATCGGTGCACCCCAGTAACGCTGGCGGCTGACGCTCCAATCGCGCATTTTGTAGTTGGTCTTTTCGGCTGCAACGCCTTGCTTGGCCAGGTCTGCGACTATCTTTTCGCGTGCTTCGCTCGTCGACATACCATCGTACTCACCTGAGTTAATCAGTACGCCTTCACCGTGATAGCACTCGTCGAGTGCCAAGTAACGGAACATGGCTTCATGCACGCCGTCATCGAGCATGGCAGCGATTTTATCAAGAGGCTGCCAGGTAACAGCGAATTTTTCTTTCTCACCTTCGTCCAGATTGCCTTCGCCACGCTCATCGTCAATGAGGTCAAACAACATACCTTTGCCTGAAGCATGCACGTTCATGTTCTTGGTGTTGCTGTAGAAATAGCCGTGACCCTTAAACTCGGCCTCTTTCACAAACTTTATGTGCTTGTAGCCGGTTTCTTCTTCGATTTCCCGCTCGGCAGCAGTAATGTGCTCTTCGCCGTCTTCCACACTGCCACCTATAAGCATATTGCCGCCATAATTAGCCTGGCGTGGGCCCCAGTTCAGTACCACCGCTTCCTGTGTTTTGGGATTGCGTAACACGGCGTAGATCTTTTCACTTTGAACATCGTCGCCCTGAGCCATACCAAATGTGGGCTCTACGACAAAGGTAATTGGTAGGTTAAACGCTCGAGCAAATGCGTAGTCGCGATCATCGTGGGCGGGCACCGCCATGATTGCGCCAGTGCCATAACCCGCCAGGACATAGTCGGCAATCCAGATTGGAATTGGCTGCTGTGTCGCAGGGTTCACTGCGTATGCACCGGTAAATACACCTGTCTTTTCTTTGCTGGCCTGGCGTTCCACTTCAGACTTGGCAAGTGTGGCCTTTTGGTAGGCTTGCACGGCTTCTTTTTGTTCTGGTGTGGTGATGTCAGTTACCAGGTCGTGCTCAGGTGCGAGCACCAAGAACGTTGCACCAAACAGCGTATCGGGACGAGTCGTAAAGACGGTAATGTCTTCGTTATTGCCGTCGATTGGAAAGCGTACTTCGGCGCCGATACTTTTACCAATCCAGTTCTTTTGCGCAATCTTTACTGCTTCGGTCCAGTCCAAGTCGTCGGTAGCTTCAAGTAACTCGTCGGCATAGTCGGTAATCTTGAAGAACCACTGCTTGATCTCTTTCTTTTCAACCAGCGGATCGTCTGGGCCATCATGGCGCCAACACTTGCCGTCTATTACCTGTTCGTTAGCCAGCACGGTCGCATCTTTTTCGCACCACCACTGCATACGAGCATCTTGGTAGGCGAGGCCATGCTTGAACATCTGCGTAAAGATCCACTGCGTCCATTTGTAGTACTCGGGTAAATGGGTGGCAATTTCTTTTTCCCAGTCGTTGCTCCAACCCATGGCTTTGTATTGTTTGTGGTAGCTCGGGATGATGGTCGCCATGCTTTCTTGCGGCGACACGCCAGCCTTTATGGCGTAGTTTTCAGCCGGCAAACCAAACGCGTCCCAACCCACTGGGTGGTAACTTTCGTAACCCTGTTGGCGTTTGAACCGTGCCTTGACATCGCTAATTGTGTAGTTAAGCGCATGGCCAATGTGTATCCCAGCACCGCTTGGGTAGTTGAACATGCTCATGGCGATGTACTTGGGCTTGCTGCTCTCTAGGTCGGCAGCGTAGACACCTGTTTCATCCCATATTTTTTGCCACTTTGGCTCGATTTCTTTTGGGTTGTAACGTTTCATCAATATTAATCCTATCAGTTACAGCCCAACTTCGTAAGAGGGAAAACATTTCTGGTCGCCTGTTGCCGCGGCGATCACTGCTTGGCTAACAGTTTTCCAACCCTCTGACTGTACCTGTACTATATGTGACTGTTCTGCACTAACCACAGCGGCAACTATGTCTTCAGGTGATGTGACACTACCGAATGATGGCTGACTTTTAGGGTTAGGTGGAACATAACATTCACCACCAATGCCCGATTCGTAATCAACCACCCATATACCACTGGCTACTTCTATACGCCTCATAATTTTCTCCATTACATTAAAATAGGCTTCCGGTTGAAGCCTATTTGGTCGAGGGCTGTGCGAACGAGTATTTACTCGGTGGCTTCAACCATTGCGAAGCACAGCCCTGGAAGGCTGAGTAGGAGGCCGAGACTGCTTCGAAAGTTAAAACTCATAACGCTTTAGTCTATAGCGCTTTTAGCAAAGTTGTCAATTGTAACAGATGAACAGGCCGCCATACTAGAAGTCAGAAGTGAATTCGCATTCTTCAAAAAACAACGCTTCGTCTCGCTTGAGATACTCCAGGATCTCACGATTCCCCTTAATATAAGGTTCGATGAATAAGTCCGCTTCGTTTCCAAAAAGGGTCTCAAAATACTCGGCTGCATGCGTTGTTTCCGTACCTACAGGCACTTCTCCGTAAAATACATAGCCAATGATATGCGTGACTGTTTCCTGCCCATCCAGAAACCGCATACTGACATTGCCCCGAAGCCGTAACGACACATGCTCAAGGCCGGTCTTTTCCCTGAGTTCACGGACAGCAGCTTCATCCAATCGCTCTCCGTAATGGATCTTGCCCGACGGAAAACCAACATGACCAGTGAATGGTTGGTGCGTACGGCGTAATGTGAGCCATGCCCCATCACTGCGCTTCACGCAAAGTATGGTGATAATTTTTGGCTGTACGCGAACCTTCATTGTCTTCAGTGTTGTCGTGTCGGCGAAGTGTTTGCCAGCTCGTGTGAGCACATAAGATTTGTCTTGTTTTTCGATCAAGCCGATTTTTTTCAATTGCCCTAGGTGATATAAAAACAAATTACTCTCGATTTCTTTCGGCTTGAGGTCTGAGTAACGTGACTCAGGAGCCTGCAACATCTTGCGCAGAATATCGAGCTGTATGTGGTGCGTTACTTGCGGAGCCTGCATAGTAGTCAAATATAGTTGACGCAATACGTACTGTCTAGTCTCGTATCACACACCCCGGTATGTTGGAAGTGTAGCTACACCATACATACGTAAACGAGGAGAGAAACTATGGAACAATTTTTAAACCCGATTGAGGGCCGAGACAGATACAGCCTGAACATCGATCATACCGCCACCACTTCAGATATGGAACAGGCCCTTGCTTGGGAAGGAATCGCCGCAATTGAGATGCCGCTTTCAGCAGCAGATTTCGAGCGCTTTAGCGAAGGCTACGCTGTGTGCATAGAGGAATGTCCTGAGTTGCTAGTCGAAACTGCTCATAGGGTCGACAATCGCTTTGGCAATGAAGTCGGTCACGTGAGTAAAGAGCGAAAAATTAACGAACGCACTGGACTACAAATAAGTGATGCTAAAAACTACTTTCACTTTAACGAACTGGCTCGCACTAGATGGCAAGAGCAGTTTGCGAAGGGTCCAAAAGTACTCCGTGACTTCCTGGCAAATGGCTATGAAATTCAGGACGCCCTTGTGTCTGTTGCGAAACAGAGCATTGGCCAGCTAGATGCAACTCACCCAAACATATCTCAACTGTACTTCTCAGATGCAGCCGGTCAGCCAACTAGCCACAGTTTCCTTCGGCTGCTGCGCTATGATGGTTACCTTGTTTCTGACAATCTGGGAGAAGTAGCGAAGCCACACTACGACATTGGTGGCGTAACCTTGCAGGCATATGCAAGCGCCGAAGGATTTTGGGGTGCGGCAGGTGGCGTCCATGGCGAACGCACGCACTACGACACAAAAGAACATGAGGCATATCTGTTTCTTGGTAAGGGACACGAGAAAATGTATGGCTCGTTTGACACGCTCAAGCCACTTTGGCACGGTGTGGACAGAATCATCCCTGCGAAAGCCGCCTACATACCCGAGCGCACTGCTGTAATACTTTTTGTCAATGCACCAGCGATTGACTACCATGTACGGGCGACCGATACGGTGCCCTATATACTTGGTGAACAGGCATTAGCTACTATTGACTATTAGAAAGGTGTGGCGAGCTCCTGTCCTTATGGTCGAGGAAACTGCTTAGACTTTTTAGCAAGCCACGATTTGCCTTGGCGTACTAGTTTAGCTTCATCCGCAGGATCTGCCAGCAGGAGCTTGACTGCCTCTTCGGCAAAGACACCATTTTGCGAACCTTTACACAAAACCACTGCACCCCTTTTGAGTTTCGAGTGTATATATTCGCCTGCTTCGTACGGGCTCTTGCACACCTTGACCGTACAGCCCTGTTTCTTGGCTGCAGGAGCAAGCCACTTCTCTGCATCTACGCCGAGCACCACTACCACATCAAGCTTTTTAGGGTCACAGTATGCGCCAACTTCTTCATGTGCTTCCTGGCTGTAATCACCGAGCTCGTTCATATTGCCCAGCAGCGCAATCTTTTGTGGGGCTTTAGCTTTGTACAGCACGTCCAGCGCCGTCTTTACGGCTACAGGACTGGCATTGTAGGTGTCATCTATAAGTATGGTGTCATCTATGCCAGCGAGAATCTGCATACGCCCAGCAAACGGCGACAGTTTTGGTAAACCGTCAGATATAGCTTTTGGCTTTACACCCAATATATCGGCAACGGCTGCTGCAGCCAGTACAATTTTGGCGCCCGGCTCGCCTATGTAGCGCACATCGGCCTTTATTGAGCCACTGGGCATGGTTATGGCGACTTCCTGGCCGTCCAAGTTCAAGCTCTTCGTTTTACCGTAGTAGGCAGCTTGCTTGCTCACTAAGCTATACTCAGTAAAATCTCTTCCCGCCAAATAGTGTCCGGCTATATCGTCTCCGTTTACTAGCACCCGCTTGCTATACTCGAAGACGCTTAGTTCCTCTTTTGCAACCGCATCGAGCGTGCCGAAGAATTCCATGTGCTCTGGTGAGATTGCCGTCACGACAGTGACATCAGGTTTGAGGTACGCAAAATCTACCATTTGACCAGGCCCGTCAGTGCCAAGTTCCACCACTACCACATCGTAAGGATAGGGGTGAGACAAACTGGCAATGTTTGCCCCGAGTAGCTTGAGCCACGCTACAACATTCAGGAGATTTGGCTCCGAGTGGCCGAAGAACACGAGTGGCACCGTCACACGATCGTTATAATTACCTGACTGCCAACGTACACGTTTCGTTTGACCAAGCAGCTCCGCTATCGCAGCCTTGGTGCTTGTCTTGCCAACAGAGCCCACGACAGCCACAACTTTTATAGGGTGCTTATGCCTGAGCTCGCTCACCTGAGATTCAAGTAACGTGCACAGTAGTGCACGACCAGCCTTCTTCGGGTGTGTCACGAAATAAGGTACTTTAAACATAGCAGCCAGTACCGCAAAAATATGCACCCACAGAAGCGGATACGACAAGAGTGTTGCGGCGCCAAATTCCCACGCTCCGGCCGTACCGTAGCGTACCCACTCTACCAAAAACCCGACACCAACTGCCATTTGCGCGAGCATGCCGAGACTCAGCAAGAGTGCAAGGGACTGATCTTGTGCTGACAGCCTAACATTCTCTGGCTTAGTAAAGGTATTGCTGTGCCAAAACCAGCCCAACAAGCGCCAGGCAGAACCACGCACAGCCCTCCAGCGAGCAATAAAGACGCTTGGGAATGTGAGTGAGTATAGGTTGGCAATACCGCGAAGCATACCTGTATATTGTCGCATACCCGCCACGAACGTACTACTAAAGCTTAAACGAATTACTTACAGAGCTGTTGCTTGTGAAGTCAGAAGAGCCACCGCCAATACCAAGTTGGTTTATGATATCAGTGATAGGCTTGCTGTTACTTGGCACTGTTACCTGTACGGTGTCATTACCTGGAGTAAAGTTGAATGATGCGTTTATATCAGTATTGCTTACGGTACCAGTAACATCTAGCGTTGCTTTGTTTGATTTAGTATCGAGCGTAACACTCAAAACAACGTGTTCTTTTTCAGATGAGTTACTACCGCTATCGACAGTCAGACTGAATGGGTAGACATCACCACCCGTGTAGCCCTGACCAATTGTAATTGTGCTGGTCTTGTCGCTTGGGTCGCTCAACTGAATGCTCTGAATAAGCTTTGTGCCTGTGTCAGCGTAGAGGTCAAACGTATATTTACCATCAAGCTGTTTTATGCTCGAAATAAGATCATCCAGCTTCAGTGATGCGCTTAGGCTCTCGCCATTCTGCTTCTGAGACCAGTCGTTGAGTGAGCTACTATCTGTAGCAGCCTTGAGTGCCGTGACGTATGCCGCTAAGTGATCTTTGTTGTAACCAACCTTGTAGTGATCGACGGAGCGGCCATCTTTCGTTTCTTTGCCAACAAAGCTCTGCTTTGTCAGTACGGCAGTATCAGATGCAGTGGTAAAGAGGTACTTTTTGTTGACTTCCTGAACTTTCTTTGCCAGGTCGAGTACCTGCGCATTGGTAGGCGATACTACTGTTGCAGAGCTGCTAGGAGAAGCCGCTCCACTACTATAGCCAGATGCAACACTCTTGCTAAATGAATCTACCAGCGTGTGATCTATAGAGATCCACTGGCCGTCAAGGTTGTCGAGGCTGCTCAGGCCGTAACCGTCCAGATATGGTTTGATACCAGTCGCTTGTATATACAGGTCTGGACTAGTTGCGCCCGCTGTATGCACACTTCGCAGACCGAGGCTAATATTCTGGCCAAGCACATCAGCCGTGAGATCACCTGAGCCATTGCCAGTCTTATCGAATTTACCACTCAGCTTTGCATCGAAGCTTGCACCAGATAGCTTTACATTTATAGTGCCGTCAACTGTAAAACTCTTGTAATTCTTAGATGATTGCGTGTTGGCATAGTCTACCAACTTATCTACCGCATCACCGCTGTTCTTAAGGCTCGCGC
>Ga0206966_1126_pt1 | contig 20664 bp, 44 predicted proteins | sample Alteio_BWOrgHeat_23_FD_152970 | JGI IMG/M metagenome (GOLD analysis project Ga0206966, IMG submission 152970) | Enriched cells from forest soil in Barre Woods Harvard Forest LTER site, Petersham, Massachusetts, United States -... | ecosystem: Environmental > Terrestrial > Soil > Temperate forest >...
GAGACTACTCGGAGATATTCCGCGAGGATGCATAGTTGAAGGTCTGATTATTCTCACTGTCGCGGATATAGAGAATCTTGCGTCATCAATTGAGAATTTTGGATTCACGGAGTTGCTAAGGGAATATTCCGATGCTGTGTCCAATCGCGCTATCTCGCTTCTTAGTTGGATGGCAGAGTCGAAATACGCAACGCTCGTTAAGCCGCCTGCAAAGTTGTGGGAGGTGATGAATTCCGTAATGGAAAACGTCAAAGATGAACTTCTTCCGGCTATCAGCGCTGAAGGTGCTGGCCCGCTTACTGCCTAGAAACGAATCTGATATCCTGCGGTTATGTCTGACCCGCATATTCCGGAAAGATATTTCTACCATAGCTTTCCCCGACGCAGCCGGTCGTCGGATCATGAGGTTGCGAACGGGCTTTCCATTCTCGAACTGATGAGAGATTTTGGATTGCTTCTCACTCCCGAGATTGCTCACTGGGAGTATCCTCATGCCAACGGTACGCCGCCTCGTACGGCTGACATGATCCAACGTCGCGCAAGCTTCACGGAACTCGCGCCGCAAGAACTTGCGCGGCACTCGGATGAATTCGGCCATTTCGCACTCGAATTTGAAGCCGACACCTTGAAGCAGTTGGGGGCGATGCCCGTCTTTTATGTTCCTCGCTCAGAAAAGGGCGCAGGTTCGCTCGCAGACACAATGGTCATGATGATTATTGATGCGATGCGGCTCACTGATCGCATTGGGAAAGTCTCTCCGGTTCTAGATGAAGCGGTTGCCGCCAATCGACCAATGGTACGCGCCACATTTGGTACAACTGACAATACCAAGGTCTTTGAACTGAACCCCGCCCATTCTCAAGAGACGCTTGCGGGCATTGGACATGCACTTGCACCGTCCAACATGCTCTCTAGCTTTTTGGAAGCGGCACTAAATTATTTTTACCCGGCTGATGGCCGCAACAATGAAGCTCTCAAATATTATCGTCAGCGGGAATGGAGAATATCCGGAAATTACACGATCAACGGAGAGGAGGTTATGTGCCTGCCTTCAACGGCATTGATCGAGAGGCTTATTCAATTGGACGGGGATTTCTTTGGTCGTACATTCCCGCCGAAGGAATTGATAATTGCGAACAAATCTATTCGGGATTCTTCTCCGAAAAGGTTGGCAGATTGGGTTTATGTGCTCCCCACCATTGGCGGGCGGCACATTCTTGAGTTTGCTCGTCGTATAGTTGTTCCGGATGGGGCGGTTGAGCAGGCGCGAAAGGTGTTAAGCCTGCTCGCGCATCCGCCGCCCGTTGTCGGCATTAGCTCCCTATCTGCATCCCACTCCGCAACTTGAGCGCGCCCATTGCGCGTCCCGCCGTTATCCACACAAGGCCTAGCGGCTGCGCTTGGCCGAAGAATCGGATGAGATGGGCGACCGAGGCGTTGGACTTATGGCTGCGAACCTGACTCGACTGTCAGGAGGATTGCGCCATGTCACACGGTCCCAACAATGTCCGGAAGGAACGCATAACAGCCGGACTGCCGATCTATGACCCGCTCCGGAAGGTAAGGCCGTCTCCTCCTGGGCCCGTTCCCACGATACAGCAGCTTATGCGGTGTCACGGCGGCTGGTGCTGGGCCTATTGCCTCGGCGGTGCAGAACGCGACTACTGCTATCACGAGCGCCCCATCGTGTTCGCCCCGTTTGCAATCATGTGGGGATTAGAGGCGAGTTCGGACCTCATTAGGAAACGTCTCGTGTGCAGTCAGTGCGGGCACAAGGGAGTCCACCTAATCATGCCTTCCCGCGATGGCTTGGGGATAGGGATGGATTTTCCGGAAGATTGGGTTGCGCCTACGCAGTCTCGCCCCTAGCGACATCGAACCGGCGCGGATATTCTTTCGTCATGTGCAACCTCTACTCGACCACGAAGGGGCAGGCTGCGATCCGCGAGATAACGCGGGCGATGCACGACCGTACTGGCAATATGCCGAACCTGCCCGCGATCTTTCCCGACAAGATGGCCCCGATTGTCAGGAACACGCCGGAAGGGCGCGAATTGATTATGGCAAGATGGGGATTCCCGCCGCCATCGATACCGGGTAGCAAACCGAAGAATCCCTACCTCACCAATATCAGGAACACAGACTCCCGATTTTGGTTACCTTACCTGCGTAAGGTAGAGCATCGCTGCTTAGTGCCCGCCACATCATTTGCGGAGCCGGATAATAATCAGGGTAGTCGGTCTATTTGGACTTGGTTCGCGCGGGACGAATCCCGACCTTTGATGTTCTTTGCTGGTATCTGGCGCGATTGGGATGGTGAGCGCGGGCCGAAAGCTAACCGGGTCTCTGGCAGGCATCTCCTTTTCAGCTTCCTCACTACTGACGCCAGCCATGACGTTGCGCCGGTCCATTCGGACGCCACGCCGGTTCTATTGCTGGACGAAGACGCCCGCGAAAGATGGATGACATCGCCCTGGGAAGAAGCGAGGGACTTGCAGGCTCCGCCGCCGCCCGGTTCGCTGCGGATAGTAGCTACTGACACGAAAGAGGACGCATAAAGGAGACGACGCATATGAAACATCCACTCGCTACAATCGGTTTCCTTACTATAGCGGCCACCACAATAAGTGGCGCATCCGCGCAAACTTCCGATGCAAAGATTGCAGACCTTTCTTTCCTTGTCGGACATTGGGACATCATCGGCGGTCGGATATCGCTTTATGGAGCGAGGCCGAGAGGAACGGTTGACATCGAAATGGTGGGAAATAGCTCCGGCCTATTGATACAAAGCCATGGAGTAGCCATCGGCGTCGAAGGACAGCGGGTGGCGTCAAGTGAGGGTGCTTTGCTAATTTATCTCGATGGCGGCATTTTAAATGCGGAGTATGTCAGCCGTTCCAAAAGTGTTCATTACAAAGCCACCTCCCTCGTCGCGGGGCATTCAGTGACATTCACAAGTGACGCGAGGCCCAACGGTGCGCTGTTGGGAGAAACCTACGAGTTGCAAGAGGACGGAAGAGTTGTGGCTAATGAATTAGTCCAAAATCCCGGTCAGAATACGTTTGGCGTGAATGAGTCTGAAGAACTCAAAAAACCTGACAAGCAATAGAGAGAGGACGCCGCCTAATGCCGACCGGTTTCTCCTACGAACAACTCAAAGACATGGACGAAATGCTCCATGAGCGGATACCGCGCTCGCCGGACTCTACGGATGCGCGTGAGGCTTGGGTCCCCAAGTCCGTCGCGACGGCCACGGTTCCTAGTAGCGGAATCATTGTGAATTTCGGACCTGGCCCCGATGGAAAAGACCGGCTTCAGTTTTTGACGCCGGTAGTTGCGCGTCAGCTTGCGCGCGGAATCCTGTTTGCCGGGGAGCAAAACGGCTGGTGGACAAAAGATTTGGATTTGGTCGCGAGTGACGGGCGGCTGTATAGTCCAAAATAGGGGCGGGAATATTCGCTTTTGACCCAAAGCGGACATTGGGGCTGCCCCCAAACATGGGGTTCTGGCAAGCCAATTTCCGCGTTAGACTAGCCCACCATGCGAAGGCTCATATTCCTGATAGGATCACTTGCAGCACTTTCCGTCGCTCCTTCATTGGCAGAAACCACTAATTGCAATTGCTGGACGCCAAACAAGAATCAAATCGCTCAGTTTGAAAAAACTAGTCTAAACGGACTTCCAACGTCCCCTGATCACTACACGCGCTATTATGTTGGCCGGATAGGCCTTCGCGGGAGACGCATAGCCGCCGTTTTTGTCACGTTAGGTCCAGGTGAAAAAAGCTCAGTAAATATCCTGAGTGACGGTAAGCTGCCTATATTGAAAGCCGATGGGTGTGTGACTCAGCCTTGGCGCGGAGACAACGTCTATTTTCATTGTACCAAGCCCGGAGGATGGTTGCCCACGGACGATCAAATAACCCAACTCGAAGGCAACCTAATCCTGCCTCCGCGTACGCTTCCTTTGAGTGCGTACGCGAGATATTATGCGGGAGTTACCGATAATAGCGGGAAGAAAGTTATAAAAGCTGAGTTTTTAGGGGCAAAGGCTTTTTCCCTTCAACCAGGCATTTATATTGCCAGCGACGTCGAACTTCCGCTCATTATGGATGGCAGATGCGCCGTAATCTTAGCAACCTATGATCCCCAAAATCCCGCAATGACCAGAGTTAGCTGCCAAGGAGGCCTTTAGGTTTCGGAGATTGGGGCCTCGGGTCAAACTGAATGTCCGCTATTGGCGCACAGCGGACATTCGGCTCGACCCTCGCTATGAATCCTAAAGTTGGATAAGCACACCCTACCTTGGGAGCTTCGCTTGACCTCAAGTCGTCTCAAAAACATTCAAGGACTTTTACTCGTCCTGCTGCTAATCGCATGCTTCTCGTTTTTTGCGGTCGTTCTAGCGGGCGACCCGCAATATGCTACCGGCGCGGTGCCGCCTGTCGGTTACTCAACAATTCACTTCGGTCGATTTCTGCGACGGACCTATTTTGTGAAGACATGGGCCGCATATGCGTTTCACTTACTGGGCCTCGCTATTCTTGCCATTAGCATTTTAGTTTTGGTCATCTCGCGGGCGATTAAGCGTCGAGATGCGATTGAAAGGGATTTTTGACTTCGCGGGAGACACCAATGAAATCCAAACATTTAGTGCTCTGTGCGTTGCTTTGTTCGGCTTTTGCAAATCCTGCATCGGCAGATAACGATCTCATCAAATGCCAATTGGTCGATACCAGCGACGGAAGCAAAGATACACCGACATTTGAAATGATGACGGACGTGAGAGACGGTACCGCACCGGGAAAACTCGCGGTACCGATAGGACCAAGACTTTTCGAGCGCACACGCGAAATCATCGAACCTCACAGATGGTATGGGAACGAATACGTGTACGCTCGAAACGATGATTTAGGTATCGTTGCGGCGTCGGATTATGACTGGGGCAATCAAAAGCAATTTGAAGGAAGCGCGTTTTTCTATTTCGACAAAAGAACGGGCAAAGCACAGCTTATTGAGCTTATGGGAGCAGATAAGAAGCCTGATGTTGAGACCGGCACCTGTCAGATTGTCCCGCAGTGATTCCGGTCCATCCCGGAATGTCCGCTTTGCGCCAATAGCGGACAGTCAGGTTGGCGGACCATCTTGGCGGTCCCCAACATTGCACTTCTCATTGACGTTGATGTACCGGGTTCCATCCGGACGAACGCAATGAAACGCCGTAGGCTTTCTGTCCCCTAAGCATCCCGAAACCATAGACGCCAGCAGCAACACGGCCAATACGCGCGCCATTAAGAGGCCCCATCATCAATTACAGTGAACCGGCCCACTTTATGCCCCTGCGGTTCTTCCGTCACGCCAGTAAGCACGGCCTGGACAAGCTCTCCAATCGTCCAAATGTGATCCGTCACGCCAAGCTACATGGCGGCGGGTGTTTCTGATAAGATGTGGTCGCTTGAGGAATTGGTAGAGCGGACCAGCAAGTTGAGGGGCGCTATGGCAGTAGTCTATCTCTCAAACCCCTACGTCTTGGGTTCGGCATTCATGGGGCTAATAGTTTTTGGTGCTGCTGCTTATTACATCAGACGCGCAACGGCTCTTTCACAATTCATAAATGAGCATTGTCCGGAACTATGGTCAAAGCTGTCGTGGGGGAATCCCGCACGACTAGTCTACTCTTTACGCTTACCTGCACAGCGAATCGAATTTCTAGTGCTCTTCAATAGGGCCGCGAAAGATCATCCGGATAACTCAGAGTTCAAGCGACTTCTTAGCGAATCTCGACGTTACGCCGGGATTTGCCTGTTTGCCTTCGTGACTGCCGTTATTCTTTTAGGGAAAGCGGATATTCATTAACTCGGCGAATTTCAAATTAGGACACTACCGATCATTCCGTTCGCTTGCGAACACGCTCATCGTTATGTCCCGCCTTTGGGAAATCGGTAATATTGTGAGGGTAGTCGAGGAGAGGGAGGCGGTGCAGGCAGAGACATGACGTACCTTAAATTTCTCGTCGGGATATTACTGCTTTTCATTGGGATCGGGGCGCTTGCCCCCGCTCTACTGAATTATTACCCAAGCACAGTTTCCGTTCATTACAGCGACGCAGCAGTCCCACGGCTATTGCTAGTAGCAGCTACGGGCGGTGCTGCTCTGGTTTTAGGCCTTTGGGTCATCGTATCGGCCTTAAATCGCCGGAAATATTCAAACTGACCCACCATCCACCCCTGCCATGACGGTGGATGTTTCTGATAAACTGTGGTCGTTTGAGGAATTGGTGGAGCAACCGTCCCGCTAATGGCGAGGCTCTCTGTCAAGGAAGCGATGGCTGCCGTAGTGGCGACGGGCGGAGATTTCGCTCGGCTTCTCGAACGCCCGTCGTGCGACGTTAGCCTATACAAGCCTTTAGGCGTTGATCCTCAAAAGCCGCACCTTAAGGACGAACTTTATGTGATCGCCAGCGGTTCGGGCCGTTTTGAGTGTCAGGGTGGAACTGAACATTTTGGCCCGGGCGATGTGTTTTTCGTCGCCGCCGGGACGGAACATCGGTTCGCCGACTTTTCGAGCGATTTCGCGACTTGGGTTATTTTCTTGGGACCGCGCCCGTCAAATTAGGACACCACCGAGCAATCCATTGGCTTGCTCCCGATCATCGCCATTTTTCGGCTTTGGGAAATCGGTGACATCATGAAGCGGTTGCGTACCGCGAAGTCTCACAGACAGGGTGGCTGCCATGAACCTATTCAAGACATTCACGCTAACGTGGTGGCAGGCGGAGGCTTTTAATGCCGGAATGTGGGGCGCTGGTATTGCGGCTGGCGCTTATTGGCATGAGTTCTTCGGCAGTTACCTTCCTATTGGCCGTGCTGACTGCTCTAGAACTTGAGGGCGTAAGGTTGGAAGATATTTAGGGGGCCTTGAATGACACAGGAATATTCCATGAGCGAGGCACGAGTGGGTGCCATCGTTATTGCTGTAGTGATACTATTATCTGTTGTTGGCTATGAACTTAAGCAAATTGCCAATATGGCCGGATATTATGAAGTTACGGCGCGCGTGGCTAAGGCGGATGGATTAGCGAAAGACACTGAGGTGCGCTTCACTGGTGTGAAGGTTGGAAGTGTCACCCTCCTCGATCTCGATCCAAAAACATACCAAGCCATAGTTCATCTAAACATTCTGGATGACGTAAAGATACCAATCGATTCTGCATTTAATATTGTAACGCCTCTTATCGGAACTACTTATGCATGTATTGCTCCTGGAAATGCGCAAACAATGCTCCCTCGTGGGGGAATGCTTGTGAAAGGTGTGAGTTCAGGCGACGTGATGAATATGGTTGGGAAAGCTTTGGACAACGATAGTTCTCAACAGTCTTGCTAAATAAAGATGCACTTGCTGCATTTTTAGGTTTTGGACACACGCTCTGAGCGGGCACCATCCTTTAGGGTTGGATGGCAAGTGCGCCGTGAGTCCGCGTCGGGGCGCTAGTCGCCGCTATTGCCGCCGAAAGGAGGATAACAGCCGCTGGTCTTGCGTGAACGGCGTCGGCTCTCCACCTCTTCCTTATATGCTTTTCGGGCTTCGTCTCCGCCGCGATAGACTCTGATCATCTTGGCTATGACCCAAAGGGCATACGCAAGTACCGTGAATGCCAATACCGGACCAACATAAAAGAACATGGCTCACTCCCCGCGCGACGCTTGCATTATACTAGGAAGGCAGGAGCACCTTTCTAAACTTAGGGACATGATTTGAGTGCAAAATGCCCAGCGGTCCCTACCTTCCGCCCGCGAGACCTTCTTCGATGTTGGCTGGCAACAGCGTTCAAATCCAAGGGTCTGGCACAAGTTGACATTCACGGAAGCTTTCCAACTGTGCGCCGGTACGAAAACCCTCTGCAGTCAAAAGTTGAAAATGCGACTTCCATCGAATCAGGCTTAAATCCCTGCCGAGTTAGTTTCCTTTAGTGGCTATAGCAATAGACGCCGACCACTTTTAACGGAGCTTTCGATGCAATTTCTCGCACGCATCAGAGGACATTTTGGGTCGCGTTTTGCAGTGTCCGTTGCTTCCTTTGTGATGGCGGGACTGGGACCTGTTTCGGCGGCGGGCGATCCAAGCATACACTCTGGCATACGCCACGTTGCCGTTTCCATCCCTCCTGGCGTTAGCTGGTATCTGCCAGCAATGAAGGCGGGTATCCCGGTAGATGTGTTGATGAATATGTTTCACATTTTCGAGTACAAGGTCGATTTCCAGCGCAGCTTTGAGTCTGGTCGTTCGTTTGAGGTTTATTACGATGCGAAGGACGGAACTATTCGCTATTCGATGATGAGCGTTAGTGGTGACAAAATCGCGTTCTATCGCTATCAGCCAAACCCCAATTCTGCGGCTGTCTATTTCGATGCCACGGGGCGCAGCGCGAACGGGAAAATAGTGCTGTCGGGCGCCGAGCTACGCGCCTTCTTGGACGCAAGGCGTAATATCCGCGCGACAGTAGCTGCCGCCCCGCTGAATAATTCAAACTGACCCACAACCCAAAGCGGGCAGCTATCTTGGAGGAAGCGAGGGTGGGGAAATGACTCCGGGCTTCAAGCGCATGATTTGGCGCACGATCTTGGGCAGCTTGATCGTAATTGGCGGCAGCATCGGCTATGCCCGGGCGCTTAACGCCCAAGATTTTTGGACTCGGGAAGGCTGGTTCGTTCTCATCGTGCTTGGCGGGTTGCTGACTTATTCGGGCGTGCGGCACGGCAAGAAATCAAATTAGGACACTACTTTCAGATAGGATGCGGTCGCTTGAGGAACTAGTGGAGCAAACATCCACATAGCGGGGCGGTATGTTCTCTATAGCGTCGTGTGCGGGACTTTTTGCTTTAGAGGCCATCTACATCTTGGGCTTCTACGATCCCAATGCAACAAAGACGCACGCTGGCCTGATGCTGATATTTGCATTGGAGGCGTCTTTTCTAGTCAAGATTTCTCAGTCCAATCTGGAAGAGAATAAGGCCCTCGGGAAAATATCTGGGACGACGCGGCTCTATTCAGCCATCGCAATGCTTCCCCTGCTTGGCTTATTCGCGGTTGCCGAAGGATTATTTTCTTTGAACCAATACTCCCTGGCATGGATAGCCCTCTTTCTGGTGACAGCGGTGGGAAAGGTTATTTGGCTGAAGAGGATGCGCCAGATTGCTGTCCCCGGTGCGATGGACGGGACAAATTCAAATTAGGCCACTATAGTGGCGGAGCAAACGGGCTCTCGAACAGGCTCTGCGCAGCCATGATTACCACCGCCTATTACCTGGGACTGGTTATCTTCAGTGCTGTGGTACATCTGCCGTTCTATCTTCAAGACGACATACAGGAAAGCAGATGGGGGAACTGGAGCCTTCTGGGGGCTATCATTTACTTAGTCTGGGGAGGATGGCTGTTTGGCTGGGGGCTCGGCCTATTAAACCTTCCAATGTTCTTCGTAGTTTCCAACCTTATCAGCTTGCCGCTCGATTGGGCCGTCCATCGGCTTTTTCCCAAGGCTCGTTACAAAGTGGGTATGAGCCGAGAGACTTACGGCAAAATGAACCGGTGGGCACAGAAAGTTGGCGTCCCAACCAATTTCCCACGTTTCCGGACGCGAATCCGTTTTCCTGAGGAAAAGAACCCGGGAAAAAGCGAGCCGTCAAAATAGGCATTACCCCCTACGCGTCACCCCTGCCATGGCGGCGGGTGTTTCTGATAGGATGTGGTCGCTTGAGGAATTGGTGGAGCAAACCAGTAGGTAGCAATATTTCCAGGTCGAAACGCCTGGTAGCTGCGCTAGTGGCTATAGCATTCGTGTTGCCGTTGCTGGTCTTTCATTATGGGTTCAGCCCATACCATTGTGTTGTTGATTATTGCACCATCAACAGAGCCCTATGGGGCAAGGACACCGAAATAAGGGAAAAGCCTATCCCGTTAAAAAATCTCCACACTGGTCAAATTGTTCTGGAGAACGGCAAGCCCATTATGGTGACGCCTGTCCGTCAGGGTGTCACTGGGATTGTCATACGCGACAGCATCCCAACAAGCGTTGGTCTGCTGGGAGGGTTGGGCGCGCCCCTAGCCCTATTGCTCACCGTCCTATTTTTGGGGCTGAGACAAAGAAAGCGCTCAAATTAGGACACTACCGATCATTCCGTTCGCTTGCCATCACGCTCGTCCGCTGCGCTATCTCGGTGAGGGCGGCTGCCCTGACGGTGGCGGCATAGTGGGACCATACCATCCGGCTGGAGGGGCCATCGACGTGCAAGCAATTGGTAAGTGATGGGGGGTACATGGGCCGCCTTTACGCTGAAAATAGATGCCAACCACCACCGCGACCGCAAAGATAGATACCCAAAACAACGCCCTCTGTAGGCGAGGCGTCATTGAGTGGGGCAGAGCGCTTTGGCTTCAATCTCCCCGGCAGTGTTACTCGGGATGGGTGCAGGGCCAATTGTCTGCGATACCCGGCTCACCACCACGCCCTTGTCATCATAAAAACGAATGAGGGTCCGCGTGTCCGTGCGGGCCTTGCAATCAACATCGTGGAACGTCCTCATTTCTACAAACTGAGTAGTGCCTTTCACATTCGATCCCGTCATCGGAGCGTCTTCATATATTCCGATGGGATGTGGTGAAGGAGAGATAATACGGTCCCAATACGTGACGCGACCGTTGGCAACCGTCTTCGAATCTCTGTCATAAGTGATAGTGGCCGTGCCGCTGCGCCCCACGCCAACCCAATCCTCCGCGAGTGCTGGAGCGACGATAATCACGGATGCTAACGGGACGGCTAAAAAGACACTTTTCATGGTTGCCATTCTTCCATTCCTCGGTCAGCTTCACAATATCGCCGAACCGTCGGCACGGTGCAGTTTGACTTAGGGGTGCAATACCCGGAAATAGCAAAAGCTGCCCCAAGCGACGCCAGCAGTTAGCAGCACCCAAACGGCATCCATGAGATAGCCCGCCAAGGGCCACTCAACACCCCATCCGATTGTCATAGTAACAGCGAACCCCAGTACTCCGGCAATTGCAGCAAGCAACGCGGCAAAGAGCAGCGTCTTAATTGCCCGGATCATGCGCTTCCCATTCCTCGATCAGCTTCACAATAACCGAAAGGTCGGCCTTCGTGAAAGGCCGCGCCAAGCAGCGATTTATCCTAGACCTGTTAGAACGTCTCACCAAAAATTGATGAGCGCGTATATCCCGAATAGGACGGCGACAAGCACAAAGGCGTGAAGGGGGTGTTTGTTAAGCTTCGGCCAAAGATCCCAAATGTCAGCGCCAGCTTCCAATCCAAAGAATAGGATGAGAACGAGGACTATCCCCACGGTGGTCCACATTAGCGGCTCTTTTTCACTTTTCGCTTGGCTGGACTCGGCTTCTTCTTAGCCGTGCGCTTCTGGCCGTTAGAACCTTTTGGCACGACTACGCCTCCCCCTTCCAAAGAAGGCGTAAGCGGCTGCCAATGCGAAGCAGCAGGCTACCAAGATGGTGTTCCGATCTTCGGGCGGGAAAATCTTGGTGGCGACAAACATCACGGGGGCCAAGATAAGGACGCCAAGGATCAAAGCCCTAAGCCTGAGGGGAAGTCTGTGGAAGATGTCCCGCTTTTGGCCGTGTGGTCATTTAGGCATCCTTGGGTCCTAATTCAGCCAGTTCGGCGTCTATCTCAGTGATGATGGATTGCAGTTGGGCCACCTGATCGCGAATTTGCTGACCAGCGCCTCGGGACCCGTTATTAGCGAAGGCGCGTGGTGCAAGGCGGTCAATCTGATCGGTCACCCGCTGGCGGGCCACCATCAGTTCTTCCCGGCTCATTTGGTCAGGATCGACCATTCCCGGACCTTAGCCCAAGGCCCCGACCCCCATCAATCCCGGCCACGGCCTCAGGCGCGTAACGAATGGCTAACCGTCTGAAGAAGATGAGAGCGGTAGGCTGGAACGGCTGCATCTGCTCGCCGTTATCCAAGGCAGCACAGAGGACGGATTTCCCAATGCATGACCTTTCTTTCTATCGCCGGAGAGCGGCAGAGTTGAGGGGAAAGGCTGTCAATGCGGTAACGGACGACCACTGCGCTGCCTATCTCCGTCTAGCCCACACTTGGGACCAGCTTGCGGATGACCTCACTCGGCCTGCGCACCGCTAACCAGCCAGCGGCTCAATCTTTAAACAGAACCCCGACGGGCATGGTTGCGGTTTGAGTTAGGGTTGTGGGGTCTTGGGGAATAAGCTGCCCCGAAAGGGGCAGCGCTCGGGGAAGCGGAATGGGCTGTAGATTATTGAGATTATGTCGCCGTTTCCGGCCTGACATATCTGTTCAGCAAGCCAAATAGCGCCTTCGAGTCGGTAGGTGGTGAAAGCCATCCACAAGACCAGAAGCGCAATTCCTAGTAGCTTAAGCCGCTTCACGCGTGACCTCCCATTCCTCGATCAGCTTCACAATGTCGGGCGCTGGTGCAGTTGGCTCAGGGTTGTAATGGCTCGCCGCCTGTTTCGGGCGTAGTCTCGCATTCGGCAGCTTCATTCCATGTCGCGTGTTCATGCCCGCAGGACCAGATGGACGGCAGGATAAGGTTCGCCGGTTTTAGGAGCTTACTGTAGCCGATGATTTCCCCGGTTTCGTTTGAAACTTGGCAGACGTTGTAAGTCACGGCGGCAGACATCGTGCCGTTCAAAACCATATCGGTTTCTCGCATCGTGTACTGCTTTTTGGTCACGCCGCTTCCGTTTCCCATTCCTCGATCAGCTTCATGGATGTCCCGTAAGTCGCTTCTGTCCTTGGTGCCTGCACTGCATGAGTATACGGTCTCGCAATGGTTCTCGATATGGACAGGCAGACTAGACAGAAATTCTACCTCGCCAAGGCTTTGGAAGCCGACGAGGAGGCGGCCATGACCACAGATGTGTCTACTCGGGCGGGGTGGCTCAAACTTGCAAATGATTACAGGGAAATGGCCCAATTTACGTGACTTCTCGGGTCTCCAAATGTGCCGTCTCACTCGGCCTGCGCACCACAAACCAGCCAGCGGCTCAATCTTCAAACCGACGCCCGGCGGGCATGGGTATGGTTTGAATTAGGGTTCTATCTTTATGCCGGGCTTTGGGATCAATCCGCAGCCCGGCTTGCGCAACCCATCTCTGGAAATTACCAAAGTCTGCTCTGCGAATAACCGGCTGTCTATGTCTCTGCCATGCACCGTCCAAGTATCGCCGACCAACTCAGCGTCCCATGTTTTTGGGTTGTGATTGCCGCATAGCTTTTTGCCCATCGCTATGGCTGTTGCAGCATCGGGTACAGCGTATGGCGACGCGCATCCGGCGAGGACAAACAGCGGAACAAAACTAAGCCGCCACCGCATCCCGCGCCTCCCATTCCTCGATCTGCTTCACAATGTCGCCAACGTCTCAACGCTAGCGGCTATTCAAGACGCACGCTTCCGCGACGGAGCCGTCGCGCTTGTTAATGCGCACTTCCTCAAATACGTCTCTGGGCGATGGTCCCCATACCACCCACTGACCATCGCGCCCCAGCGTGGCATACTTCACGGTGGAGTTATCGCCACATGCCTTTTTGCCAATGGCAACTGCTTCCGCCTCAGTCTTGACGGCATCTGACGGGTCAACGTAGGCGCATCCCGCAAGCGACAAAGCCAGCAAGGTTAGCGCCATTCGCATTAGCGCGTCTTTTTCGCTTTGCGCTTGGCGGGACTCGGCTTCTTCTTAGCCTTGCGCATCTGGCCTTTGGGTCCTTTAGGCTTCGGGCTTTCCCTATCCGAACAGGATCGGGACCATGCAGGTGGCCCACGGCGGGCCTCTTCGACCATACCCTCAAATAGGGTGCGGTCCGCAGTTGCAATTAGCAGCATGAGCATCCCAACGCATTTGCCGCAAATGCAGGTGTCAATATCCTTAAGGTCATCGCCAACGCCGCCCCCGACGATGAGTTTGTTGGTTTCGGTAGAGGTTGCACCACAGAAGCTGCAATTATGCGTGTTCACTTGCTTCCAATTCCTCGATCAGCCTCACAATATCAGACACTGGTGCAGTTTGCTTAGGGCTGTGACCGACCGTTTACTCGGAAGATAACCCACCCCGCTGTTAGGAAGTACCCGGCCCAAAGCGCGAGTGTGAGAAAAGGGCCTAAAGGAGGACCAACCACTCTCCCGATAGTCGGCATAATGAAAAACCACAGGAAGAAAGCGACCATCGCCATTGCCACGGCCACAGCAAATGTTTCCATCAACTGCCTCATGCCGCTTCCCATTCCTCGATCAGCTTCACGATGTCTGGCTCTGGTGCAGTTGGCTTAGGGTTGTGGGACGGAAAAGACGAAGGGCTTTCCGCGCGATGAAGGGTCCCATCCCGCAGCGATAGCTTGCCGGATGCCAGACTCCACCATCGCTGCGGGCAATGCAGGCCGGATCGGAGGGTTCGGCGCTATCGAATAGAACCGGCCACTCATCAAGATTTTCCGCCCTTTCTTGGGATACTGATATTCAAGGATGAGTTCACGGAAAGTACCGTCCGTCCGCTGGACCTCGATGGATAACCCCTCCGCGCCATTACTTGATATTTGCGGTTCGCTACGCAACGTCCAGCGGAGCTTGAACCCTTCTATTTCCGCAGTTTTACCGACTGAGCGTTTGCGCCGTGCTGGCATTTGAAGATTTCCATTCCTCGATCAGTTTCACAGTGCCGCCAGTGTGCGGAAACTGTATCCCTAAGGTTTTGGTGATATTTCCTTCAACAGACAGTCCTACAGCTTGGAGTTAAGAGTCGAAAAAGAGACCGGCTCTGCTGGCTCTCCGGTCGCGGCTGACAGGCCGAGCCGCCACCAGCCTACGTCCCGCCAGCCGCCGAGCTTGAACCCGACCTCCCGATAGATGCCGATGGGCTGGAAGCCCATAGCTTCATGCAGCCCTACACTGGCCTCATTGGGCAGTGCGATCCCGGCGAACGCGGAACGGAAATTCTGCGCCCTCAATATTTCAAAGAGTCGCCCATACAGCGCGCGCCCCAAGCCAGCCCGACGCTTGTCTGATGCAACATAGGCTGAAACATCCACCGACCAGCGATAAGCGGCCCGCTCGCGGTGCGGGCCGGAATAGGCAAAGCCCACCAACCGCCCACCCTGTTCCGCCACTAGCCAAGGATGCGTCTGCAATGTCTTGGCGATGCGCGACATTATCGCCGCTGCCGTGGGCGGGTCAGTCTCGAACGAAATTGTCGTGTCACGAACAACAGGCGCATAGATCGAGGCAATGGCTTCGGCGTCCGATGGAACAGCGATGCGGATAGCGATTGCCGCCGTGTCGGTCACTTCTGACCTTTCGCCAGCTTCGCTTCTAACCGCTTCTGGCCGTGTGGTCCCTTAGGCATTGCGCAGGTCTCGCAAGTATCTGAGGAGGTAGAATATCGGGAGGCAGGCCAACAGGCCCACTATGAGGCCCAAGTCTGCCGCGCTTCCACCATGCCAGTGAAAGAACATTCCGCCGACCCATCCCACGCCCAAGCAGGAAACCACGCTTTGCTGGCATAGCACGCGGTCCGCGCGCGTCTTCAATAACAACCAGCCTTGGGTTCCTTTAGGCACGGCGGCACCATCGGGTAATAGGACCGCCTAAAAGAACCACCAGGACACCGCAAAGCGGTCCTCTCATACCCAGGCCGGGGAATTGGATGCTGCTGGTCGCCCACCAGAGGAACATTCCAAGAGAAATGGAAACTGCGGCCCAAACCGTGACGCTGCGAGCGGTGTCCAGCAGGATTTGGCGGTTGCTAATGCCGCCGGTCCAAGGGATTTGATCGCCTATGAGACCCTTACCCACTTCGCCTGTTTGGCCGCATGGTCCTTCAGGCATTAGAGGCTGCCGTTGAAAAAATTGAAGGCAACGACATCCGCCACGCCGAAACCAATACCGGCGGCCAAATTTAGGAGCTTTTTCGCGTGCGCCTGAAACCAAGTTGGCTTCTGGCCTAGGTGTCCTTTAATCACGGGCACTCCGCTGGGCATACACGGCCTAACAACAGCCCTATACCGGCCCCAAGCGCGACACAGAGGGAAAAGACCAGTGGATGCGTCATCATGAACGGACCCTAAGCACGACGCCTAATTTCAAAGAAATATAGGATCGCAGAAGAGACGGTGACCCCGATTGCAGCGGCCAGCCCCGCTACCACCTTGTACGAAAAGTCCGGAACGAACTGCAACACCTCAATGGCCGCCAGCATTACGATGATGGTGATCGCAGTTCTCAGGACATATTGAGGTAGGTTCGGTTTTGCCATGGCTTAACCCCTCCAATTGTGACTACTTGTAGCATAAGCCGATGTTGCGGGAAAGCGGTCAGGAACATTGAAAAACTGGCTGCGATACGAACGTCCGCTTTCGGTCAGAAGCGGACATTTGTGACTGTGACCCCGTATTGGCAACAACCGAAGGCTCAATAGCCGTTTCAACGTTGTCGGTTGACAGAGGGTGTACGTGGCACTGGACCAACATCGCACTGCACAGGAAAACAGGGCTGCACGGGGTGGCTTGGTGCATTGAAGGAAATCGAAAAAGTTACTGAAACCACAGTGCCGCTGCTCGGGGACGAGGCGCGGAAATATCGCGTCAGAGATAGGGCCGCAGCTTCAGTGTCCTCATTGTATCGGATGGCGGGACTGGCGGCACAGCCGTACAGTGTGCCGTCTTTGTGAACGAAGCATTTCAGAGCGGCAATCGTTAGGCTTCCGGGACTGAGATTACTTGGCATCGCCGCTTCGAGTTCTGCCGCGCTTGGTGTGGCGAGCCAGTGGGCACCGCTGACAATAGTCGATTGCGGCGCAGAAGCACTTACATGTGCGCTTTTCATTGCCGGATCAGCCAGGGCGACACCTGTCCAGATCATCGTTGCGAATAGTGCTAGGACCAGTCTTCGCAAGGCGGCCTCCCGAGCCCGAGTACTTTACTCCTCGCGCGGCATCTCTTGAACCCCTGGTTTAAGGGGGAGCAATGTCCGCTTTGCGCCATGTGTGGACGGCTCTCCGTTGGCAAGGGTAATTTTGATGTTCTGTCCTTCGGTCGGTGCGGCCATGTGTGCGGCCTGTTGATGCGGCACACATAGGCCGCTGGCCATAATGCCTTCCGCTAAGACGGGTCCCGATCATAAGCACGCGCTCGAAGCGCTATGGCGCAAATGGGTTTTCCCGCCCTCGGTTTCGACTGATGGTGCATTACATCGCTGTTGCCCTTCCCAAACTCTGCCCGGCGTTGCGGCTTAGGCCGCAGCCACCTTGGGCTCTCTATATCGTTCTCCGGTCATCATCATGGCCCAGATCATCCTGGCCATCTTGTTGGCCAGCGCGACCGCTGCAATCTTGGGCGTACGGCGGGCGAGCAGATGCACCAGCCATGGCCGCTTGGTTCCATGCCTCTGGGCGTAGCGGATGACCGCCAGGGCACCGGCCACCAGCAGCTGCCGCAGGTATCGATCACCCTGCTTGGTGATGCCGCCCAGCTTCTCCTTGCCGCCGCTGGAGTTCTGCCGCGGTACAAGGCCGATCCAGGCAGCGAGGTCTCTGCCCGACTTGAAGGCTGTGGGGTCCGGCACCGTGGCAACCATAGCGCTGGCCAGCACCGGGCCGACGCCGGGCACTTCCATCAGCCGGCAGCCTAGTTCCGTGGCCCTGGCGCTCGCTCTGACCCGCCGGTCATTATCCAGCACCTGGTCATTCAACAGCCCTAATTGGGCGACCAGCGGTGACAGAGAGGTGCGTGCCACTGCCGGCACACGGTCATCATCCGGGTTGCCCAGGATCGCGATGAGCCGCTGAAGGCCATTGCGGCCCACCGGAGCGACCAGGCCGTACTCTGCCATGTGTCCGCGGATCGCGTTCGACAGCTGCACGCGCTGGCGCATCAGCATCAGCCGTACGCGGTGAAGGACTAGAATCCCTTGCTGTTCACAGGTCTTGATTTCAACAAAGCGCATGCTCGGTCGGGTCACCGCCTCACAGATCGCCTCGGCATCCGCGGCATCGTTCTTCTGCCGTTTGACGTACGGTTTTACATAGCGGGGCGGCATCAATCGCACCGTATGGCCCAGCTTCCTGAGCTCTCTTCCCCAATGATGAGCGGCCGCGCAGGCCTCCATCCCCACCAGGCAGGGCGCCTGTTTCCCGAAGAAGTGCAGCAGCTTGCTCCGCGTCAGGCGGCGCTGGACGACAACCGCCCCTTCAGCATCAACGCCGTGTACTTGAAAAACAGACTTCCCGAGGTCCAATCCGATTGTTACCACTGATTCCATGGCTCTCCTCCATCTTGCCAACCACTACAGGCTGGCGGTTTGGTGGAGAGCCGTCCACGGCATCATAAGCGGACATTCGTACGCAAGGGGACTAGTCCCCGCCCCAACCGCATCCCTCCAGATAGATTTCGTGTGGGCATTGGTTGGCAAAGTGCGAGTTCCGCTCTAAGAAGCCTGCAGGCGGGAGCGAGACAAATCCGGAAGAGATATACCATGCGATTGCTGATGGCGGCGGCGCTTGTCCTGACAACTCTAGACGCATCGGCGCAACCGATAGAAACGGTTACTGTCGTCGGCAGCAATTCCTTCGTCGGGGTATGGAAGCTTTCTGTTCCCGGGGTCGGTGCTCCGACACAACCCCCCCGCGTCCGAAGCGCCCTCGATGTTTATTGCCGGATTGAAAAAGAGAACAACGATTTTTATACGCGCTGCTTTGTTTTTATTGAAGGAGATGTGCGCGTTAAAGACAAGCATATCCGTATCACTTGGGGGCCGACACTCGTGCGCTGGTCGATTGATGCCGATTTGCAGTCGGATACTTACTTCTCAGGAACGGTGTCAGATAGGGTTCTCGTATTTGGCGGAGAAACATATCCCGGCGTAGTAACGGGCACTAAGCTGTCTTTATCCGAGCAGTTGCCAGACGTGGGCGGAAAGTCCTCCCTAGTCAAAACAATCCTTGAACAGATTGAACAGGGACGACTCGATCTACCGCACGACCTAAAAGCCATTGGTCAGAACGGCGGTCAATTTAACGGCGGTCACTTTAATAGCGATGACCCTCTTATTACGGCGAAGGAATTGCACCCGCTAGGGACGGTGCAGTCCGTCAATTATTTGGGAACTGAGCTTAACAAAGACATCGCCGCCCCAGTTCTTTTTGCGGTTTATGACGTTGAGTTCGAGAATGGGCATCGCCTTTGTGGCATTCATCAGCGAGATGATGGCGTTATCGACGGGTTTCGCTGCGTTTAGTCTGGAATGTCCACTTTGGGTCAGAAGCAGCCATTCCCCGACGGAGGGGGCGGGTCCGGAGGGCCTCGCTGGCAATGTCCGCATTGCGCCAATAGCGGACATTCAGGCTTGCAGTCAGTGGTGAGCATACTGCGGTGCGACCGGGTTCAACTCCACCAGCGCATCCGTCATCGGCAGCCTGAGTGGCGCCCGGCCCGAGAGCTCCATGTCCTGCCCAAACGCGGCATGGCGATTCATTTCCCGGCGGTACTCAGGATCGAGATAGATGCTTGGCTCGAATGGCGACTGGGTCAGGGTGGCGGATTTTCCCAGGTACAGCAAAGCGTCGGAGTTCACGCCAGAGGCCATCTGCTCGTCTTCGGCAATCATACGGGCTTTGTGCGCCTCATCAGTGGAGGGGCCGAACATCATAATTGCTCCAGGCATTACCCCACATTTGGGATTCGACAATTTGCCGGCAAGGAAGCTTGCCCTTATCGGCATTGCCAGCGCCGGCGCTGTCCAGCCGCGAATCGAGCGTTCAAATTCGTCGGTGCAGGGCTTCGTGGCAAAGCCGGTATACATGTGCACCCTGAAAATCGCGTTGGGGTGCTTCTTCTCCACCTGACCAAGCAGACTGCCCTCGCCGTAGAAATGCCCGTCGCCATAAATGACGAGGGCCTTCTTATTATTAGCGAGTATCTTGCTTTCAATTATCCCAGCCGGATAACTGTCGCGTTGACCTATCCAAAAGCCGAAGTCCGCTTCGGTCGGCGGGGGTAAATTCGCGCCCCGCGCGAGAGGCGGCGGTGGTTTCGTGCCCGGCGCCGGAGGCGGCGGCATGCCCCGCGTGATCTTTGACCAATCTATGGGCGGTTCGCCGGCCCAGACGTGGATACGCCGCTCGGGCGGTAACTTGCTGTTCACGTCGCGTACGGTCACGAAAAAATTGATCAATCCGATATCGGCTGGGAAATCGTAACCGACAAGATCGGACCAGACTTTGCGCAGGTCGTTGAAAGGCACCTCGGCCCCATTCAGATAACGGTCCAGGATGTTCTGGTGTGCTCCGGCGCCGAATTCCACGACCACATTGCCGACCTCTCGGGCGAAGCGCGGGTCGCGTATTAGCGCGGCGTAGAAATCCTCTTCTTGAGCATTGCCTTCTGAATTTCCGAGCGCCGCCAACTTGACCATGGGCCTGGTTTTGAGGCATTTCGGCAACGTCTATTCTTCAACCTTTGATTTGCGCTTGAAAGTCGGCAACCCAAGGCCAAATGGTAGGTCGGCTCGGCTGGGAGATATTCATGCGGTTGTCCATCGCGCGGTGGTTTATTCTTTTGCTTGCCGGGTTAGCCGTGATGGCCTCGACCCTGGCGACGGTGAATCCGGC
>Ga0206966_1127_pt1 | contig 20647 bp, 10 predicted proteins | sample Alteio_BWOrgHeat_23_FD_152970 | JGI IMG/M metagenome (GOLD analysis project Ga0206966, IMG submission 152970) | Enriched cells from forest soil in Barre Woods Harvard Forest LTER site, Petersham, Massachusetts, United States -... | ecosystem: Environmental > Terrestrial > Soil > Temperate forest >...
CTCAGCTCTTGAGAACAGCGTAAGCGGTCATTGAGCTATTCAAGTCGATCAGTGTTCTCCGCAAGCGGCAAGCGGCCGAAAACCGGCTTCTATGAGAAGGTCAAAAATGTCAAGGCCGACGTGGCGGCCGTTCTAGTCTGAAGACAGAACCCTTCCGGCAGAGGTGTTGAACAGTGTCAAGGGCGTCCGCGAGGACGTTCATCTTGACCCTTGACACTGTTCAGCACCTCCGACACTCGATCAGGGGACGAAGCGGAACGTATTTCAGTTCAGCCTTCGTCCCTTCTTGGAGTGGGAGTCGTTGTCCCACGGACATAATCTGATTCGTTCCTCAACCATTGTTTCCGAGGCTGTATTAACGCCACCCACATTGCCAGGCTTCTATCCGCACTCTGATGGGCCACTGCGGGCCCGGTGCAGATTGGGGTCCGATCTAAAGCCCAGGTCCATCACAACGATGATGGACCTGGGTTGTTGGGACGCTGCCATCTACCCGGCGATCTCTAAAGGATCAGCCGGTTTTTCGCAGTCGTCCGAACAAGGCGGTGGATGTCATTGTCAATCAACCCTCGAGAAGCAGATCGTCTCGAAAACGAACAAAACAGATTTGTGTTTTCCCTCTACGCAGCAGCCGATTCGGTTATCGTTCTTGGACTTCCGTAGCCCAGGGGCTCATAGACTTCGCCGCTCGACCAGAGCCGATGCAGTAAGATGGCAAGTTTTCGCGCCACTGCGACAGATGCTCGTTTCTTGGCGTTCTTTCCTCCACGCTGGCAGAGTTTCATTCCGAATCGTCGTAAGTCTGTGTCCGGCCCGAACGGGCCCAGGATGTAGTGCGCGCTACCAACCAGCAGTTTACGCAGCATCCGGTCGCCAGCCTTGCTGATGCCCAGCTGCGGCTGGCTGTCGCCGGAATCTTCCTGCCGGGGCACTCATCCCAGATACGGACCAACATCGCGACTCCTCTTAAAACGTTGCGGAGTCTCCAGAGTCAACACATAGGCCAGCGAGGTGACAGGCCCTACTCCATTCACCTGCCGCAATAACTTCGTGTCCATGTATTTCTCACTGCCCAGCTTTTCGATGCGCTTCTCGTAGCTCTTGATTTCCTCGCTCAACGTCTGGATCATACGCAATATCGGTTGCAACGTTTCTCGCACTTGGTGGGGAATCTGGTCTGCCGCTTTATCGGAGAAGCTTACGCTGGAACAGCCCGTCAGCCTCGCTCCCATGGTCTTTACCATCCCGCGCACGGTACTGATTAATCTCGTTCGCGACTCGACCAGCGAATCGCGAACTCGAACTACCAGCAGATCCTCGCGGATCTCAGTGCTGCGATGTTGAATCGGATACAGCGATTTCGGATCCACACGCCCCAGCCTGGCCAGCTTGATGGCATCAATCCGGTCATTCTTGCGCCGGCGCCGCTTTGATCCTTCCATCCGTCGCGTATTGGCAACCAACACTTCATGTCCAAGTCCGGCGATCACTTCCCGTATCCACGCTGAATGCGTTCCGACTTCGATAACCACACGCGACATCGCCAGGCCTTGAAAGAACTCTCCAACTTCCTGCCGCCTTGTCCGAAACTGGCCCTCGCGAAGCGTCTCACCACCTAAACCCAAAATGCAGTAGTTGCTCCACTGATCTCCAAGATCCACTCCCACGGTCAGACGATCCAGGTTCGGACGCACCGCATCGCGCTCGTCTCCTGCTGATTCAGCAGCCGGAACGCTCTTCACTTCCGACTGTTGCTTCAGTTGTGAAACCAGCTTCGTCATCACTTCTCGTGAATCCCGCCGCTCCTCCACTCGCGAGTTCCTGCGCTTCATCGGGGATTCACTCTTCTTCACAGAATTGCTATGCTTTTTCACGGGTCGGCCTCCATCCTTCGAGATTGCACCTTTGAGTGCGTTGATCTACGCCAGCTTAGCGCTGGCTCCGATCGGGGTCGACCTTCTCATTCCATCTACACGGAAGAGTGGTTGCTACGACAGCCAGCATGATGCAGAGATCTTGAAGACATCCGCACTTTCCGCTTGCGATGTCAAACGCTTGTCCACTAAGGAACGCCGCAATTGGATGCGAAAAAGTCAATAAGTCTAGGCCTGTGGGCAAGGGTCATGATGGCTACGACGCGGCACCCGGAAGCAGGGCACCAAAACCCCATTTTCACACCATTGAGAAAGTACGCGAGTGTAAATTCAAGGGCTTTGAGTTTGGGGTTTTCCACTTAGGTTATTGATTTTACTGGAATCGGGCAGCCAGCTAGACCGAGTTCCGACGTGCACATATCGTGTGTAGCAAATCGGGGATTTAAGACTTACTGCACAATCCATAGTTTGCTGCACAATCTACTGCACAAAACCAACCTACTGTACCCGATTTCCACCGAAACTGTGCAATCCGTCCCCACTTAAACTACTGAAACCAAATAGAGCCGCCAATATCGCGTGATTTTCAAGACCGCCTGTTTCAACCACTCACACATCCCTCCGCGAGTGACATCAGTAGCTTAACACTACTTATAGGCTGACAAAATAGGGGCATCTTGCCTGCCTCTAGCCAACCTGTTTTGCGATTAGATTAAGAGCATGTAACTAAACGACTCAAATGTCGCCAGAGACCCTTTTCTGGACCGTGAGCGAATTGTCGACTGCGAACAATTCGCGTTCCTTCAACTTTTGAAACGAGACCGACTACTGACCTCTGTGAAACTGCGCCTCTTGATTTTGTCGGTGAAGCACGAATGGCATTCGAGTGAGGCCTTTGTCCTGGCCTCGCCGATTGCACCGCAAGAGCAATCGCGTAACTAAGCCGGTTCTGCGTTATACTCCCGGCGATCGTGAATTCCACAAAACGGAGCCGCTCATGTCCGCCCCCGTACCCCAGCAATTCACCGATATTCACGCCAAAGCTCTGGCCATCAATCTGGAGGCTTCCTGCTACGGAACGTTTGCCGAGATTGGCGCCGGTCAGGAAGTGGCGCGTTGGTTTCTGAGCGCTGGCGCGGCTTCGGGAACGGTCGCGCAAGCCATCTCGGCCTACGACAAGACCGTCAGCGACGACACGTATGGCGCTGGCACGCGCTACGTCTCCAAGGAACGCCTCCTGGCCATGCTCGACCACGAATATCAGCTTCTCCTTGCCCGGCTCGCTGAAGCTCGCGGTGCCAGCACTCGATTTTTCGTTTTTGCGGACACTGTCGCCACCCGGAATTATCAAGGAACCAACGAGCAACACGGCTGGCTCGGTGTCCGGTTCCAAGCCGAACCCGATCGCCAGCCTAATCAGATTCTTCTCCATATCAATCTCAGGGATCCCACTGCACAGCTCCAGCAGCAGGCCATTGGCACGCTCGGCGTGAATCTGATCTATGCCGCCTATCACCAGCGGTCTTCACCAGGAGGCTTTCTGGCTGGCCTTTTCGACGATTTATCCCGTGAACGGCTCGAAATCGACGTTCTCGAACTGGCTGGTCCCGTTTTCGCCGATGCAGATTCCCGCCTCTGGTGCCTGGACTTGCTCCGCACCGGCATGTGCCATGCCCTGGTCTTCGACTCCAAGGCTCAAGTGGTTGAACCGGCCACTCCCCTTCACAAGCGGCCCCTCATCGTGCAGCGTACTTTAGGCGGCCACCCCGGCCCATCTGCCGCCGAAGCCTTTCAGGCCGCTCGACAACAGTTCATGGCTGAAGGCATTCACCCCGACCATGAACCTTTAGCCATCCTCGAAGTCACCACGCACAATCTCGCGGGCTCGGTTGCCTCTGATACTGCGGAAGTGCTAGCCCTGATCGAACAGCTTGCCTCTCTTGGCACTGTTGTTGTCACTGATTACCTGGAGGGCTACCAGGTTCTGAATTACTTTCGCCGTTACACCGCTGCGCCCATCCGGGTGATGATCTGGATCTCTATGTTTCTTCAGGGCATGGAAGATAAAGTGTATCTGTCCTTGCCCGGCGCTGTTTTGGAAAGCTTCGGCCGATTGCTCCTTACCGACGTGACTGTCTATGTCGCACCCATGCGCAAGGAATCGTTGGTGGCCGCGCTCGGCGGCCTGCCGGAAGGACTTTTGCGGGAGTCCCCCGACCATGATCTCCTGTCCCTTGACGATTTCCTTCCCAAGCCGCCTCTGGACCACCTCTTCCGCTATCTTCGCGCCGCAGGCCGCATCGTTTCACTGGAAGAAACGCAGGCCAAAACCTGATAAATATTGGCAATCGTCCTTTAGGTCGCTCAGTGAATCGAAAAACTATAGAAAGAAATAACGCCACCAATGCTGGACGCTCGCCTGTCTTGTGAATGGACAGTGAGGTGAGTGGGGACAGTTATCAAGGACCTACCTTCTGCGGTCCCGGTTGAGAAGAAGCATCCACCTATGGCTGCGTAGTCGGCCTTGCATTCCGCTTTTATGCGTACCTGTAAACTCCTCCAACAATTGTCGCCCTCATTACTAAGGCCGTTTTTTGGCTGCGGGAGTGAGCTTGCGCAGGACAAACTCCTGGATGAGGCCGTTGGCCATGTCGGCGGCAACGTCAGTTCCGAAAGTCGAAAACACCAATCCCACGCCGCGATTCGCATCCGGATAATAAGTATTGGCGATGGCACCCGAGGCCAGATACCCCCCCAGGCTTGAATAGTTCGGCTGGTAGTGCCCGTTATCTCCCTTGCAGACGAAGGGATTCTGCAGGGCGTGCAGGAAGCGCTCCTTGTTGCTATGTTCGGGGCCCATATAGAAGTAGCGCGGATCCTGATGCAGGAGAGTGGGGAGGACGGCGCCGCCGATCATGATGTCGGTGAAGCCGTTCGCATAGTGTGCACCCCAGCGCTGGCCATAACCCTTCCAACCCTGCTGGAAGTCGGGGGTGTCGGCAGCCTGATCGATGCCAGCCAGGAAGGCGGAGCCGAGGAATGTGACGGGATCCGACATAACCTTGAAAGCGAGCCGGTACTTCAGCTTGGGCGTGAGGGGGACGAATTCTTTCTCGTAGCTCACGTAGAAATTGGGGATGAAGCCCAGGACGCGCTGAGTCTCCGCTATTTTCACCTGCTCTCTTGCGATCTCCTCAGTAGAGATCGCTTTTACCGTGGTTACCGCCACTGCAATCCGCAGCTGGATGCTTGTCAGCTCCAGATGTTGACCTGGTTTGAGGGTGATTTCGGGCGAGGTCCAGTCTGCGAATCCGCTGGCACTGACGGTGAGGTGGTAGGTCACTCCCGGCTTGAGATGGCCGATTTGAAGGGAACCGTTGTCATCGGTGACGAAGTGCTGGCGATCGGCGGGAGAAGAGCCCACGAGAACGACGTTGGCGGCGGGAATAATGCCGCCATTCACATCGCTCACTGTGCCGGTGATGGTTCCAGTCTGCGGTTGGGGCGCGGAAACTTGCGCTACCGCGGCGGCGACAGATGCAAAAAGCATAAGAAGACTCAGGCATTGCTTAAGACTCATTCAGGAGGGGTCCTCGAAAATAGGACGACGTAACGGGCGGGTCAGGTTCAAAAATCGCAGTGGTGAGGACAGAAAATGCTGATGCCGGCTTGACAATTGCCGAGGGTAAGCAAGCAAGTTGGCTGTCCGATCCAGTGGAATGTGGTGAGCGAAGGGCGATTGTAAACGAATACCCAATATTCTGAGCTTAACAGGAGGATGAACGTAAGTCAGTCTAATCGGCCTTGCATTCCGATTTTATGCGGGCATGTAACTCCTTCAGCAAATGTCGCGTGTAGATGCCGCTTGCAACGAATCTTGCTCGCTGATGAATCATTTCGAGAAGAATCTCCTCGCCGCTTTTGTCGATCACGGTAACGTCGCTAAGGTCGACAACACGGAACCTGTCCGAACATCGATCGAGCGACACCCGCCAGTTTGCTCTGAGTTCGGAGGCAAAGTCTCCAGTTAACTGGCCCTGAAGAATCCACTTCTCTTCTGCCGGGCTCTCTTCTACCGTGATCCTTAACATGGCATTTTCAGCGACAAAATCGCAGAAATTTTGTCCACCTTTCCCAAAACTCCGGGTTTGCAAAACATCAGGAAAGTTTATAGACGGCTCAAAATCATGCCAGACGCATGTATAGCCCACAGGCAATCCAGTTGCCAGAGGACGGTTCTATTGGTCTTTTCCCGGATTATGAATTAAAAGGAGTTATGCTAACTTCATTGGAAGGTTCCATGACTAGCACCTGCGAGTTGCCTGCCTGCCAACTGGCACCCCCGTCAATATGTTGGCACCTCTAGTGACGAAGAGGGCGCGAGATTCCAAGCTTCCGCATGCGGAATTGCAACGTAGGTCGTTTCATCCCTAACCTAGCGGCCGCACCGTTTGGACCGGAGAAAACCCAGTTTGACTGCTCCAGGACATGGAGGATATGCCGTCTCTCCATTTCCTCCAGGGTCATCATGCCGTTGCTGCCTTCGCTTTCTGTAAGTCGAGGCTTCAGATCTGAAATCGGTACCTTGAGCTCTTTTCCCGACGACAGTATGACAGCACGCTCGATTACATTCTGGAGCTCGCGAATATTTCCAGGCCACGGATATCGGATGAGGGCGTTCATGGTCTCGGTGGAAATGGTGTCGATCTGCTTCTTCATCAGGCGGGCAAAATGCTGGGCGAAGTGCCGGACCAGGAAGGGGATATCTTCGGTCCGATCGCGCAGAGGGGGCACATGGATCGGAAAGACATTTAACCGGTAGAACAAATCAGAGCGGAACTTTTGATCGTCGACCATTGCGTGCAAATCGCGATTGGTTGCCGCGATGAGGCGCGCGTCTGAGCGCAGCGTGCGAGAACTGCCCAGACGTTCGAACTCCCGCTCCTGCAGGACGCGCAACAGCTTTGGCTGCAACTCGGGTGGTATTTCTCCAACTTCGTCCAGAAATATCGTTCCTTCCGAAGCCAGTTCGAAGCGTCCTATGCGTTGCGCAATCGCCCCGGTGAAGGCTCCTTTCTCGTGACCAAAGAGCTCGCTTTCGAGCAGCCCTGTCGGGATTGCAGCGCAGTTGAGCTTAACGAACGGATGAGAACTGCGCCGGCTCAGTTTGTGCACGGCGCGCGCAATCAGTTCTTTGCCACTGCCCGTTTCGCCGTAGATGAGAACCGTGGAATCCGTCGGAGCTACCGCCTGAACCTGGCGCAGCACCTGAAGGAGAACCTTGCTGCTGCCTACGATCTCCTCAAAATTCAGCTCGTTCCGTATCTCATCCTCGAAATAGAGCTTTTCCTGCGTTAGCCGGTCGGAAAGCTCAGAGATCTCGCGATAGGCGACTGCGTTGTCAATCGCGATCGCTATTTGTCCGGCGATCTGAAGCAGGAAGTCCACGTCCTGCTCGGTGAAGAACTCTTTCCGCAGCCTCCCCACAGAGAGCACGCCAAGCGTGCGATTACACCGGATCAAGGGGAGAAAGCACATCGCGTCGAATCTTTCCTGCAATGTTCCTTTTTTGTCGAGAGATTGCGGAGCTTTGCCGCTGGTGTCGCCGGCCCATGGTTTTCCAATGCGAAAGACTTCTTCGGCGAGATCTTCCGGAAAGGCAGTAGCTCTCCAGGTCGCTCCATCCGTATTAGGAGAATCCAGGGCATATACCTTTAGGCATCCTTTGTCGGTCGCCGGCAGCATGAGAGCGACAGCATCAAGCTGCATTACGTTGCGAATGGATGGGGAGATAGCCTGGATCAACTGCTTTGGTTCTTGATTAGAGACGACGCTGTAATTCAGGTCGAGAATAAGCTTCAGCTTGGTCCGCTCATTCTCAAGTTGCAGACGCGCTCTCTCAGCGGCGGCGAAGTTCAGCCGATCGTCGAGAGCCAGGGCCACGTGGCCAGCTGTGAGTGCCAGAAAGGAAACATCCTCCTCAGAAAAAGCATTGTCGGACGCACGTCCGATACACAGCACTCCCAGCGGACGACGTGATGTTCCCAGGGGCAGAATGCAAAGCGACCGGTCCCCGTTCGAACGGAACCATTCCATGCCCTCCGGGAAAGTTGTTTCCTCAATTACAGAGGGAATCATCAACGGCTTCTGGTTATCGTGCACCCATAGAAATGTCGATGGCGCCCGCCAGATGAAATCCGGAGGTGCAAGAGACCTGAGGTTATTGCCGCTAACAGCAAAGCTCGATACAGGATTTGAACCGTCTATTTGCGCAACCGTGACGGTGTTGGCAGACACGAGGCCGTGCAGTGCGGACGGAAGCGCCTGTAACAGGTCTTCTCGGCTGCGGTATTGATTTAATTGACTCGTGAAAAACAGGAAGTCGTGATCGTTCCCGGTAGGTAAGGGATCACGAACGGAACCGGATACCGGCTTGTTAGGTTGCCTCTCCATCTAAGCAGACGAAAATCCGATTCAAACGTGCGCCCTGCAATCACTTTCCCCGATAGATGATCTCAGCGTTCACAAAGGTGGCAATTAAAGACATCCCTTCAAGGATCACTCGACATGTCGACATGAGCGGCTGCCAACAATCTGGCATCTGGTTAACCAGTTGGCATTCATCCTATCCCTGTTCAAGCCATATTTCCACTGACCCCGAATCATCCCACCTTTTATCAACCACTTACTCCCTCGAAATTCCGTCTTTAAGGTATGGCGGGTCATGTGCAATGGCACAGCTGTTCAATTAAGTATTGCACCGTCGCCTACGTCACATGGTTGTTTAGAACACATAGTCGTCAGAACGAAGTTTTGATTTGGAGGGTCCGGATGGCTGTGGAGCAGCACACGGAGCAAACTTCGAATTTTCGTCTTGATGTACCCTTGCATAGCCTCCTCACGCAATCCCAGGCTCCACCGATGGGGCTCTTCCCCGTGGGCGAACCGGAGACCTTTCCGGCACCTGTCTTCCCGCAGAGGCCAGATCTGCTTGGGCCCATAGACGAAACTGCAGAGTGGTGCCCACCGGAAAAGCGGAAATGGAAGCCAGGCCAGATTTACCACGCAATGGAGGGCTGGCTTTTCCCGTACATTCGGTCACGCGTAACTGCAGGCGACTTCCACCCGCTGATCGCTTATCTTTTCACGGAGTTCAAGTGCAATCTGGATTGCCATTACTGCTGGGCCTTCGACAACAAGGTCAAGGGCATGAGCGAAGACACGGCGAAACGCTCCGTGGACTGGCTGCACGGCACCGGCTGCCGGGTTCTCGCATATATGGGTGGCGAGCCTTTGTTGCGTCCCGACTTGATCCACAAGATCACCTACTACGCGGCAAAGAAAAATTTCTGGATTTACCTGCCTACCAACGCGCGACTGCTTCGCCTAGACGTGATCGACAAACTCGCGGACGCGGGTTTATCTACCTTCAATATTGCCGTCGATGCTGTTGACCTCAAGCCAGGGCTGCCCAAGGCTCTGGCACCGATCCGCAAACAGTTTGATTACCTGGTCCGCAAGCAGTTTGGCTACGGCTATTCGGTCTTCCTGAATATCAATATCTGCCGCAATAACCTGGACGATGTTCGGGAACTCACGGAGATTGCTCACGCCTGCGGCATCGCGACCGACTATCACATCAATGAGTCCCCACTGCTCGAGCAGGACGAGCATTTCAAGCACGCGGATAACAATGTCACCTACATCACCAAGGACGATTGGCCGGACGTCGAGAAAACCATTCAGTGGCTGACCGAGAAGCAAGACTCGGGATACAAAATGGTGAACTCCAACTCCCGACTGTGGCAGATGGTCGACTTCATGAAAGGCAATCACTTTCCGTGGAACTGCCGTGCCGGCCAGAACTCAATGATCATCCGCGTCGATGGCACACTCGCGCCCTGCTTCCCGATGTACACCGCGAGCTACGACTGGGGCGTTGTCGGCGATCATAAGTTCGATACCAAGCAACTCGACCATCAGAAGGAGACCTGCCAGACCCATTGTTTTTCAACTCTGAACCACATTCTTGGCTGGTGCTATAACGATCAGCGAGTGATTAAATACTTCTTCAAGCAGCTTTCCCATGGATTCCAGGGAATGAAAGGCCAGATGTAGCCGGCAGCCGAGCGATCGCGGGGAATTTCTGCGCTACGCCAACACTAACTTTTGACCCCAACAGGAGAGGCATATGCCAGCAACAGAGGAAATCGTTCAGACCGACTTTGAAGTTGAGATCCAGGCCCGCATTGACGCGGAACGTGCGCGGTTGCGTGCAGAGGCCGGGTTGGCGCGTATGCGCGAGTTCAAAAAGCCGGTGGAGCGGACCTTCACTGCCAAAGAACGCGACTATGTCACCATCCTTTTCGGCGGCCTCACCTGGAAGCACGAGGAGATGATCAAGGCTGTCTTCCACGGCAGCGGATATCGCTGTGAGAATATCCCGACTCCCGTCGTCGCGGACTTTCAGGCCGGCAAAGAGTTCGGCAATAACGGCCAGTGCAACCCGACCTACTTCACCGTCGGCAATCTCGTGCGGTACCTGCAAAGCCTTGAGCGGCAGGGAGAGACAAAGCAGCAGATCATCGACAATTATGTCTTCTTCACTGCTGGCTCCTGCGGCCCATGCCGCTTCGGCATGTATGAGGCGGAATATCGTTTCGCACTTCAGAATGCGGGCTTTGACGGCTTCCGAGTTCTCCTCTTCCAACAGACTGACGGCATCAAGGCGGCGAGCGGCGAGCCAGGTCTGAAGTTTTCGGTCGACTTCGGCATGGGCATGCTCAACGCACTCAATCTCGGCGACGTACTGAACGAGCTGGTTTATCAGGTGCGCCCCTTTGAAGTGAATAAGGGCGAGACGGACAAGGTGATCCATGAGGCTGCCAAGACCCTGACCGATACGCTGCGCGACCGCAAGCGCTGGCACATCATGGATGCCGCGCCGGAGTGGACCAAGCCGTTCTTCCGGAAGCACAAGAAAGTCGAAGGCATCAGCTGCACGTTGGGCAAGGTCGCGCACAATCTCTATGGCAAGGAATACGTCGACGCACTGCATGCCTGCCGCGATAGCATCGACGCCATCGAGGTCGATCGTCTGCGCGTGAAGCCGGTCATCAAGATTACCGGCGAGTTCTGGGCGCAGACCACCGAGGGCGATGGCAACTTCAACATGTTCGCCTTCCTGGAGCGCGAAGGCGCGCAGGTGCTGGTGGAACCGATCGCTACCTGGATCGCCTACATGATGTATGTAGCCAAGGAAGGTGCGAAGGCCCGCGCCTATGCCGAGGCTCCTTACCGCGACCCCAAGTGGTATGAGGTCAAAAAGCGCCTTGCAAACGAGCTGAAGCTCTTGAAGAAGACTGGCGGCCTGAGCGCCGGCAGCGCGATGTGGAACTTCTTCTACCACCGCACCATCAAGCACCTGGGGGACACCGCGCATCACCTCATCCCGCAAAAAGAACTCTCGCGGCTGGCGCATCCTTTCTATCACCAGCTCGCCCGCGGCGGAGAGGGCTATATGGAAGTCGGCAAGAATGTCTACTACACGGTGAACCATCTCTGCCACATGGTGCTGGCCCTCAAGCCTTTCGGATGCATGCCTTCGACGCAGTCGGACGGCGTGCAATCGAGAGTCGTCAACAAATTCAAGGATATGATCTTCCTGCCCATCGAAACCTCCGGCGAAGGCGAAGTGAATGCCCATAGCCGCGTACAGATGGCGCTGGCAGAAGCGAAGGCCAAGGCGCGGGCGGAGTTCGACAGTGTCCTGGGACAGACCGGCAAATCGCTCGACGATCTGCGCGATTACGTCGAGGCCCATCCGAAGCTGAAGCATGCGCTCTATAAGGTTCCCCATCGCAAGGGAATTGCTGGAACTGCTGCGCAGTTTGCCTGGCACGTCAGCGATCTGATGGATCGCGACCGGGCCTGGCGCCCTCAGACTCGTGTACCGCTGGCGTCGCAGGTGGCCTGATGCGTACTGCGCCTCGAGTGGTGCTGGATGGTTGGACGATTCTGACGCTGGCTCTCCCTTCGGCGGCGCGCTTTGCGCGTTGCGCTCCGTGCGATCGCAGCGCGCGACCGTCCGTCATGCCGATGTCTCCGGCAAATTCGCACCTTTGGCGAAGACTCCCTCCCAGCGGGCGGTCTTCTTATCGCGTGGCGATTTTCTGTAGCTGAGGAAAAGATGATGCAGAAATTTTTGGTTGGTTTGGATGTTGGCTCGACCACAGTCAAAGCGATCGTCGTGGATGCAGCTACGGACAAGACCCTCTGGTCGGACTACCAGCGCCACGAAACGCGCCAGCCGGAAAAGGTGCTGGAGTTCCTGCGCCGCATGGAGTCGGATGCCGGCATATCGCCGGAGAACACGCGCATCTTTATCACTGGTTCCGGCGGCGGCACAATCGCCGAGATGGTCGGCGCGAAATTCGTTCAGGAGGTACACGCGGTTTCGCTCGCTGTCGAGAAGATGCACCCTGAGGTCTATTCCGTCATCGAACTGGGCGGACAGGATGCAAAGATCATCGTCTTCAAGGATGACGAAGAGACGGGCCGCAAGAAAAAAATTCCGTCGATGAACGACAAGTGCGCTGGCGGCACCGGCGCGGTCATCGACAAGATCAACGCCAAGCTGAAGATTCCGGCCTCCGAGCTGTCGAACCAGGCATATCACGGCGTCAAGCTGCACAAGGTTGCGGGCAAATGCGGCGTCTTCGCCGAGACTGACATCAACGGGCTTCAAAAGACAGGCACGCCTTCCGATGAGTTGATGGCCTCGCTCTTCGAGGCCATCGTGCTGCAGAACCTCAGCGTCCTTACCCGTGGACATACGCTGCGGCCGCATGTGCTGCTGCTCGGCGGCCCGAATGGATTTATCCGCGGCATGAGGGAAGCCTGGCAGGTCAACATTCCGCGCATGTGGAAGGAGCGCAAAGTTGAAATCCCGGAAGGCAGCAAACCGGAAGAGTTAATCAAGGTCCCGGACAATGCGCAGTACTTCGCAGCGCTCGGCTCGGTGGAATTCGGCAGAGATGAAGAGCCATCGGTCGGTCGTTATCTGGGCACCGAAAAGCTGCTTTACTACATCGACTACGGCCGTACGGAAGAGAAGGCTGCAGCCGGCGGCAAAGGGCTGGTTGCGGAAGACTCCGAGCTTGTCTCTTTCAAGTCTGAATACAAGAAAAAGAAGTTCACACCGGCACAATTCCTTCCCGGTCAGGTTGTTTCCGGCTTCGTCGGAATCGATGGAGGCTCAACATCGACGAAGGCCGTCGTGCTGGGCAAAGACGGCCAAATCCTCTGCAAGACCTACCAGCTTTCGAACGGCAATCCCATCCAGGACTCCATTGAGATGTTCGAGAAGCTCCGCGAACAGATCGAGACCAAGGGAGCGACTCTCGAAGTTCTCGGTGTGGGGACAACCGGCTACGCAAAAGACATTCTCAAAGACGTGTTGAATGCCGACGTGGCGCTTGTCGAAACCGTGGCGCACACCGAGTCGGCGCTCAAGTTCTACAACGATCCCCACGTCATCATCGATGTCGGCGGCCAGGACATCAAATTAATCGTCCTCAAAGACGGCCGCGTCAAGGACTTCAAACTGAATACCCAGTGTTCGGCAGGCAATGGATATTTCCTTCAATCCACTGCCGAAGGTTTTGGCCTGAAGGTCGAAGACTTCGCCGATATCGCCTTCTCCGCGAAATCCATGCCGTCATTCGGTTACGGCTGCGCAGTATTCATGCAGTCGGACATCGTGAATTTCCAGCGGCAGGGCTGGCGTTCCGAGGAGATCCTCGCCGGGCTCGCAGACGTGTTGCCGAAGAACGTCTTTCTCTACGTTGCCAGCATTCCAAACCTCGCGGCGCTTGGCTCGCGCTTCGTTCTGCAGGGCGGCACGCAGAACAACATGGCCGTGGTGAAGGCCGAGGTGGACTTCATCAAGTCCAGCTTCCGCGCTAACGGCAAAGAACCGGAGATCATCGTCCACGAGCATTGTGGCGAATCCGGAGCAATCGGCGCGGCGCAAGAGGCACTGCGGCTCTGGACTAACGGAAAGCAGACGACCTTCATCGGACTCGAAGCGGTGGCCAATATACGCTATCGCACTACGCGCAATGAAGACACACGCTGCTACTTCTGCAAAAACAACTGCTTGCGTACCTTCATCGACGTGGATGTGAGCGGCGCGGAGCAGCCGGCGACCGCGGCGATGGACCGTGCGGCAACGCCCGCGGAGATTGCCGAAGCCGCCCACCTGCCCAGCCTCGAAGCCATCCAGGCTAATCTTCCTCCCGTGGAAGCGCACGGCTCGTCGTGCAGCACGGGCGGAGGATGCAGCTCCCACGCGCCGTCTCCCTTCAAGGCGAAGGCTGAGCCTCTGATCCAGATACAAATCTCTCCTGGATCGAGCAAAGTGATCGAGCTGCCGAAGCCGGTCGAGTTCCAGCCGCGCAAGACAAAGGTTCCGCTGCGCATGGGGGAGCAGCGCCTCATCATTGCCACCTGCGAAAAAGGCACTGTTGAAGACCTCGATGACATGAAGGATATTAAGTCCGACATCGATAAGATCAAGAATGCCAATCCCAACTTCGTCGATATTGCCGCCCACGACGTCTTCCGTCCGCGCCAGGTCGAAATCGTTGCCGACGCCGTTCCCAGCACCAAGGGCCTCTTCGTTGCGAAGAGCATCAAAGAGCGGGTTCCGCTCATGGAGCGCAGGAAAGATTTCCGCATCGGCATTCCTCGCCTGCTGAATACCTACACCTATGCGCCATTCTTCAACGCCTACTTCGCCGCGCTGGGCCTGAAGTCGGAGAATATTCTCTACTCCGACTACACCACGCCGGAGCTTTATCGCGCCGGCGCGAGCCGTGGCGCTATCGATCCGTGCTATCCGTCGAAGATCGGCATCGCGCACGTCTACAACCTGCTTGCCACCAAACACAACAAGAAGCCGCTCAACGCGATCTGGTTCCCGATGTATGATGTGCTGCACAGCCACCTCGTGAACCTAACCGGATCGAATGCCTGCCCGACGGTGACGGCAACGCCGGAGACTGTAAAGGCGGCATTCACCAAAGAGAGCGATATCTTCGCAGAGAATGGCGTGCTCTATCTCGATCCGATTCTCAATCTTCAGGACCATAAGATCTGCGCCGACCAGATGTACAAAACCTGGGGGCCAGTGCTAGGACTGAGCCGCGAAGAAAATGAGCGCGCCCTCGAAATCGGCTTCAAGGCGCTCGAGGCTTGTGAGGCCGATATCCGCCGCCAGGCCCGCGAAACGCTCGATCAGCTTGAGCGCGAAGACCGCATCGGCATCGTGATGCTGGGCCGTGTCTATCACCACGATCCCGGCCTTAATCATGAGATCATGGAAGAGTTCCAGAAGTTGGGCTACCCTGTTTTCTCGCAGAGCACCCTGCCGATCGATGACGATATCCTCGACCGTCTCTTCGGAGACGAAGTGCGAGCAGGACTCATCAAGCATCCGCTTGATATCTCCGACGTCTGGAAGAATCGCTATTCGACCAGCACGAACCACAAGGTCTGGGCGGCCAAGTTCACGGCGCGGCATCCCAACCTCGTCGCTCTGGAAGTCTCCAGCTTCAAGTGCGGACATGACGCTCCCATCTACGGCGTCATCGAAGGCATCATCGAGCAGTCTGGAACTCCCTACTTCTCCTTCAAAGACCTCGATGAGAACAAGCCGTCAGGTTCCATCCGCATCCGCGTCGAAACCATTGATTACTTCCTCCGCCGCTATCGTGAAGACATCATCAAGCGCAGACAGACCGAAGGAGACATCGAAGCCCAGCTGGCTGCCTTTGAGCGATCGCTGCGCAGCAGCAGCAAGGCTGAGACCCAAACCGAAGACACTTACGACAATTACAATGTGGCGGTAGCCGGAGACTGAGTTTCTAATCTGCATGCCCATACGTCTTGGCTCGATTAACCGATATATTCTTTCCAATCTCAGTTATCGCCCCGTCCGCGCTCTTCTGAGCATCCTGGCCATCGGCGTGGAAGTGACGATGATTCTGACGCTCGTCGGCGTCAGCTACGGTACGCTGGACGCCACTGCGAGCCGGGCACGGGGAGCCGGGGCGGACATCATGATTCGGCCTCCAGGCTCTTCGATCATCGGACTCAGTTCGGCTCCCATGACTGACCTGCTGGTTCCCATGCTGATGAAACAGACGCATGTCGTTCTGGCGACCGGCACGGTCGTCCAACCGCTGGCGGGACTGGATACGATCACCGGCCTTGACCTCGATCAGTTCGGCAAAATGAGCGGCGGCTTCCACTACCTTCACGGCGGCCCCTTCCAGAGAGACGACGATATTCTCGTCGATGAATACTACGCCCGCGAAAAACATCTTCACGTCGGCGACACAGTTCATCTTGTCGATCATGATTGGCATCTGGCCGGCATCTTCGATTCGGGGAAGCTTACCCGTATTGCGGTGCAATTACCTGTTCTTCAGCAGCTGACCGGAAATCCGCACCACCTCAGCCAGATCTACCTCAAGGTTGACGATCCGAGCTGGGCGCAGGAGGTCGTGAACGAGCTCCACAAAAAGATGGCGGGTTATCCCATCTACACCATGGAAGAATTCACTTCGCTGCTTTCCATCAGCAGCGTGGGCCTGTTGAGGAATTTCATCGGCGTCGTCATCGGAGTAGCCGTCATCGTCGGCTTCATCGTCGTCTACATGGCGATGTACACGGCCGTGCTTGAGCGAACCCGCGAGATCGGAATTCTCAAAGCCATGGGAGCCTCGCGCAGCGTCGTCCTTAGCCTGCTGCTCAAAGAAACTCTCATCCTGGCAATTTCGGGCATTATCACTGGCATCGTTTTAACCTATGGAACGCAATGGTGTATGCGGCATCTGGTGCCTTCCAGCCTGGCGCAGGAAACTGTGTACGCATGGTGGCCGATCGCGGGAGCTATCGCGATCGTGGGCGCTCTGTTGGGTGCCATCGTCCCGGCGATGAAAGCTGTAAATCAGGATGTCACCCAGGCCCTTGCTTACGATTGAGCGTGGCATCGAGGTCGACGCGCCCAGCATGGGTGGGTCTTAAATGTCCGCCGGGGGGGACCAGGGCTCATGGCCGACCCACGCTGTCGTCCCAAGCTGCTGCCGTTCTCGTCTTGCGGATCGCGAATAGAGCCGGATGTGGCAAACGCCCAGAGCACGCCGATCTCTAACGAATCGCAGGCATGATCCTCCAATATACAGTCAGGGCGACCACACCGCAGACCCCGCGGCGGAATAGTGAAGAGCAGATGACTGATCAAGGGTAGAAAGAACGAAAGAACCTAACATTTCATTCATCTCAGCTTTGCGCGCGGGCGATGTAGAGGGTTTTCGAAAAATCATGACTGCCGATATTGCTTGGACACTGCCCCAAACACGTGGGCAATCAGAGATCTCAGAGCAATTCTCGGAAGCTTAGATCGCCACTAGCGATGAGATGTCTGCAGTTTTTTCCGCGGGTTCGTAATTCAGGCTTTGGCCAAGCCATCGTTCGACCTCTGCCACGCTCATCCCCTTACGTTCATGATAATCGGCAACCTGATCGCGGCCGATCTTGCCAAGGCTGAAATATCGGGATTCCGGATGGGCGAAATAGAGTCCACTCACGCTGGAGCCGGGCCACATCGCATACGACTCAGTGATCAGCATTCCGGTGTTCGCCTGCACGTCGAGCAGGCGCCAGAGTGTGCCCTTCTCTGTGTGATCCGGACACGCCGGGTAGCCGGCCGCCGGCCTTATCCCGCGATACTTTTCATGGATAAGGTCCTCGTTGCTCAAGCCTTCCCCACAACCGTAACCCCACTCCTGGCGCACGCGCTTATGCAGGCATTCGGCAAAAGCTTCAGCCAGGCGATCGGCGATGGCCTCCGCCATGATCGCGTTGTAATCGTCGTTCTCTGCCCTGAACCGGTCGCATAGCTCTTTGAGGCCAATTCCGCTGGTTACCGCGAAACCACCGATGTAGTCGGGCAGCCCTGTTTCCTTCGGGGCGATGAAGTCAGCGAGCGATCGGCAAGGCTCGCTGCCTTCCCTGTTCGCCTGCTGGCGGAGAAAGTGGAATCGCGAGAGCACCTTTGCGCGTGTGTTGTCCGTGTACAGTTCGATATCGTCGCCCACGGCATTAGCTGGAAAGAAACCGTAGACGCCGCGCGTCTTGATCAGGTTCCCCTCGATGAGGCGATCTAGGAGAGCCCTGCCATCGTCGAAGATTCTGCGCGCCTCTGCACCCTGCCGCTCGTCGTCAAGAATGCGCGGATAAATCCCTTTCATCCCCCAGGTGTGGAAATACGGCGACCAGTCAATGAAGTCGCGCAGCGTTGCCAGGGAGAAGTTGTCCAGCACGCGAATGCCGGTAAATGCGGGTACTGGCAGGTCTTCGGGATGCCACTTGATCGGCGTTCGCCTGGTGCGAGCAGTCGCGATCGGAACCAGTTTTTGTTTCGGTGCAGAGTGCGCCTTGCGAATCGACTCGTATTGGGCGCGATGCTCGGCCACGAACGCGCTCTTGTTGTCATCACTTAAAAGGCTGGTGGTCACAGGCACCGCGCGGCTCGCATCCAGGATGTGCACTACCGGCTCGCTGTAGTGCGGAGCAATTTTGATGGCGGTGTGGGCCCGGCTCGTAGTCGCTCCGCCGATGAGCAGCGGCAGCTTGAAACCCTGACGTTCCATCTCGCGGGCTACATGGACCATCTCGTCGAGAGAGGGCGTGATGAGGCCGCTGAGGCCGATCATGTCCGCCTTCTCCGCTTTGGCCCGTTCGAGGATCTTTTCGCAGGGGACCATCACGCCCATATCGATGACCTCGTAGTTGTTGCAGGCGAGGACGACGCCGACAATGTTCTTGCCGATGTCGTGAACATCGCCCTTGACCGTTGCGAGCACGATCTTTCCCTGCGCCTTGACCTCCTGGCCGGCCGCCGCCATCGACGCCTTCTCGGCTTCCATGAATGGTGTCAGGTGCGCCACAGCCTTCTTCATTACCCGGGCAGACTTGACCACCTGGGGCAGGAACATCTTGCCGGCTCCAAACAGATCGCCGACCACGCTCATGCCATCCATCAACGGGCCTTCGATAACCAGCAAAGGGCGGCCCAACTTGATGCGGGCTTCCTCGGTGTCGATCTCGATATAGGTATCAATTCCCTTGACCAGCGCGTGAGAAAGACGCTCCTCGACCGTGCCGTTGCGCCACTCCTCGGCCTTCTTCTCACTTACCAGGGCGCCCGCGCCTTTCAACGATTCGCCGAACTCCACCAGACGCTCTGTGGCGTCGGGACGGCGGTTGAGCAGCACATCTTCGACCAAAACCTTCAGCTCGGGGTCGATCTCCTCGTAGACTTCGAGCATTCCGGCATTCACGATGCCCATATCCATGCCCACCGCGATGGCGTGATAGAGAAACGCAGAATGCATGGCCTCGCGAACCTTATTGTTACCGCGAAAGCTGAACGAGATGTTGGAGACTCCGCCACTGACCTTCGCGTGCGGCAGGTTGGCCTTGATCCAGCGTGTGGCGTTGATGAAATCAACCGCGTAGTTGTTGTGTTCCTCCATGCCGGTGGCGACGGTCAGGATATTTGGATCGAAGATGATGTCTTCCGGCGCAAAACCGACCCCGTCGACAAGAATTCGATAAGCGCGCTCACAGATGCGGATCTTGTCCTCGTAGGTTGCGGCTTGGCCCTGCTCATCAAACGCCATTACCACTACGGCCGCGCCATACTTGAGCACGGTCGCAGCGTTCTTGCGGAATTTCTCTTCGCCTTCCTTGAGCGAGATCGAGTTGACAATGCCCTTGCCCTGCAAGCACTTGAGACCTGCCTCGATGACTTCCCATTTCGAGGAGTCCACCATGAAAGGCACCTTGGCGACTTCGGGCTCGCTCGCCAGCAATTGCAGGAAGCGCGTCATGGCGACAGCGCCGTCGATCATGCCCTCGTCCATGCAAATGTCGATGACGTTGGCACCGTTCTCGACTTGTTGCCGGGCTACGCTGACCGCTTCCTCATATTTGCCTGCCTTGATCAGCGTCGCGAACCTGGGCGAACCGGCTACATTGGTCCGCTCGCCGATCATGATGAACACGCTAGGCTGTTGAGTGAACGGCTGCGATCCGGAGAGGCGAAGCGGCCTCGTTTCGGTGGCGTCCTCGACACTTATGCTATCGACCACACTCACGCGCTGACCTCGCTCGGGCGAAGGTCGGACTCCCGAGCATGCGCTGTCTCCAACTTTCGCGGAGGCTGGCCTTCGAGCGCTTTGGCGATCGCCGCGATGTGCTCGGGCGTGTTGCCGCAGCAGCCGCCGGCAATGTTGATCAGCCCTCCCTGGGCAAAATCGAGTAGATAACGGGCCATGTCCTCCGGCCCCAGATCGAACCCAGTTTCCGAGAGCGGATTCGGCAAACCGGCATTCGGGTAGCACGAGATCGCCACGTTCGCCTTCTCGGATAACTCCTCCAGAAACGGATACATCAGATCGGGACCGAGAGAGCAGTTGAGACCAACAGACAACGGCTTCACGTGCGCCACAGCGTTCCAGAAGGCCTCAGTGGTTTGCGCAGAGATCATCGTCTCTCCGCCACGCCCCACGGCCGCCGAGATCATCACCGGGAGCTGCTTGCCGTCCAGATCAAATACTTCACGAATAGCTACGAGCGCCGCTTTGGCATTCAGCGAGTCGAAGATTGTTTCGACCAGAAGTAGGTCAGAGCCGCCGGCG
>Ga0206966_1128_pt1 | contig 20595 bp, 17 predicted proteins | sample Alteio_BWOrgHeat_23_FD_152970 | JGI IMG/M metagenome (GOLD analysis project Ga0206966, IMG submission 152970) | Enriched cells from forest soil in Barre Woods Harvard Forest LTER site, Petersham, Massachusetts, United States -... | ecosystem: Environmental > Terrestrial > Soil > Temperate forest >...
TTGGACGAGGCGCCGTTGCAGGTGAAAGCGACCCCGCCGACGGTGAAAGTGGAATTGACGAGTGTGGTGACGCCGGTGTTGTTGGTGTCGAAGTCGAGGACGCCGGAAAAGGTGGAACCGTTCGCGAGGGTGCCGGAGATTTCGTAAGAGGTGTTGGAATCGGCGCGGACGGCGGAGGGCAGGATCGCGAACAGAGCGGCCAGCGCGGCGAGAAGCAGGCCGCGTGTGAAGGCGGAGCGGCTCGGGGTTCGGGTTGCGGAGTTGGCGTTCATCGATCCTCGTTGTGGACGGGCGGGTGGCCCGTCATGTTCCGTAGGGGTACAGCACGCTGTTAGCCTTTTGAGGGCTGGAAGCGTTTGGGCTGAAGAGTTGCGGGCCGACCTGAAACCTGAGGCCTTCTGCGTGGTAAACGTATTGCCATGAGCGCGTTATGCGGCGGGGTTTGGCTGGCCACTGTGTGGGTGGAGGTTTGACGCGCTTGTGCAGATCGTACTGGAACTCCACCCAATTTCCGCGATTTGCGGATGGCGCGTGGAAATTGTTTTCCCAAGTCATATCATTGCGGGCGGCTTCTGACGCGGGGCGGTTTTGGCGCAGAATCGGGCGGCTGAAAAGCCATGGAACTGGCGCACGGCGAGGACGAAATGAAGAGATTGAGGTGGGAAGCGAAGGCGGCGACTCGACGCCAAGGAGCGCAGGTGAATACACGCGCCGTGAACGACGAATGTGAGATCACGGGAAGTGAAAGCGCGACGAGCCGGCGACGGATTCGGTGTTTTGGAATCGCGGCGATAACGACGCTCGTGCTGCTTGCGGGCGTGCTCGCGCCTCGTGCTAACGCGCAGGGATCGCGCCGGGACGATATTGTGTTTGGTCCTACGGGCCATCCGATCGCGAACGCGACGGTGACGGTGTGCGCGGCGACGGCGACGGGAACACCGTGCACGCCGCTCGCGACGCTGTACACGGACGCGACGCTGAGCACGACGGCGGCGAATCCGTTTCAAGCAGATGGAATCGGGAACTACCACTTTTACGCGCCGGCGGGGCGATACGTGGTGCAGATTACGGGGCCGCAAATCGAAGGGACGATTACTTATCCGGACGTGATTTTGCCGGCGGACGTTTCGTCGTCAGGAGCGGGGAATAATATTTCGGCGTTTGGGCTGACGCTGGGCGGAAATTTGAGCGTTGCGGGGAATGCGACAATTAGCGGAACGTTGACGAGCTCGGGATTCAATCCGGGGACGCTGACGCCAACGACGCTGACTGTAACTGGGAACGAGACGGTGCAGGGATCGCGGCCGCGCGTGGACGTGACAGCGTACGGAGCGAAAGGCGACGGCGTGACCGATGACACTGCGGCGATTCAGGCTGCGATTACGGCGGTGTGCGGAACATACGGCCGCAACGTCGGCGGAGGGACGATCTTTTTTCCGCCGGGCGTGTATTCGGTTTCGCAACCGCAGCTGCCATCGACGGCGGCGGTGTTCAATCTGCCGTGCAGCGGACTACATTTTCAGGGTGGCAACGGAACGAACACGGCGCTCGGTGGAGCGCAGTTCAACCGGCCGCCGCAGACACGAATTCTGGCGAGCCCTGGATCGAATCCGAACGCAGCGGCGGTTTTCTCGGTGATCAGCCCGAGCATCGAGAATACTTTTGAAAATCTTACGATCGACGGGCACAACCAGGCGCTGAGCATCTTCGCTTCGGTGGACAACTCGCTGCGCAATGTGTGCTTGGCGGTAGGAACGAGCGGGCAGACGGACAACACGGCGCTGAAGATTACGAACTCGTTCTGGTTTTTCATGGACGGCGGGTGTTTGCAGACGACGGGGATGACGATTCCGGTGGCAATGTTCACGGGAGAAACTCCGATTGCGAGCGAGAGTCCGCTGGTGGGGCTGGTGTTCTTCTCGAATATTCAGGGAAGCGGCGGAGGGATGCAGTACATCCAACGCGTGAATACGTCGGGATCGGGGCCGGGGAACTTTGTGTTCCGGAACGTGGCGGCGCTCGAGAACACGAATACGAGTTTTCTGACGGTGACGAACGCTACGGGAAATCCTGGGAACGTGGCGCTACCACTTTTCACGAATGTGACAATGGACAATGTGTCGATGTCTGACGGGACGATTTTTTCGCCGGCGGTGCTGGAGTTCAATTCGCCGAATTCGGTGCTGCAGGGCGTGCTGATTTTCAACTCGCTTTCTGGAAATGGTGGGCAGGGGCCGGCGATTCGAATGGATGCGGGTGGCCTCGTGGGGTGCCACGTAATCGGCGCGAGCCACTTTTCTTCGAGCTGGGTGGTGGATGCGAACAGCAATCCGACCGGGAACTGCTCCACGCAAAATGCTACGGGATTCGACTACATCGCGGACACGACGAATCAGGACAGGCTGCGATCCGATCTATTCACGATTGGGGATGTGAACGGAACGCCGTTTCGGGCGACTTCATCTGGGAATCGATTTGCGAGCGTGGCGATCGATCCGGCGATGGGATATTTGTTCGGCACTGGGAATTCGTTTGGATATGGCGCGTCGCTTTTTGAAAATGCTGCGGGATCGATCGATGTGCAGTTCGCGAATATTTATCCGCCGACGGGCGTGACGGGAACGCCGACGACGGGGGGATCGCTTGCGGCGGGGACTTACTACGCGGCGGTGACGACGACATCTGACAATTGCACGCATATGTCGGCGATGTCGCTGCAGAGTGCGCCGATTGTGCTGTCTGGTTCGAATAATGCGGTGAGCGTGACATGGACGCCGCCTGTGGCCGGGGTGGTGGCTGTGAACGGGTTCTGCGTGAATCTGACGACGATGCCGAATATGAACCCGGCAAATTATTGGCAGCCGATTTTTGTGAATGCGGCGCCGGCGCCGGGTGCGTCAACGACAAGTTTGGTGGTGACGGCGTTGCCGACTGGGTACGGGACGCTACCGGTGACTTCGTCGATGTCTGCGGCGCACCGGTTCACGGCGAACTCGCTGGGAATTAACCAGCTGAATCCGCAGTACGGGCTGGACGTGAATGGGACGGCAGCTGTGAATTCGCTGAATGGCGTGCAGATGGCGGACAGGTTCACGGGCGCTGACCCGGGCGTGCAAATCAACGCGTGTCTGACGGCCGCAGCGGCGACATCGAGCGTGTGTGATGCGCGAGGGTTGAAGGGGACGCTGACGGCGACGCATCACATCACGATACCGGGTGGGACTACGCTGCTGTGGGGACAGGCGCAGCTGGTGATTTCGGATTCGACGACGAACGACGCGATTGAGTTGGCGGGAGATGGGTCATCGGTGGTGGGCTATCAGGAGTCTGGGCTGGGGACAGTGGCTTCGCCGGACATGTCTGGATACATCGGGTGCGGAATCGCGGGATGCACGGTGATCAAGCATCCGAATCCATCGACGACGAAGATCAACTTCGTACATATTTTCGGGATGTACCTGCAGTCCAACGGCGCGAGTTCGAAGGTGATCGACATGACGTCGATCGGGCACTCGGACATCGAGAACAACAACCTGCAGCTCGGGACGGGCGGGAATTCGTACGGAGTGTATGGGAACTCGTCGGTGGGCGGATTCGACGGATCGAACACGCTTTTTAAGCACAATAACTTTCAGCCGGAGACTGCGGGCGACACTTGCTTCTACCTGGCGGGGACGTTCAACGCGGTGGTGCTGGAGCAGAACGCGTGCGTGCTGCCGCCGGGGGCGTCGACTGGCTACACATTCGCGAAAGATACGAACGGAAACTATCCCAACAACGAAATGGTGTACGGAAATGATTGCGAGACCGCGTCGCAAGCTTTCAATCAGATTTGCTTCAACATCGTCGGGGTGACATCACTTACCTTCGGACCGAACAACCGGTGCGAGAACGTTTACAACTGCTACCAATTTCCGAGCGACGGATCGTCGGACGGCATTCATGTGCTGGATCCTTACCTTTCGATCACGAATAACACGCAGATCAAGCCGAACGAGCCGGCGACGTCGATGGTGGCCATCGACAACAACGGGCATAACTGGACGCCGTCGATGCATTACGGGATGAACGATCTGGCGGGTGACAACTTACTGGGTAACGGTGGATTTGAGGGCTGGCAGAATTCGACGACTCTGTACTACTGGGGCGGCGTGGCGGCTGGCGGGACGATCAACCAGGCGGGCAGCGGGATTTACGCGCAGAACGCGTCGTCGAGTTCGACGCCGGCGGTGGATTCGTACACGCAAGGCGGCTTCAACCTGAGGATCGGAGACGGAGCGACGGCGGGACTGGGAGTGAATTCGGCGTGCATTCAGGTGGATGCGACGAAGGAATACACGCTGATGTTTCGAGTGGCATCAGGATTGACGACGAACAATTTCCGGCCGGGGATCCGGTTCTACTACGACGCGAATTGCACGACAGCGGATGTGATTTCGAGCGTGGCGACGAACGCGCGAGTGCTGTCGCCGGCGAACTACGCGGGGACGTCTACATCGACCGGGAATTATCAATCAACGAACGCATCACTGACGTACAACAACGGGATCACTTGCGGATGCAATGTGACGGGAGCGGACTGGCAGGTGGGAACGGCGAGCGCGTGGACGCCGACGCGAAACTACGGATTGATCTTCCGCGTACCGAACGGGTATTCGAGCAATACGACCGTGGCGCATTCGATGCGGATTTTCCTGCTGGAGAATACGAGCGCGGCGAATAACTACGTGTACTTCGACGATATCGTTTTGTCGCAAGGACCGGTGACGCCGGATTTGCGGCTGGCGCCGTTGCGAGATTCGGCGAACCCGCAGGTATACGGGTCGCTGGGAGTGTCGCAACACTTGAATCAGGGCGCGGCGAATACGTTTGCGGGGACGGTGGCGGAGACGGGCGGGACGGCGACGGTGACGTTTCCGACGGCTTACAACTCGGCGCCGGTGTGCGTGGCGAACGATACTTCGGCGATCGCTACGGTGCGAGTGCAGACTACGACGACGACGCTGACGGTGTCGCAATCTAGCGGGACGGATACGATCATGTACGTGTGCGTGGGGAATCCGAACTAACCACGAAAAGCGTGGAACATTTCACAGAGAACACCGAGAAAGGCGTGAGAACACAGAGACGATGCGGTAGGTGCGTATCTGTCTTCAAATGCTGAGGCCGTAAAACTTCAAGACGATATTTTGGGTGGAGATGCGGAGCTGGTTTTTGCGGCTTTGCGGCGGATTGGTATGCACATACCTGAATCAGCACACTTTTGGGGATTGTTTGTGGGCGGGCACGCGCTGCATGTGATGAAGAGGGCGGGACTGTCTGTGCAGTCGTCGATTTCGGGAACGAAGAGCCGGGTGGAATGGTTGCGCACGAATGCGATGAACCTGGTGATTCGGTTCTTTGTGAACGCGGCGGCGTTTTCGTACTGGTTGGCGCACCCTGACGCTGCGACGCACTTGCTGAATGCGCTGGGACTAAGCGCGAATTTCACGGTGGAACCGGGACACGCGACGGCAGCGATGTTTGGGCTTTCGGGGAACAGCTTAGTGGATTGGGCGGCGGCGAAGGTGCCGGCACTGCAGAAGGAAATTCCGCTGGCGGATCCGTGAAGCGGGGCGCAGCGGCTATGCGTCGATTGCGCGGGCGGCGATTCCTTGAATTTCGAAGTGGGCGCCGTAGAGCAGGGGGCCGGAGCCGATGAAGGCGCGGGCCGGCAGCGGATATTTGAAGTAGGTCTTGTAGATGTTGTTGAAACGATCGAAGAGCGAAATGTCGGAGCAAAAGATCTGGACCGAGACCAGGTCGTTCATCGTGAGCGAAGCGCGGGTGAGGGTTTCGCGGAGCGACGACATCATGGCGTGAATTTCGTCGTCGATGTCGGCGGGGACGTTGCGAGTGCCGGGATCGAGGCCGAGATGGCCGCAAAGGTAGGCGGTGTTGCCAACGATGACGGCGGCGCTGAACGGCAGATCGCCGGCGGGATAGGGAATGTGAACTCGCTTATCGGCGGTGGTGGCTGGTTTTTGCGGAGCGGGCATTCGGGAAGTCCTTCACTTCGTAATTGAAAAGAGGGTATTGGGCAACACGGGAAGTTTATCGCAACGCGAGCAGGGAATCGTGCTGAACGGCGGGAATCGCCGTCAACGGAGGCATAGATGCCGGTTGTGTTAACGACGGCGTACTCGCAGGCCGAGGATGCGCTGACGCTCGCGCGGGCGCTGGTGAACGACGCCTCCGCGGCGGTGTTCACCGATACGCTGCTGATGCCGCTACTGAATTCGGCGTACCGAGGATTGCAGCGCGAGTTGGCCGAGAACGGCTTGAGCGTGTTGGTGGAGCAGCAGGACATCGAGCTCGATACCGATCCGACGACGGGTATGACGAACACGGAAATCAGCGACGCTTCAAGTCCACAGCTGCCGACCGACTGCATGATGCCGCACATGCTGTGGGAGAGGGCGACGGCGAATACGGCGGATGTATTCATGCCGATGGAAAAATTCATGAGCGGCGGCGGGATGCTGAACTTGCAGCCGAGTTCTTACCTGCAACTGTGGGAATGGCGCGAGGACAAGATCAATTTGATTGGCGCAACGCAGTCGATCACGGTGAGAGTGCGGTACGAAAAACTGCTGCCTGCGCTGACACTGGGAACCGATCCGCTTCAGATTCGAGGTGCGACGGATGCGCTTGGGTACGCGACGGCAGCGTTGGCGGCGCGATCGAGAGGTGCGCGAGCGCTCGCGGCGGATTTGCTAGGGATCGCGCAGACAGCGATCGAGAGCCTGATCTTGCGGTACGTAAAGCCGGAACAGACGAAGGGACGGCGGCGGAAACCTTACGGCTACCGGGCGCGAATCATTTATTTGTGAGCGCGGCGGTTTACTGGCTCGCGACGATAAGCGTGACGGTGTAACCACGCGAGGCGTTCTGAGCTGTGCCGGTGACGGTGAGATTGTAAGTGCCAACCGGCGTGCTGGCGATCGCAGCATTGCCATTGTGATGGCAGCCGATGACGGAAGCTGCGATGACAATCACGGCGGCGAGCGCGAGCGCTGGGCCGAGGGGCCTGCGAAGATTGGTGCGCAATTGCGCGAGAACGACCGCGCATCCGGCGAAAAGCAAAATTGCCAACGCGGCCGCGAGCACGACTGAGCGGAACGAGATGGCGCTCGTAGCGACGCTGACGGGGAACTCGCGGTGCAAGGAATCGAACGGACCGCTTCCGCCGCCGGGGAAGAGCAGCGTGTTGGTGACCGGGTTGTCGACTTTGACGCAACCCTTTGAGCTGCACTGCTCACCCTTTGAGTTTGTGGTCTGGAATGTGACGTTGAAGGGCGCGGGCGTGCCAGCGGTGACGTCAATTACGAGAGTGGAAACCAAAGGCAGGGTGGGCGTGGAGCCGGCGGAAATGCCGCAGACGGTGGGCTGCGCCGTGGTGCCTGTGGGTGACGCGGGCAGGCTGGTGGGGCAAACGACTGTGACGGGACCGTTGAAGAGCGAGTCCGGAACGATTTGCATCGGGAAGTTGGCTGCGTAGCCGACGGGGACGGTGATCTGAATGCCGCCGCCGGACGACGGCGGAACGCAGACAACGGACGATGTGGAGACGCATTCGATATCGTAATTGGTGGCGGTGCCGGCGAGCGCGGAAGTGAGTGGTACGGTGGCGCCGTTGTAAGTGACCGAGAGGTTGGCGCAACGCTGCTGGCTGGACGTCGGTGCGGAGCAGGTGGTCGTCTGATTTTGAGTGGGCGTGAAGCTCACATTGAAATTGCAGGATTGGCCGACGGGAAGCGTGGAAATGCAGGACGTGTTGGCAATGGTGAAGTCGCTGTTATTACCACCTGCGATCGATGCGGTGACGTTGGTGAGGTCGGCGGTCGAGTTGTTCGCGAGTTCGAAGGACTGAAGGGCGGTGGAATCTGTGGAGCCACCGACGGGAACATCGCCGAAGTCGGTGTAGGGAGTTGGGGGAGCGCCCTGTGGCGGTGGGGGCGCGGTGAGCGTGACACCGGCGTCGGGAACTCCCATGGCGGCGAACTTCAGAATTTGATTCGCGTTTTGGTTTGAGACGAAGAGATTGCCGTAAGTATCGAAGGCGATTTCGCCGGGTTCGGCGAGGCCGCGAGCTGCGAGGGTGACTTTCGCGGTGAAAGCGTCGAGACGAAGGATTCGGTCGGAATTTGAGGCGGCGCTTGCCGCTGTTGCGGAGTTGGTGAGCGCGTAGGAAACGAAAAGATTGCCTGCTCCGTCGGCTGCGAGGCCTTGGGGCACAACGCGCACTGCGGCGGAACTGACGAGCGAAGCGGGAAACAAAGATGCGGGAATGATGCCGGCGTTGCGGATGGCGTGCGTTTGCGTGTTGATGGCTTCGACGGTGCCGAGATCCGCGGATGCGACGAAGATCGTGCGGCCGTCTGGAGTGACGGCGATGCTTGACGGCGCTTTGACGGACGCGACGGTCGCGAGCTGACCCGCTTTCGGACAGGACGAGCCATAAAGAATGTCGATGGCGTCGGCGGTGTGATCCGCGATGTAGAGATTTCCGTTGCGGTCTAACGCGAGGCCGAGAGGTTCGGAGAGTTGCACGTTCTGGCTCGGCGCAAAGCGGCCGGCGACGCTGCGGACGATGCCAGGTTCGGAGCTGGACGGAGCTGCGATCGAGCGGACAGTGGAATTCGCGGTGTCTGCAATGTAGATCGTGCCGTCTGGTGCGACGACAATGCCGCTGCGAAGCGACAGCGAGTCGACGGTGAAATTGAATTCGGCGGAAGTGGCTTTGGCGCCGTCGCCGGAGAAACCGGAAGGCCCTGATCCGGCGGTGAGCGCGAGCTGCGTGATGTTCGACGGAATATTTGCGCCGACGAATGCCGGCACACCTTCGGGAACGATTGCTGCGAAGGATTTCGCGGCGCTGGAAGCCGGCGCTGAGGCGAACGAGAAGATCTGGTCAGAGTGGACGTTGGAATTCAGGTAGAGAACCGAAGGTTCGCTCACTGCGGTGGAAGTGGCTTCGGCGGCCTGCGGGTTTGCGGGCGCGACTGCAAGCGAACGCGAAGAGATTGAACTCGCGACGATGGTCGCGGCGATATTTCGAGAGGAAACGGCAGACGAAGCGGGAGCTGGGGCTGGAGCATTTTGAGCGCGCACGCGAAGCCCGGGAAATTTAAGTCCGACACCAACAAGGCTCGCGGCGCCGACGGCCGCGACGACGCCCAACAGTCTAAATAGCCGCACCAATTTCCCCCTGAGGGACTGCGCAGATTCAATTTCGCCGAGAAACGAGGCGCATCCGGAGACGTCCGGATATCGGAGCGTTGGATTCAACGGAGCGCGTTCGGGTTGTGTTGCAAACACACAATGATAGCAGCGATGAGCGACGGGTGACTAGTGTTGCGACAACGAATGGCGCCGGATAGGCCGGCGCGAGGGAGGAGCTATGGCATTGGCATTTTCGTTGGTGGATACGTGGGATGACGGGAAGCGGATCCATGTTTGCGGCACGGTGGCGGCATCGGGGAACTACACGACCGGCGGCGACACACTGGATCTATCACAATTTCCGCTCGTGGCTTCCGAACAACCGCCGACGGTGGGGACGGGTTGGATGGACGGGCTGGCGGGGTATGACTACGTGTTCGCGCCCGGGAGCGCGATCAATTCGAACAACGTGAAAATTTTCCAGCAAGCAGCGGCAGCGGGCGCTTTTCCGGAACTGGCAGCGGGAGCGTATCCGGGCGCGATCACGGGCGACACGATTACGTTCTACGGAATTTTCAAGAAGCTGCAGTAACGATGGCGATCGTTGAAAGTATCCCTCCTGCTCGAATCGAGAAAATGAGACGACATGTCGATTGAATCCTTTTCGCCGTTGCCGCTTAACGTGTTTGGGAGCTGGGTAACGCTACTGGACCCGTCGGATGTGCCGGCGGGAATGTCGCCGGCTGCCGGCGACGTGGAGTATTTCCCGGGAGGAGTGCGGACGCGGGCGGGATTGGTTTCGCAGTTTGCGCCGCTGACGCTGACTCCGTCGATCAACGGAGTAAAGACTTATGCGACGGCGAATCTTGTGCAGCGGCTGTTGGTGCTGGATTCGATCGGGAATTTGTACAAGGAATCGTCGCCGGGAGTGCTGACGATTGCAGCTACCGGCATGCTTCCGAACTTGTTCATGAAATCCGCGACGCAGTTCGGACGAGAGTACATCGGATTTTCCGATGGGTTGATGGGGCACGACCTGCCGCGGCAATTTGACGACACCTATTTTGATCGCGTGAGTCAGGTGGGTCCGGGCGAGAGCGCGACGTGCGCAAACTCGACGACGACGGGGAACGTGTCGCCGGGAGTGCATCAGTGCGTGGTGATTTTCGTGACGCGGCAAGGGTATTGGACGGCGCCTTCGCCACCGAATTCGTGGACCGCGACGGGCGGATTTCAGGTGCAGCTCACGAACATTCCGACGGGGCCGGCGAACGTGGTGCAGCGGCTACTGGCATTCACGGCAAGCGGCGGCGCGACTTTTTACCAAGTGCCGTCCACAATGACGATCAATGACAACACGACGACTTCGCTGACGCTGGATTTCAAGGATTCGATTTTGTTGAGCGGCGTCAGCATGGATTACCTGTTTTCGCAGATCGAATTGCCGCAGCAAATGGGAGTGACGGCGTACACGCAGCGGCTTTTCTGGTGGGGCGAACGATCGAACATCGACAACTTCAGAAATCTGACGTTCGACGGCGGCTGGGACGCGAGCGGCAATGGGCGACCGCTGGGATGGGCGCTTGATCCGTCGTTTGGCGCAGGTGCGACGCGCGAGGCGGTGCAGAGTGTGTGGGGCGACGCGTTTCTAATTACGGCGGATGGCGTGACGATCGATCGCGGATACATTTCGCAGGGCGCGATCACGGACGTGAATGGCGACCCGCTCCTAGTCAACAACACTGACTATTCGGTGCGAGCGCGAATCGCGCGGTCCGCAAATCTAACCGTGGGCACGATTCATGTGAATGCGTACAGCCCGACGGCTGGACAGGTGGGAGTGGGGTTGGCGGTCACAGCGCTGCAGGCTACGACGGCGTATGTGGAGTTTTCAGCGCGACTATTTGCTCCGCAGGCCTCGTTGCCGACGGACTTGACGTTGCGAGTCTATGCGGACGGAACTCCCGGCCCGAGTGGCGAGTCATTTCTGATCGACAACATCGAGGTTTACGAGACGAACGCGCAACAGAACGCTTCGACGGTGAGAGCGTCGGCGAGCGCATCGCCGGAGAGCTACGACGGTGTGACCGGGTTGATGAGCATTGCGGAGAACAACGGGCAGGGGATCCGAGCGGCATTCACAATTCGGAACAATCTCTACATCGTGAAAGAGCGTTCGCTTTACGTGACCGCGAATGACGGCGTGAATGAGCCGTCGTTGTGGCAAGTGGAAGAGGTTTCGAACCAAGTCGGGACGCCGTCGGCGCATGGAGTGGGGATTGGCGAGGAGTGGGTGGTGATTGCGGGGCGGTCGGGACTGTACTACTTCGATGGCGGAAATCCCACGAAGCTTTCGCAGGAAATTCAGCCGACTTGGGATTCGATCAACTGGGAATACGGACAGAATCTGTGGGTGCAGGTGGATGTACAACACCGGCGGATTCTGATCGGCGTTCCGACGGGCACCGCGACGCAACCGAATCGGGTACTGGTGCTCGATTACACCGAGGGATTTCAGGATCCGCTCGTGGCGGTGCTAAGCACGCCGGAGCGCGGGCGGAAGTGGGCGCCGTGGACGATCGCGGCGAACTCGTGCGGGTTGATTGAGCGTCCGACGGGAGTGGCGGAGATTTTTCTCGGGTCGAACAACGCGACGGGGAAAATTTATTCGCCTGCGGAAGGGCAGTATGCGGACGACGGCGCGGCGATCAATTCGTTTTACTCGACTCCGTTTCTGGCGGCCACGGGACTGAGCGGGAGAAATCTTTTCGGATATTTGACAGCGTACGTGCAGGGCGCCGGAACGTTGCAGGTGAGCGCAATCGCCCCGGGAGATGTGACGACGACAACGATTGGGACGTGGCCTTTGTCATCGCCATCGGGGCGGGATCTGGAACAGATGACGAATGTGTTGGGCGAGCGAGTGTCGTATCAAGTGGGGACGGACGCTGTGGGCTCGTGGTTCAGCGTGACGAAGCTGGTGCCGTGGGCTAAACCAGATCCGTTTGCTGTGGTACGAGGTTTCAACTAGAAGCTGATTGTGGACGCTGACTGTCGACAAGGAGCGGGCGAATGTTGAATGTGCCGCAGGTGGAATCGCTGCGGGAGACGAATCCTCAACTGTACGAGGCGCTGAAGCGGTTGGCGCAGGCATCACTCGGGCCGAATCAGGGATGGAGCTTGGACGACCAGATTACGGACGGGACAAATTATGCGCGAGTGGCTTCGTCTGCGCTGACGAGCAACAAAATCGATCCGACGAAGAACGGCGTCTTGATGAAGGGATCGGTGGCACCGACGTGGTCGGGGACGTTCACGTATGTGTCGAACACGAATTCGGTGACGTGGTCGTGGAGTTCGATGTCAATTGCGCGGGCGGATGGGACGACGACCGCGGCTGGCAGCGGATCTTACGCGGTGTCTGGCTTGGCGGTCGGAACGAGCTACTACTTTTATCCGTATTGGGATGAGAGTGCCTCGGCGATTGGGTTCGTGGCGGCGCTGGCAAGCAGCGTGGGAACTCCCGCGGGAGCGTACACGGCAAAGACGAACGCCGCGGCGCAGCAACAAGCATTGCAAGGGCGCATTCCACTATCGCAAGGGGCGATGCTGGGAGCGACGACGAGTTCAGGGATTGGAGGCGGCTCGGGCGGCGGAAGTGGGAGCTGCTTGCGATCCGGCACGATGGTTCTGACGAAGGAACGAGGGACCGTAGAGATTGAATCGTGTGCGGTGGGAGAGCACTTGAGGTCGCTGGGGATTACGTCTGGAGAGGCGTGGACGAAAATCGTGAGATTGGAAGTGCGCGAGGCGGACACATTCATTCGACTGTATTTTTCGAACGCGGAGTCGCTGGACGTGACGCCGCACCATATTTTTACGCTGGCGGATGGATCGCCGATGCGCGCGGAGAGGCTGTGCGTGTCCGATTTGTTCAACGGGCGTTTTGGGCGGTTGACGCTGAAGAAGATCGAGACGCTTGTCGAGCCTGGCGAAAAGGTGCTGGTGAGCTGCGAGCCGGTGCATCAGTTTTTTGCGGGGCGGCATTCGGCTAGCGTTTTGACGCACAACTATACGTTTAGCTCTTGACGGTCGAGAGCCGGCGAGGGTTGCGGCGTCTGCGAGGCGTGATGACTGGCAAGCTCTACTACTTAGCGACGCTGGGCGGCTGGCGGCGACACTCCGCGCGATTTGCGCATTCGCACTGGCTGGCGATCGAGGCAGCGGCCGAGAACTTGCTTAGTGACGAGTTGAAGATTTTTGTGGTGGTAGACGCCGACGAAGGCGCGCACGCGGCGCTGAACGACGACCCGGAATTCGAAGTAATGCCGCATCCGCTATCGCATTTGCCAATTTCGAGCGCCGGGCAGGGCACGCTGTCTAGTTTTGGCGTGACGGACGGCGCGAATACGTACGACGTTGCTGAGGCGATGGCTCGCGTGCATCCGTTGTTGCGGCACCGAGTTTTCTAATTGTGAGCTGGCGCGTACGGGCGCCGACGAGAAGGCTGCGTGATTCGCGAATACGACGAGCGTGATCTGGATGGGCTCCAGCGGATGCACGCGCAGTCTGGTTTTAGTTACGCATTTCCAAATCTCGACGATCCGCTCTTCATTTCAAAACTGATTGTTGACGATCCTGACGGACAGCCTGCGATGGCGTCGCTCGCGCGGTTGACGTGCGAGACCTATCTGCTGGTGAGTCGTTCGAACGGCCAATCGAACCCCGCACAACGGTACGCAGAGATGCTTGAGCTGCAGCGCGCGGGCGAGGCCGATTTGCTGCGGAAAGGGCTGGAGGATGCGCACGCATGGCTGCCGCCGTCGATCGCGCGGCGATTTGGAAGGCGACTCGAGTCACTGGGATGGGTGCGCGACGATGCGTGGACGCCGTACTGCAGACGGCTGCGAGAGTGAATTTTAAAGCTTCGATGGCGATAACACTTTTGAGTACGAATCTCTGGAGGACAACGTGTCTAGAGGCGCAGAACGTTCGACGCGGCAGCTTACTGATGAGCAGTTAGGCCAACAGGACCAACTTATCTCGCAGGCGAATCAGAGCGCAACATCGGATCGTTCGCTGATGTTACCCGCGATTCAGAGTCTTCTGAACAGCCAGGGCTACACGCCGCAGCAACAATCCGACATCACGCAGCAGAGCCTCGGAGCGGCGAATACGGCGTTCGACGCGCTACGTGAGCGAGCAGCGAATCGGGTGGCGGCGACGAATAACTCGGCGGGATATGGCGACCTGACTTCTCAGCTGGGCCGCGAACAAGCGCAGACGGATGCATCACAAACCGCGCAGAACCAGATTTCTTTTGCGAATCAAAAGCTGAGCAATCAATTGGCGGGGTTGAGCGCGCTAGGCCAAACATATGGCATCGACACGAACTTGCTTGGACGAGCGATGGGCGTGCCGGCCGAACTACTCGGCGTGCGACAACGAGCGGCGGATGGATCGTCGATTGGGAACGCCGGCGGACTACTTGGGACGATTGGGAGCGCGGCATCGCTGTTTGGATAAAACTGGCCGGTGGAGTGTCGAATCATCTCGCGGGGTCCGAAGCGCAACTTCAGAGTGATGAATGTAGAGAGCGTTACGAATCGTTCGTAATTTGAGTAGGCCAGAAACCGTCGTGAAACTCTTACAGGTTTACAACCACATGCGAGCACTGATCGATCCGTATTGGTGGACCGTGGGCTCGGCCTCGATTGTGCAGTTCGTATTATTTCTGCGGTGGCTCTACCGTCGCGTGCGAAACGATGAAATGACGCGCGCATTCGTGGAGGACATGGCCACGAACCATCTGCCGCATATCTATAGCCTGCTAGAACGGCTTTGCGAGCAACGGGGAATTGAGCGCGCGCCGCTGCCGCCGATTCGATGGGTAGATTGGCACGGCAACTGACGCGACGAACCGACTGTCGTTTGTAGTCGATGCGCTACGTCGCATGCGTTGTGAGAAACGAACAATCCACTCTGATGAACACAGATCCTAAGCTGATCGCATTCGCTCGCGATTCCGCGACGCGCAATGAACTTGATCCAGCGATCGTCTGCGCAGTGATCGAACAAGAGTCGGCGTGGAATCCTCACGCGCTGCGATACGAGAGCGCGTTTCGAGCCAGATATGTATCGCCGTTAGGACTGTCACCCACCGAAGAAATTGCGCGATCCATTTCCTGGGGCTTGATGCAGGTGATGGGACAAGTGGCGCGTGAATATGGGTTCGCTGGCAAGTTTCTGAGCGAGCTTTGCGATCCAGAAGTTGGCATCGAGATTGGCTGCGGTGTGCTGGCGAGCAAATTCGAACGGGCGCGCCGAGAGATGGCGGCAGGGAGTCACTCGACCAATGCAACGGCTTCTCGATGTATCTCGGCGTGCAAGACAGCGTCGCTCGGCTGTGTGTCGCTGCATACGACATGCGCGAGTCAGTCAGCGTTTCTTCAGGCGACGACCGCCACCGATGCGGTCCTCCAGGAGATGTATCGACGTGGGCTGCTGCTTTGGAATGGTGGTGCCGACTCTACCTACGCCGAACAAGTTCTGCGGCGCGTTGCGAACTATCGATAGTAGGTGTTGGATGGCTGCCGGCTGCGGATTTCTGGTTTGTGGCTAGAACAATCCTCATAAAGGGAATTCCGAATAATTGAATTGGAGGCATTGATGAAAGGCAAATTGGGATATTCGAAATCGCTGTGGAAAGCGATCGTGGCATTTGGAATCGGTTTGCAGCTTTGTCTCGCGGGTCCGGCCTCGGCAGCGAGCGTGACGCTGAGCTGGAGCTACAACTATACCGTTGATACTCCTTGCACATCGACGGTGACGAAAAATTGTGTCAGCGGATTTGAATACGGGACAACTCCGGATTCGGGGACTACGCTGAATAAACTGGGCACCGTCATTAATCCAACGCCCGCGACCTCCGGGCCGACGGCAGTGACAACCACTTTCACGCAGGGGCCGCCGTATGGCTCGATCGTTTACTACGCAAGAACGGTCGGACTTGACGGAAACGGAAACACAGTTTATTCGAGCGCGGCGCTCGCCACGGCTGTACAGATTACGCCGACCGCACCGACTGGGCTCACCGTAGTGATCCACTAATCGAAAATCGTCGAGCCAGGAGTACGTAAGCGATGAAAACTCTGAAGCTTATTGTTGCGCTGGCCCTGGTCGGTGGAGTCGCGTTCGTTGTGTTGGAGTGGATGGCGGCAAATCGCAGCGCGGCGGCCCTGAAGCAGACGATTGAGGCTCAGAACAAAATTGTTGACTCCGCGGAGGCGGACAAGCGTAGTCGTGCCGCCGACCTTCAAAAAGCCCTCGCGCAGGTCAATACAATGAAGCGTCAAGTGAAGACTTCCGAGGAGGCGGTGCGCGGATTAAATCAGGTTCTGACGTTGCCACAGCCGATCACTTTTGAACCTGGTGGTGGGCAAGCGTCCTCGAATTTACAAGCGCACGACACCAATGCTGATCGCAGTAAAATTCACGACGGTTCTCGTGCGGCAGCTTCGGCTGCGCCCGCTGCCGCACTTGCGTGGCTGGGCGCGAGTTCGGAGCGGCCTGGGAATGTTGCGACGATCCCAACGGCGGACCTCATCCCGCTGTACGACTATGCGCAAAATTGCCGCGCTTGTGCGCTTCGCCTCGAGAGCACGCGTCACGACGCACTCGACGACTCGAACAAAATCCGGGCGCTCGAGGCTGAGCGCGACGCCGCCGTCAACACATCGCGCGGAGGGAACTTCAAGCATCGGCTGAAAAACGCGGTCGGGTGGTTTGCACTAGGGGCTGGTTCGGCTTTGGTAGTATCGGCCGTGGCACCAAGACACGGCCACATTTAGCCGTTGAAGTGTGAGAATCAATATTATGTTGCTTGTATTTGATGAATGGAGTGGGTGGGGTTTGGGGTTAGTTGGAGGGGTGAGGGAGCTTGGTGGGCTTGGTGGGCTTGGTGGGCTTGGTGGAGTTCGAGCTGGAGTGCGGTGTCGGCGGGCGGCTAGGGAGTGGGGGGCGAAGGGGAGGTTGAGATTGAGGTGGGGCGGGATGAGGAGGCGAAGGAGATGTATTGGTCTAGGGTGGGTTTGTCGGCGCCTATTGCGGGGCGACCGTTGATGAAGAGCGTGGGGGTGCTGGTGATGCTTAGGGATTCGCCTAGGGCGTGGTCGGCGGCTACTGCGGATTTTGCTTCGGGGCTGGCTAGGCACGACTGGAAGGAGGCGGAGTCCAGGCCGGCCGCGGTCGCGAAGCTGACTAGCTTGTCCCAGATGTTTTCGGTGGAGATGACTTCCTGGTTGTCGAAGATGGCGTCGTGCATGGACCAGAAGGCTTCGGGCTTTTCGACATAGGCGCAGTGGGCGCCGATGGCGGCGGTCTCGGCCCACGGGTGGATCTGAGTGATCGGAAAACTTTTGTAAACGATGCGGACGTCTGGATGCTCGGCTTCGATTTGTTTCATGGTCTGGTAGAGAAGCCGGCAGTGTGGGCACTGGAAGTCGCTGAATTCATAGATGGTGACGGCGGCGTTGGCGGGGCCTTTCGAGGGGCTCCCATCGGGATGAAGCTTGGCACGATTCTCGGCGAAGGGGTCTTTGGAGGTGTCGTACATCTCGCCGCGGAGGAAGGTCTTCCCATCTTTGCTGACGTAGAAAACGCCGGTGTCGCCTTGGCCGTTGAGGGTGACCTTTATAGGGACCGCGTAGAAATTGGGTGAGGATGAGGGGCCTAGGGGGCCGAGGTCGAGCTTGAAGGATGGGCCCCAGGCGAAAAGCTGGCGGACGAAGGCCTCGGTGTTTTTGAGGAGCGTGGCTTGATCGGGAGACACTGTCGTAGTTGCCGCAGGCGGTGCGGATTGTGCGTACGTGGTGTGCGCGGAGACGAAGACCAGTGCGGTTAGAGCCAGAAGGATTCTTGTGGCTGAAACTCGACCGCTGGGCATACGCATTCACCTCGTTGGGTACCGGAGTATTTTAGATAGTCGAGGGTGAATAGCAAGGGAGACGGAGAGGGGATTCGCGCGTGAGCGAGTTCCCTGCTGGGTGCCCCGAATTGGAGTGGGGTTGGTGGGACCGAAGAAAGCCAGAGGCGAAGGCACACAGGCAAACGGCAGCCTGTGCCACGGACTTACTTCGCTAATTTGATTGTGGCAAGAGGTTGGGGTGATGCATGGAGTGAGCGTGATCGTGCGGGGCGGGACTGAACCGGAACAGACTGACAGTCTATGTTAGAGCTCGCTGCGATCGCCAATTCACACCGTCAGGATCGCCCATCCTACTACTTGAGGCTAGACGATGAATTTTTGGGCTAGGGGGAAGCGGCGGCCTACGCTGAAGGCTTTGCTGGAGAGCTTTAGGCCTGGAGGGGCTTGTTTGCGTTTGTATTCGTTTTGGTCGACTTTCAGGGCGACGGATTGGACCAGTTGAAGAGGGTAGCCGAAGTGATCGGCGATCTCTTCGGGGCTACGGACGTCTTCTACGTAAGCTTTAAGGATGCGGTCCAGGGTGTCGTAGTCGGGCAGAGTGTCCTGGTCGCGCTGATTGGGGCGAAGCTCGGCGGAGGGTGGCTTCTCGATCGTCGCGATGGGGATCAGTTCCCTTTCGCGGTTCACGAATTTTGAGAGCTTGTACACCATGGTTTTCGGGACGTCGGAGATGACGGCGAGACCGCCGGCCATGTCTCCGTAGAGCGTGCAGTAGCCAACCGCCATTTCGGATTTGTTGCCGGTGCTCAGAACCATGGAGCCAAATTTATTGGAGAGCGCCATGAGGAGATTGCCGCGGATGCGGGCCTGGAGATTTTCCTCCGTGGCGTCCACAGGCAAGCCGCGGAATGTTTGCGAGAGATCCTTTTTGTAGGACTCGAAGGTCTCGGTAATCGGAATCATCTCAAACTGAATGCCGAGATTTTCAGCGAGCTGCTTGGCGTCGCGAATGCTGCCGTCGGAAGAATACGGGCCGGGCATGGCAACGCCGGTGACGGATTCGCGGCCGAGGGCTTCGACGGCGATGGCTGCGACAAGTGCGGAATCCACGCCGCCGCTCAAGCCGATGACGACTTTGTGGAAGCCGCATTTGCGGACGTAGTCGCGCGTGCCGAGAACGAGAGCGCGGTAGGCGGCGTCGATTTCGTCTTCGACGGCGGGGCGAATGTCGCCGAGGCCGGTGACGGTGTCGAAATAGATCAGATCTTCTTCGAAGGATTTTGCGCGAGCGGCGAGGCGGCCGTCGGGCATAAAGGCAACGCTGGATCCGTCGAAGAGCAAGCTATCGTTGCCGCCGACTTGGTTGACGTACACGACGGGGAGGCGATGCTCGCGCGCGATGGTGCGCAGCATATCGTGGCGGACCGAACGCTTATCGACGGTGTAAGGGGAACTGGAGATATTCAGAAGGATCGAACTTCCCTTCTTCGCGATTTCCGATACGGGATCGCGGTCGTAAAGCTGCGTGGGCCAGAAGGCTTTGTCGTTCCATGCGTCTTCGCAAATGGTGATGCCGAGCTGCTCTTTGTCGAATTCGAAGATGTGCTGCGTGTGAGCGGGTTGGAAGTAGCGCGACTCGTCGAAGACATCGTAGGTGGGCAGCAGCATTTTGCGCTGCTCGAAAAGGATTTTGCCGTTGGCGATGAGTGCGGCGGAATTTGCGACAGGCTTGCCGGTAGCGTCCATGGCGTCGCCGACGAAGCCGACGACGGCCGGCATGGCGATAGCCTTGGCGAGTTTGGCCAAGGCTTTCTGATTGTGTTCGACGAAGACGGGTCGTTCGACAAGGTCTTGCGGAGGGTAGCCGCACAGGCAAAGCTCGGAGAAGACGGCGAGATCGGCTCCGTGAGATTTCGCCTCGCGCGCCATTTCCAAAATGCGCTTCGAGTTCCCTTCAAAGTCGCCGATTGTGGGATTGAATTGAGCGAGAGCGATCTTCATGGACGCCAGTACAACGACGGCAAAATCAAAGCGCAGAGACAAAAAGAAGGCTCCCGGAGAGGAAATCTCCGAGAGCCCAAGGAACGTTTCGCGCGCGCAATTCGCTCATCGCGACTCACTTCGACTACACAGGCAGCGCGCGGATCGAACGGTTAAACGCTGAACGAGCTGCCGCAGCCGCAGGTGCTCTTGACGTTCGGGTTGTTGAACTTGAAGCCCGAACCTTCGATGGTTTCGATGTAATCGACCTGAACGCCGTCGAGGTACATCTCGCTCATCTGATCGACGAGGACTTTCAAGCCATCGAATTCGTACACGTTGTCGCTGTTTTCGTTCACGGCGTTTTCGAACGCCATGTGGTAGCTGAAACCCGAACAACCGCCGCCGACGACGGCTACGCGCAAACCAACCGGCGAAGGAGTCTGCTGCGTGAGGATTTCTTTTACTTTGGTCACCGCTACCGG